>Ga0075024_100000131_pt1 | contig 21973 bp, 18 predicted proteins | sample Str013_2_FD_71389 | JGI IMG/M metagenome (GOLD analysis project Ga0075024, IMG submission 71389) | Freshwater sediment microbial communities in response to fracking from Pennsylvania, USA - Straight Creek_MetaG_SC_2013 | ecosystem: Environmental > Aquatic > Freshwater > Creek > Sediment... | reverse complement strand
ATCAAGATCGGCCGCACGCACACCCAGGACGCGACGCCGCTCACCCTCGGCCAGGAGTTCTCCGGCTACGCGACGCAGGTCGGCAACGCGATCCTGCGCATCGAGCAGACGCTGCCGGGGCTCTACGAGCTCGCCCAGGGCGGCACCGCGGTCGGCACCGGGCTCAATGCGCCCAAGGGCTTTGCCGAGAAGGTGGCCGAGCGCATCGCCGCCATCACCAAGCTGCCGTTCGTCACCGCCCCCAACAAGTTCGAGGCGCTCGCCGCGCACGACGCCATGGTGTTCAGCCACGGCGCCATCAACGCGGCGGCGGCGGCCCTGTTCAAGATCGCCAACGACATCCGTTTCTTAGGATCGGGTCCGCGCTCGGGGCTGGGCGAGCTGCAGCTGCCCGAGAACGAGCCCGGCTCCTCGATCATGCCCGGCAAGGTCAACCCGACCCAGTGCGAGGCGCTGACCATGGTGTGCACGCAGGTGTTCGGCAACCAGGCGACCATCACCTTCGCCGGCGCCTCCGGCCATTTCGAGCTCAACGTGTTCAATCCCGTCATGGCCTACAACTTCCTGCAGTCGGCGCGGCTGATGACGGACGCCGCGATCTCCTTCACCGACCATTGCGTGGTGGGGATCGAGGCGAGAGAGGACAACATCAAGGCCGGCCTCGACCGCTCGCTGATGCTGGTGACCGCGCTCGCCCCCAAGTACGGCTACGACAAGGCCGCCAAGATCGCCAAGACCGCGCACAAGAACGGCACCACCTTGCGCGAGGAGGCCTTGAAAGAAGGCATCCCCGCCGCCGACTTCGACGCCATCGTCAGGCCCGAGCGGATGATCGGGCCGGAGTGAGGAACGACTTGGGAGCTGCGGTTACGGCGTACCCAGGAGCCGGCGGCTCATGCTGCGCCGCCCGTGCAGGACGCGCGATCGATATCGCGGATCGCTCTCGGCGCGACGGTAAGGCGCATCATTCGCGCCGCGGGGCTTCGATGTGTTCCCGCATGTGCCGCTTGAAATCGTCGTGCGACACGCCCTCGCCCCGCTCGATTTCGGCGCGGGCCTCATCCAGCGCCGGCTTCGCCCACGAAAGATCGCCTTTGTCCTCGGCAATGCGCTCGTCGATCAGCTGGCGCGCGGCATCTTCAACAGACCGATACGCGCCGCGCGTGACGCCCGCCTGGAGCCACGCTTCCTGTTCTGTCGTGAGCTTGATAGTCATGAGCAAAACCTACAAGATTTACCCGGATTGGGCCAGTCTTCGTGTTTGCTCGATCACCGCTCCATGATCACGCACCGGAACGCTCCCCATGCCCGCCGCCATCGTCAACCTGCCTCGGGCACGATCGGCCCCTGCCCGGGATTGACGCGCGTAACCAATCCGCTCAACTCTAAGCCGAACAGGACAATGGAGTTCCCTGATGCAGGACAAACCGAGACCCGAAAAAAAGCAGGTCAAGCTGATGATTAGAACCGAACTGCTCGAGAATGCAAAAGCCGCAGGGCTCGACTTAACCGTTATTCTCGAGCACGCACTGCATCATCAATTGAGCACGGACCGCGGTCGCAAGTGGCGCGAAGAAAATCGCAAAGCCATCGAGGCGAGCAATTTGGAACTGGAGAAGAATGGCCACTGGAGCACACCCGATTGGCTCGCGAATTGAACCAGTTCGACCCGCCACCATCGTCAGGCCCGAGAGGATGATCGGGCCGGATTAGGCATCCTCACTGCCGCCGGCGCCACGACCGCATCAGGGGATGCCGAAGCAGCTGCCAAAGCACGAGGGGAATTCCAAGTAAACTGGGCATGATCCAGAAAGCCGCCTGCGGAAGCTGCCTCCACAGCGGCAAATTCCTGCCGTTGTCGACATAGAAGGCGGTCAGCAGAACAATATAAGACCCGCTCATGCCGGCAATATGCCAAGGCAAGCCTTGCGGCCAATGGCGCCGGTGGGCGGTGCGGCCAAGCATGGCTGCTGCGAAGGACAGGACCCCCAGGATGAACAGGTGATAGGTCTCGGCCCATCGCATCACTGAGAGGGCCGTCGCAGTGAAACAGACCCCGCAAAGCGACCAAAAGTAGACCGTTCCAGCGCCGGCATGCTGGCGCGGCCCCTTGTCGCTCAGCATCGCGGCAAGCCCTGCCACGACACATACGAGCCCGAACGCCACGTGCACGCCGATCAGCGTCAGAAACAGCGGCGTGCTCGATGGCAGCGGGATGCCGCCGACCGTGATGGCGTGGTCGTTACCGGTCATCGCTGCATGTCCTTCGTTGGCTTGGCCGCATCAGTTTGCATGCCTGCGCGCCTGCAGAATGCGCCTTTGGCAAGCGGCGATCCCGCCGATGGCCATGACCGAGCGCCTCGGATATGCTTGGCGCGAAGCCTGGACAACATCGGAATTTACCCACCATGCCCGCCGACATCATCAACCTGCGTCAGGCACGAAAGGCCCGGGAGCGGGCAGAGCATGAGCGGCAGGCGGCGAAAAACCGCGCGCGCTATGGCAAGAGCAAGGCCGAGCGCAAAAAGGACGCCGGGGAGAGCGCCATCGCGAAGCGCCGCCACGAAGGGCACCGGCTGCCCCGTGCGGATAAACCCGATCCGCCACCCGAGGCATGAGCCGGCCGCGCAAGCGCTCGTTCAGCATCGCCGGCCACCGCACCTCGGTCTCGCTCGAGCCGCAGTTCTGGGCGGCTCTGCAGGAGATTGCCGCAGGGCGGAACATGTCGCTCGCGGGTCTCGTCGCTGAGATCGATGCCGGCCGCGCCAACTCGGGGCTTTCCACCGCGATCCGCCTGCATGTGCTGGCTTTTTATCAGCAACGGAGCAGCCCGCGGCGCTGACGTCAAGACCGGCAGCGCCGCATCTCAGCGGTTCCAGGGATCCCACGACTTGGCAGGCGCCGGCTTTTCATCGGCATTGGATCTGGGACGCGGTGCCTTCGGAGTGACGGAGGCCCGCGAGGCGGCGCCGTTCGGGGGTCGCGTCGCGCCGGGGTTGGCCGCAGCCGGATTGCTGGTCGCCGGGGGCAGCAGGATCGGCCCGTAGCCGGGGGCATTCGGACCTGCGGGGCTGTCGGGAGCCGTACCGACGTCAGGCGGTGCCCCAAGCCGAGCGAGCGGCGGGCCAACCAGCGGCATGGTTGGATTGGTGGCGGCATTGGGCACGACGGTGGCGGGCGGGGCCGATAGCGGACCTTGCGGAGCTGACGGGAACGACGGCACGGCAGTCGCGGATTGGCCATCGCGGCGCTTCTCGGCCTCGCGTCGCAGACGCTCCAGAGCCTCCACCTCGCGCTCCATCTTGCGCACGCCGAGCTCTCGCTCCATCGCATCGGTGAGGATCTGGGATTCGAGCAGCGAAAGGTCGGCGAGCGGCCCGCTGTAGATCACGGCTACGGCAGGCAGCGCGACGCGCTCGCGCTCGGTGGGTTTGTCCGGCCGGGGCTTTGGCTCGATGCGCCAGTCGCTCGACACCTTCAGGGCCGCTATGTCGAGCGACGTGTGGCTCGATACGCGGGCCGCATCGGTTTCGAGCACGACCGGTTTCAATTTCATGGCACCGTCTGCGAACTCGACGTCGACGGTGCGGGGCCCGATCGCCAGCCGGCCGCGCCGCATGAGATCGCCGAGCGTGGCAGCGAGGTTGCCGCGGCCCGGATCGAGCTTGCCGGCGAGCACGGCCTCGGCCACCGTCTCGACCGCCGACGGGGATAGCCGCGCGATGCTGGAGGGACCGAGCTTCAGCGTGCCGGCGCCGGAGAGCAGGCCAACGACGCCGCGGGGGCTCAGTCCCTTGCCCGAGACCTCGAACTCCAGGTTGGCGCGGCCCTTCGCGATCGGCTGGCCGTCGGCATCGTTGCCGAAGCTTTCCAGCGCGGCGGTGTCGAGGCGGAGATTGCCGGTGAGCAATGCGCCGGCCGCGGCCTTTTCGAGCTTCCAGTGGCTGGTCACCTTGCCGGCCAGCGCCTCGCCGTTGAGCGCGGTCAACTCCAAGGCTCCAGGACGCAGCTCGGCTTCGAGCGTGGCGTTGCGCAGTCCGAGGTCCCCGTCGAGCCCGATACGGCCAGCCCGTAACTTGATTTGTCCCTGAATTTCGCCGAGGGAGGCGAAGTCAAAAGGCGCGTCTGGCCACACTTCGGAGGCCGCCAGCCCCTGACCGCCGAGCAGCGATCGCGCCTGGGCGATCGAACCGCCGCGATTGTCGAGCACCAGCGCCATCAATCGTGGCAGTTGTGCATCGGCCGCGGCCAGCGTCAGGTTCAATACGGGCGGGGCGCCAGGCTTGATGTCGAACGTGCCGGACAAGCTCACTTCCGTGCCGCCGACGTTGATCCGCGCCTGATCGAGCTTCAGTCGTCCCTCGTTGCGCACGACATGTGCGGTGCCCTCGATTGCGGTGGCGACAAGACCAAAGCCGGATTTGAACCCGGCGAGGGCCAGCAGGTCGGACGCATCGGCCGCGCCCACCGCCACGTCACCGTCAAAGACGTTGGAACTGTCCTTCGCCGCCATACGACCATTCAACTGGGCACTCAGCACTGGGGTATCGATGCGCCCTGCAACTGCCATACCTTCGGCGGGGATGCCGCTGAGACGCACAGATACGCGCCCAGGGCCGGCGGTGCGAGCGGCGGTCAGGCCCGCGTTTGAACCGGCGAGACGTCCGGGGACGATCTGACCGAGCAGGCGCGAGCCGTTGTCGTTCTGCAGGAACGCGGTCAATTCGCCATTGTGCGAGCGCCAGCCTTCGACGCCGCCGTCGAGACGTGCCACAACCGACAGCCGGCTATCTTTGAGCGCACCATCCATGTTCAGATCGGCGGTGCCCTGGGCGCGGCCGCCGAACGTCGCGGTGCCCGCCAGACGCAAGGGGGTGAGCGCCGCGGCCTGGGCCCCGCCCGGCCACATCGGTGCCGGCAGCTCGAGCAATTCGGCCAGGCCATCGATGGTCGCGGCGCTGGCCGCCTCGGCCAGGAACCGCACGGTCCCCTTCGGCCGCCCTTCGACTTCGCTCACCTCGCCTTCCGCCTCGAGGCCGAGGCCGTCGTCCGAGCTGAACTTCAAGACCGGGACCTTGACGGAGCTGCCCGCCATGCGCACATCGGCGGTCAGATCGCGCAACGTGCGGCCGCCGAGCAGCCCGCCGGTCGCCAGCTGCCCGATGCGCAGGGAGAGCGCGGTATCGATCCGCGCATCCGCTGCGCCCTTGGAAGCGGCAGCCGCCGTGCTCGCCTTTGCGGTGTCCGCCTGTGTGAACGACTTTCGCAGATCGGCGAGCGTTGTTTCGGGCGGCAGCACCGCCGACAGCTCGATGCGGTCGCTTTCGAAGCGCAGCGCCAATTTCCGCGCGCCGGCCCAGCGATAGCTGAGTTCGCCCCCGAAACTTGCGCCCGCAACCTCGCCCAGCATACGCGAGATGGCCATGGCTTCCTCGCCCGCCGTCACCTCGCCGGAAAGGCTGAACACGCTGTCGGCCCTCAGCTCCGGTCCAATGGGAGCGCCGTTGCACCAGCCGAGAAACCGTCCGAGGTTGCCCCCCCGCACGAACACCGGACCACGATAAACCAGCTTGCCGGCGGCCATCGAAAGCTCACCCGTCGCGATAAGGCCGTTACCGCCCGGCAGGCTCGCGCGCACCTCGTTGACGCGGATCGCCTCGCTCGTCCGGTCGAGGTCGATCGTCACCGCGGAAATCGTGTCCCCGCCGAAATTGGCCTGGTCGATCTTGATGGATGCGCGGGTCTTTCCGGTCGTCGGCAGAATGCCGAATGCGCCGGACGCGAGCTGGCGAAGCGCCACCGCCGGGCTCGCCGCCGAGTTCGCAGAGGAGATGTGGTCCAGATCCAGCCATCGCGCGGCCAGCTCGATGTTTGCCGCAATCGCATCCCGCCAGTCGATGTTGGCACTGCCCGACATCAGCTGCGGTCGCCCCGCCTGCTCGAACGCCACGGCAATGTCGGTCAACTGCAGCCCGGCGCTGTCCGCCCGAACCGCCGATTTCAGCTCGGCGACCGACTGATCGGTCGATTTGGCCTGGGCCCTGTCTGCCCCAGCCAGCGACCGCAACGGCAGGCGCGCGTCGAGCGTGCCGGAAAATTTCGGTGCCTTGGCCAGATTCTCCAAACTGCCTTCGAGGTCGTAAACAGCATGGCTGTCCAGCGCCTCGATCGACGCCTTCAGCGCCACGACCCCGTCGGGCTGCCGCTTGCCGGTGGCAATGCGCACTTCGCGCGGCGCACCCCCGAATTTCAGACGCCCGCGGAATTTGTAAGGTCCATCGAGGGCGGGAGTAGACAATTCGCCATTGATCCCCTCGAAACGAACCCGCTCCGCGCCCGATGTGGCATGCAGCGCCAGCACGCCATCCTGGATCTTGACCAGTTGCAGCGCGACGTCGGCCGGCAGGAACGGGACATTGGCGCTATTTGCGCCAAACCCCTGCCAGTTGCCTTCCCCGTTGCCGTCCATGGCAATATGGATGACCGGACGCGTCAATTCGATCTCGTTGGCTTCGACCGCACCGCGCAGCAGCGGCGGCATGGACAGCCACATGGTGAAGCTGTCGACGCGCAGGAACGGGTCGCCGAAGCTGCCGGTATTGTCGGCGATCCGCACCTTCTCGAAGCGGACATACGGGGTTGGCAGCAACCGCAGATTGACGTTGCCCCCCACCCGCACCTCGCGGCCGAGCAGGCGCGAGGCCTCTTCCTCGAACGAGCCCCGGTAGGACGACCAATCGATGAACAGCGGCACCGCGAACAAGGCGGCCAGGATCACCAGCAGGGCGCCACCGAGGTAGAGGAGGATGTTGTTCACGCCCACCTCCTGTCAGGCTGGATGTGGCCCGCGGCACCGAATCTGCCAGGCCAGGGCCGGCATCCAAGCATGCGGAAATTGGCTGAAGTCGGTAGCGAACGCATTTGCTCGATGCTCGATGGCGGGCTTGGCCGCAATCGCCTCATATTGCACAATTTCTGACGAGTTTGGACCAGGATTTTGAGCATAGCACGTTGGAAATGTGGCCGGCATCGCCCCGGTTTGGGTGTGGGCATCTTGCCGGTGCCCGATTGCGGTCAAATATCGAATGAGATAGTTGCATAGTCATGGCCCCGAATCGAAAACAAATAGTGAACCCGGCTGACGCCGCCGATGCCTTGCAGGCAAGCCCGGACGGGAAGGAAGCAGGCTCGCCGGGGTTCGAGGAAGGCGCCGCCGCATCCTATGCCGCCTCCGAGCCTGCCCGCCCCGGGCTTTCCATCTCCCAGCGCGCCATGGCGCGGCCGTCCCCGTCCTACCTGACCGGCCTCAATGCCGAGCAGCGGCTGGCGGTCGAGACGTTGGACGGCCCGCTGCTGGTGCTGGCGGGCGCCGGCACGGGCAAGACACGGGTGTTGACCACGCGCATCGCACATATCATGGCGACCGGCAAGGCGCGCGGCAGTCAGATTCTTGCGGTCACCTTCACCAACAAGGCCGCGCGCGAGATGAAGGCGCGGATCGGCCATCTGGTCGGCGGGGCGGTGGAGGGCATGCCCTGGCTCGGCACGTTCCATTCGATCGGCGTCAAGATCCTGCGCCGGCATGCCGAGCTGGTCGGGCTGAAGTCCGGCTTCACGATCCTCGACACGGACGATCAGATCCGCCTGCTGAAGCAGCTGATCGAGGCGGAGAACCTGGACGAGAAGCGCTGGCCGGCGCGGCAGTTGGCGCAGCTCATCGACAGCTGGAAGAACCGTGGCCTGACGCCGGACAAGGTGCCGAAGGGGGAGGCCTTCGCCTATGCCAACGGCAAGGGCGCGCAGTTCTATGCCGCCTATCAGAAGCGGCTGAAGGAGCTGAATGCCGCCGACTTCGGCGATCTGCTGCTCGAATGCCTGCGGCTGTTCCTGGAGCATCCCGACGTGCTGGCCGAGTATCACCGGCGGTTCCAGTACATCCTGGTCGACGAGTACCAGGATACCAACGTCGCGCAGTATTTGTGGTTGAGATTGCTGGCGCAACGGCGTTCTGCTCCCTCCCCCCTTGAAGGGGAGCTGCCCAATATCTGCTGCGTCGGCGACGACGACCAGTCGATCTACGGCTGGCGCGGGGCGGAGGTCGACAACATCCTGCGGTTCGACAAGGATTTCCCCGGCGCCAAGGTGATCCGCCTGGAGCAGAACTACCGCTCGAGCGCGCATATCCTCGCCGCCGCCTCGAGCGTGATCGCCCGCAACCGGGTCCGGCTCGGCAAGACGCTGCGGACCGAGGCGGGCGCCGGCGAGAAAGTCGGCGTCACCGGCGTGTGGGACGACGAGGAGGAGGCGCGTGTCGTCGGCGAGGATATCGAGGCGCTGCAGAAGGGCGGCCACAAGCTCAACCAGATGGCAATCCTGGTGCGCGCCTCGTTCCAGATGCGCGCGTTCGAGGACCGCTTCGTCACCATGGGCCTGCCCTACCGGGTGATCGGGGGGCCCCGGTTCTATGAGCGGGCCGAGATCAAGGACGCCATCGCCTACCTCGAGATCACCTTCAATCCGACCCACGACCTCAAGTTCGAGCGCATCGTCAATACGCCCAAGCGCGGCCTCGGCGAGCAGGCGGTGAAACAGATCCACGAGCACGCCCGCGCGCGCGGCATCCCGCTGACGCAGGCGGCGCGCGAGATCATCGAGACCGAGGAGATGAAGCCGAAGCCCCGCAAGGCGCTGGCCGATCTCCTCGCCCAGTTCGAGCGCTGGCGGCGGCAGGGCGAAACCCTGCCCCACACCGAGCTCGCCGAGCTGATCCTGGACGAGTCCGGCTACACCGCCATGTGGCAGGCGGACAAGTCGCCTCAGGCGCAGTCGCGGCTCGAAAACCTGAAAGAGCTGGTGCGCTTCATGCACGAGTTCGAGACCGCGCAGGGCTTTCTCGAGCATGTGTCGCTGGTGATGGACACCGATTCGGGCAAGGACGACGGCGATCGCGTATCGGTGATGACGCTGCACGCCGCCAAGGGACTGGAATTCGACACCGTGTTCCTGCCGGGCTGGGAGGAGGGATTGTTCCCGCACCAGCGCGCGCTCGACGAGAACGGGGTGGCGGGATTGGAGGAGGAGCGCCGGCTCGCTCACGTCGGCCTGACGCGGGCGCGAAAACTCCTGAAGGTGAGCTTTGCGCAGAACCGGCGGGTGCGGGCGCTGTGGCAGTCGCAGATGCCCTCCCGCTTCGTCGACGAGTTGCCGGAAGCGAACGTCGAGGTGAGCGAGGCGCGGCCGGCGTATGGCGGGCATGCGGGCTTTGGCCAGAGCCGCTTCGACCGCGAGCCGGCCAACGGGTTCCAGAGCAGCTATGGAACGCCCGGCTGGCAGCGCGCGCAGAAATGGCAGAGCACAGGAGCCGGGCAGGGCAGCGGCACGCGCACGGCCGGTAACGAGAGATGGGCGAGGAAAGGCGGGCCGGTGACGCTCGAGGGGGAGCTCGTCGCCTCATCGAGCGTGGTGAGCGGCGAGTTCGGCGTCGGCGAGCGCGTGTTCCACCAGAAATACGGCTACGGCGCCGTCACCGGGACCGACGGCAACAAACGCACCGTGGAGTTCGAGAAGTCGGGGGCGAAGAAGGTGCTGGAGAGCTTTCTGGAGAAGGGGTGAGGATGGCTGGCCGCCCCCGCGGCCATGACGAATCCATGTACTTTCGAGCCATATTGGACGATGACGAGCGAACGGCCCTTGTCGCCGTCGATATCAACTGGCCATCGCGCGCGACGCGGACTTATGGCAATTCTGGACGTTCGATTGCTCACCTGAAGAAGCTTACAGCCAAAAAGATTCGACACGCCTTCGGGAAATGTCGTCTACTTGCACAACGACGCCCGAAAAGAGGCGGACGGCATGCGTGGCAGAGCCAAACAGGGGATCGAAATGTCCAGAATTTCTCGGCGCGTCTTCACCAATTCACTGGCAGTTGCAGCCGCCAGCTCCGTCCTCCCTTCGGCCGGCATCGCGCAAAGCGGGGGCACGCTGAAGATCGGCATGGTAATTACGGTAACGGGCAATCTGTCCGAATCGGGCAAGTACGCGACCAACGGCGCCAAGCTTGCCCTCGCCGAGATCAACAAAGCGGGCGGCATTCTCGGCAAGCAGGTCGAGCTTGTCACCGAGGACGATCAGTCGACCAATCCGGGAGCCGTGCTCGGGTTCTCCAAGCTGACATCCAATGCCGACATTTACGCCTTCATCGGGCCGATCCGATCGACCCAGATCCATGCCATCGCCCCCAATGTGCTCAGCACCGCAAAGCCGGTCATGATCGGCGGCACGGATCCCGAGCTGACGCGCATCGGCAATCCCTGGCTGTTCCGGTTCCGGCCCAACGACTCCTACTCGGCGCGCGTCATCGCCGACTATGGCGTCAACACGCTCGGCAAGAAGAAATGGGCGGTGATCCACGCCACCGATGCATTCGGCAGCAGCGGCGCCAAGGCCCTGGCGGAGGCGCTCGGCAAACAGGGTGTAACCCCCGTGCTGGATCAGGGGTATCCCAGCAACATGCCGGATTTCACGCCGATCGTGCTCGCCGTCAAGCAGTCCGGAGCGGACGTTATCGGCAGCTACATGACCAACGAGCCTGATGTCGCGATATTCGCGCGTCAGCTGAAACAGCTCGGCGTCAACATACCATGGGTCGGATCGCCGTCGGTGATCGGCGCCACCGTCACCAAACTCGCAGGTCCCGCCCTCAATGGCGTGTTCGGCATCGCCGATTACGCCGAGGAGAGCTCACCGGCCGCCAAGGCCTACGCCGATGCCTACCGGGCCGCCTATCAGGCCTCCCCGGACTTCTTCAGCGCCTGGACCTATGATGCGCTCAAGATGCTTGCCGCTGCCACCAATGCGGCCGGCGCGACCGATCCGCAGAAAGTGCGCACCGCGATTCTCGCCATCAAGGGCCTAAAGGGAGCAGAGGGCGACTACAATTTCGACGCGAAGGGCGATGGTCTGCACGGCTACAACATCGTGAAGAATGAAGCCGGGAAGATCGTGTTCGACAAGCACATCGAGTTCAAGGACTGACACAACTCGCCATACCCGCCGCGAGCCAGTGCGCGCCGCGGCGGGCGTTTCGGTGCCGCACTGCCTCGAGCCAACCTTTCCAAAGCACATTGGGCCTCGGTCGATGGATCTCTTGCTGCAACTGTTGTTCCAGGGGATCGGCATCGGCTCGGTGTACGCCCTGGTTGCGCTCGGCTTCGTGCTGATCTTCCGTGCGACCAATGTCGTCAATTTCGCCCAGGGCGAATTCTCGATGGTGGCCGCATTCCTGATGGTCGTATTCGCCGTCGATCTGGGATGGCCCTATTGGCTGTCGTTCCTGGTCTGCCTGGCGGGCATGGCGCTGTTCGGCGCGCTGTTCAACCTGGTCGTCTACTACCCGCTGCGGCATCGCACGTTCCTGCCGGTCATCATCTCGACCATCGGCGCATCGATTTTTCTCGCCAACACGACGCTGGCCCTCTACGGCCCGCAGCCGCAGATGCTGCCAGGCTGGTTCGAGACGCAGGGCTTCCAGGTGGGCGGCGTCTACCTCGACAGCCAATACCTGCTGATCGTCGCGGTCACGGCGGTTCTGGTGGCCTTTCAGTATTGGTTCTTCGAGCACACGATGCTGGGCAAGAAGCTTCAGGCCACCTCGCAGGACAAGGAAATGGCGTCACTGCTCGGCATCCCTGTCGCAGTCATGATCATGGTGACCTTCATCTACAGCGCACTGCTCGGCGGCATCGCCGGCATTCTGGTCGCACCCATTCTGTTCGTTTCGATCCAGATGGGCGGATCGATCGCGTTGAAGGCCTTTGCCGCGACCATCATCGGCGGCTTCGGCGACGTGGCGGGCGCCATCATGGGCGGCATCGCACTCGGCATCGTCGAGACGTTCGGCGCGGCCTACATTTCCGTGCCTTACAAGGACGGGTTTGCATTCCTGGTGCTGGTGCTGTTCCTGATCTTCAGGCCTCAAGGCATCTTTGGCGAACGCGTAGCGGAAAAGGCTTGAGCGGGGCATGAAGCAGGACGCCGCCGTCATAGAAACCGCGAGTTTCCCCCCGGCCACCAACCCCAGCCGCACGGGGTTCGCCGGCTATTGGTGCCTGGCTCTGGTGGCAGCCAGCGCGGCGATGCTGACCCCCGTCGACAATTACACGCTCAACATTCTGATGCAGGCGGTGACGTACGCGATCGCAGTGTTCGGGCTGACGATCGTGCTCGGCTTGTGCGGCCAGATCAATCTGGCGCAAGCGGCCTTTTTCGGAATTGGCGCCTACGCGGTCGGGCTCGGCACCGCCGACTTCGGCATCAGTTTCTGGATCTGCCTGGCCGGCGGCGCGCTCGGCGCCATGCTGATGGGCGCGGTGCTCGGCGCCTGCACGCTGCGGCTCGGCGGCCACTACCTGGCGATGGTGACGATCAGCTTTCAGCAGATCCTGACCTTGATCATGATCAACTGGATTGCCGTCACGCACGGCCCCGATGGGGTGACCAAAATCCAGCGCCCGCCGCTGCTGTCGGCGCCGCAGATGTATCTCGGGTTCTGCGTTATGGCGCTGGCGATGATCGGATTTGTGGTCTGGCACCTGCCCGAGACCAGGCTTGGGCGCTCGATGCGGGCGGTTCGCGACAACGAGCTTGCCGCGGGCGTGACCGGCATCAACGTCTACCAGACCAAGGTCGCAGCATTCGCGCTTTCGGCCCTGCTCGGCGGCATCGCCGGCGGCTTGTTTGCAGGCGGCTTCAACTATGTCAGCCCTGATCAATTCTCGTTCGCCGAAAGTGTCGTGTTTCTGACGATGGTGCTGCTCGGCGGCGTCGCCTCGCCGATCGGGGCGGCGATCGGAACCGCGCTGTTGATCCTCATTCCCGAGTGGCTGCGCTTCCTGAAGGCATATCCCGGGCTCTACCTCGCCATCTACGGGATGGCCGTGATTCTGATCGTGCTGTTCATGCCGGACGGCATCTGGGGTTTCATCAAGGCGCGGCTCAATCGTCTCGTGCCGGCGTCCCGGGCGCCCGGCCAGTTTCCGGCACTGGTGCTGAGCCAGGATGCAGGCAGGGCGACGGCATCCGACATCACGCTAGAGGTTCAACGCCTGGCGAAACACTTTGGCGGCCTCAAAGCGGTCGATGACATCAGCTTCGCGGTCCAGCGCGGCAGCGTGCATGCGCTGATCGGCCCGAACGGGTCGGGCAAGACCACGACGCTCAATGTGCTCTCCGGCCTCTACACGCCGACCGCCGGCAAGATCGTCCTCGACGGGCGGGACATCACCGCACTGCCGACGCATGCGCGGACCGCAGCGGGCCTCGGTCGCACGTTCCAGAATATTCGCCTGTTCCGCTCCATGACGGCGCTCGAGAACGTGGAGATCGGCTCTGAGCATCCGGGCAATGCCCTGGTGACCGGCGGACGGCAGGCGCATGCGGCCCGCGCGAGGTCGGCGCTGGCGTTCGTTGGGCTCGCGGCACGTGCGGATGAACCGGTCACAAGTTTTTCCTATGGCCATCAGCGGCTGATCGAGATCGCACGTGCGCTCGCCGGCAATCCATCGGTATTGCTGCTCGACGAGCCAGCGGCCGGGCTCAATTCGACGGAGAAGGCGGAATTGAGCGATCTCCTGAAGCGGATCGCCGCAGCCGGGCCCACCATCCTCATCATCGACCACGACATGACGCTGGTCAGCGAGGTCGCCAGTCACATCACGGTGCTCAACTTCGGCCGACGCATCGCGGACGGCGAGTCGCTCGCCGTCCTGAGTCACCCCGACGTGATCGCAGCCTATCTTGGAACCGAGCCTGATGCCCCTGCTGGAGCTTGACGATATCGTTGTGCGCTATGGTGAGATCGAAGCCGTTCACGGCGTCTCGCTGAGCGTGGACGCAGGCGAGGTGGTGACGCTGCTGGGGGCGAATGGTGCCGGCAAATCGACCACCTTGCGGGCAGTGTCCGGCCTTGCCCGGCCCGCTTCGGGCACCATCAAATTCGACGGCAAATCCATCGCGGGGCTCGGCCCCGAGGCAATCGTGCGGCTCGGCATATCGCATGTGCCGGAGGGGCGGCGCGTATTCCCGGGCCTCACCGCCCGCGAGAACATCATGCTGGGCGCTTCGAACCGAGGCCGCACGGCCAAGGCGCAACTGCATGCCGAGTCCGACGAGATGTTCGATTTGTTTCCGGACATTCGGCCCTTCGCCGATGCGCTCGGCTGGACCTTGTCGGGCGGCCAGCAACAAATGGTGGCGGTCGCGCGGGGCCTGATGGCCAAACCCAAACTGATGCTGCTCGACGAACCATCGCTGGGGCTGGCGCCGGTCATCGTGCAGGCCGTGTTCGGGATCATCCGCGAAATCCGCAAGCGCGGCATGACGGTGCTGCTGGTCGAGCAGAACGCGCGCATGGGCCTGTCGGTCGCGGATCGCGGCTATGTGCTCGAATCCGGCCGCCTGGTGCTTTCTGGCAAGCCCGACGAGTTGTGGCGCAATGGTGATGTGCGCGCGGCCTACCTCGGCGGCCGCGGCAAAGTCGCCGCTGCATCACCGCCCTCAGCCAACTTTTAGATCCAGGGTCTTGTCCGGGAGTCCTGGATACCCGGATGCCGACACAGCCGGGTAGGACAGCGGTCGAATTGAGCCGCCCGTGTGGCGTGAAGCCGTTGTGGTGTTTGTCGCCGGTCCTGAGTGCGAATCACTCCGCCGCATTGCGCGCCGCGAGCGAAGCGCGGTTCTCTACCGGCTGCGGAAAGCTGACGAAATTGCGAGTCAGGGCGCGGAACAGGCGATACAGGGGGGCGGCCGCCGGAATGATGATGAAGATGCGGATCAGGTGATAGGCGATCACCATCGCCACGCTCTGCTGCACCGCCCGCGCCGTCAGCGCCATCTCGGTGACGCTGCCGGGCGCGGTGGCCACGATCAGCGCGGGTAGCGGGGTTCCCGAGATGAGCCAGACGCCGACCGCGACCAGCATGCACAGCGCCAGCAGCACCGCGGTCGAGGCAAATGCCGCCAGGATGAAGCGGCCGCAGCCGGCGAGCTTGTCGCGGTCGAAGCGCGAGCCGAGCGAGGTGCCGAGCAGGATCTGGCCGGCGAACAGCAGCGGGGCGGGAATGCCCGACAGCGGAACGCCGCTCACCGTCAGCAGCGCGGCGACCGCGACCGGGCCGAGGAAGAACGCGTTGGGGACGCGTCGCCACTTGAGCAGCAGCGCGGCCATCACGGCAGCGCCATAAAGCAGCACCAGCCCGCCGGGCTCGATCGCATGCTCGGGGCGGAACACGAACCGCGCCGCATGCTGCCACAGCAGCAGGGCCGGCGCCACCAGCAGCACGATCTTGGCGATGCGGAAGGTCTGCGCCAGGGCCACGGGGCCACCCGGCACGCCGAAATGCTCGGCCAGGATCGCCATTTCCACCGGTCCGCCCGGCAGCGAGGCGAAGAACGCCGTGGTCCCGTCCGTGCCGGAGAGGCGCACCAGCACCACCGCGGCGATGAAGCCGGCCGCGATGGTCAGCATCGCCGCGGCCAGCATCAGCCAGCCATGCACCAGCACCTCGGTCAGCGCCTCGTCGGTGAAATAGAGGCCGAGGGCGGTCGCCACGATGGTCTGGCCCACCGGCCGGTAGAATGGATGCACCGGTGGATGAAACCCCGAGAGCCCCAGGGTGGCGGTCAGCACCATCGCACCGATCATCCATGGCAACGGCACACCCAGGCCGCGGGCGATCAAGCCGGCGCAGCAGGCGGCGATCAGGAATGCTCCCCTGCGTAAGGCGGTCTCCATCACCCCCCGATCCGATCAGAAGTCTGGCCTGCCGGTTGCTGCGACAGGCGGCACCCATGCGTGTAGGCCCCGCTGCGCACCCCTTTCAAGCACGATCCCCGGTCGTTGTGCAGTCCATAAAGTCGCAAGCGGGCTCCGCAGATTCCGCCGATCGCACCGGAGTGAGCGGGCGTCGGTACAGGTTAGCGCCCGACCCGCGCCGGCCCGAGCGTGGCGTTCGGCAGCCAATTGGCGATGTCGGGGAACACGCAGATCAGCAGCACCGCCAGCATCATCAGGAGCACGAACGGCAGCGTGCCCCAAATCACGTCGCTGAGCGGGATGTCGGGTGCGATGTTCTTGATGACAAAGATGTTGAGCCCGACCGGCGGATGGATCAGCCCCATCTCCATCACGATGGTCATGATCACCCCGAACCAGACGAGGTCGAACCCGGCGGCCTTCAGCGGCGGCAGGATGATCGGTGCCGTCATCAGGATGATCGACACCGGCGGCAGGAAGAACCCGAGCACCACCACCAGGACAAGGATGGCCAGCAGCAGCAGCCAGCGGGACAGGTGCAGGTCGACGATCGCCTCCGCCGCGGCCTGGCTGATGTGCAGATAGCTCATCACGTAGGAGTACAGCAGCGACATGCCGATGATCATCATCAGCATGGTCGATTCCCTGAGCGTCGCCGATAGGATCGGGTCGAGGTCCGCCGGCTTCCATACGGCATAGATCAGCGCGATCAGGATCAGCGCCAGGATGGCGCCGAGACCCGCGGTCTCCGATGGCGTGGCAAAGCCGCCGTACAGCGCGATCATCACGCCGGTCAGCAGCACGATGAACGGCAGCACCCGCGGCAGCGCTTCCACGCGGTCCCGCAGGGTCAGCTCCTCCTCGCGCAACAGCTCCGATTGCAGGCCCGAAGCCTCGAAGGCTATCAACGCCCGCGCCCGCTCCTGGCGGTAGCGGAGCACCGCGTAGCCGGCGAACAGCGTCACCAGCAGCAGCCCCGGCCCGATCGCGGCGAGAAACAGCCGGCCAAGCGATTGCTCCGCGGCGACGGCGTAGAGAATCATAGTGATCGAGGGTGGCAGCAGAATGCCGAGCGTGCCGCCGGCGGCGATGATGCCGGCCGCAAACCCGCCCGAGTAGCCGCGCTTGCGCATTTCCGGGATGCCGGCCGAGCCGATCGCCGAGCAGGTTGCCGGCGAGGAGCCGGCCATGGCGGCGAACAGCGCACACGCGAACACATTGGCGATGCCGAGCCCGCCCGGAATCTTGTGCAGCCACACGTGCAGCGCGGTGTAGAGATCCTGCCCGGCCTTCGAGCGGCCGATGGCCGCGCCCTTCAGGATGAACAATGGGATCGACAGCAGTGTGATCGAGGCCATCTCCTCGTAGACGTTCTGCGTCACGGTATCGAGCGAGGCCGCCGGCATGAAGAAATACATGAACACGACCGCCACCGTGCCGAGCGCGAACGCGATCGGCATGCCGGAGAACATCACCGCGAGCGTCGCCCCGGCATACATCAGCCCGATGGTCAGCGTGCTCACGCGCGCCTCTCCCCGCTGATCGCGGTCAGCACCTGCACCAGGATTTGCAGCGACAGCAGCGTCATGCCGAGCGCCATCACCGAGTAAGGGATCCACAGTGGCGGTGCCCAGGTCGAGCCGGAGACCTGGCCGTCGACCCAGGCTTCCTCGAGCAGGGTCCAGGATTTCCAGGCGAAGAAGGCACAGAACAGCATGCTGGCGACATCCACCACCCACCGGCGCAGCTTCTCAACGCCACGCGGCAGCAGACCGACGATCGCCTCGATGCCGATGTGCCCGCGCCGCTCCTGCACGTAGGCCGACGACAGGAAAGTGGCGCCGACCAGCAGGAATACGGCGGCCTCATCCTGCCAGTAGGTCTGGCCCTTGAAAAAATAGCGCAGCGCGACGCTGTAGCTGAGGATGCACGCGGCCACGATCAACGCGATCTGCGATGCGCGGACAATCACCATGTTGACGGCGTTGATGGCCCGCGCCAGGCCCCGCACCAGCGGGTTCGCGATCGCGGGCGCGGCAACCGGCGCCCGCTCGTCGATGTCCAGCCCGTGGCTCATGCCGGGATTTTCTGGGCGAGATCGATCAGCTTGCCGGCGAGCGTGGTCTTCTTGGCGTAATCCTTCCACGCGGTATCGCGCGCAATCGCCCGCCATTTCTCGACCACGGCATCGTCCAGGTCGTGGACTTTGGCGCCGGCCTTCTCGAACACCTTGGCAACGGCGATGTCGTCGGCCATGGCGCCGTCGAGCCCGAATTTCTCCATGTCGAGACCGACGCTCATTATCGCATCCTGCTGGTCCTTTGGCAGCTTGTCGAAGATCGCTTTCGACATCAGCAGCGGCTCGAACATGTACCAGTAGGCCTTGCCGCGTCCGGTCGTCAGCTGCTTGGAGATTTCCTCGAGGCGGAACGAGATCAGGCTGGTCGATGAGGTGATGCCGGCATCGCACGCCCCGGTCTGCATGGCCGCATACAGCTCGTTGGAGGGCAGCGACAGCACCGCCGCGCCGGCCGCCTGCAGCACCATGTCCATCTCCCGCGAGCCGCCGCGCACCTTGAGGCCCTTGGCGTCCTCGGGTGTCACCAGAGGTTTCTCGCGGCTGGCCGCGCCGCCTGCCTGCCAGATCCAGGTGACGATCATGATGCCTTTGTCGGCGAGGAAATTGGTCAGCTCGATGCCGATCGGCTGGCCCTTCCAGCCGAGCCCCTGCTTGTAGGAGGAGACGAGGCCGGGCATCAGGCCGATGTTGGTCTCGGGCACCTCTCCGCCCGCGTACGACAGCGGATACAGGCTGATATCGAGCGCGCCCTTGCGCATGGCCGACCACTGCGCGTTGGTCTTCATCAGCGAGGCGCCGGGATAGATCTCGAATTTCAGCGCGCCGGCCGTCTTCTTCTCCACCTCGATCGCGAACTTGCGGCACAGCCGGTCGCGGAAATCGCCGTCCTCGAGCGTGCCGCCCGGGAACTGATGGGAGATTTTCAAGGTGGTGGCGGCATGCGCCGGGCCCGAAAATCTCAGGATGGCCGGCATGGCGACCGCCCCGATCAAGGCGTGTCTGCGGGTCAGCATGGCGAGTTTTCCTCCATCGTATTTTTGCTTGCACCGTTTGCCGGTGGATGGCCCTCCTTATGGGCGGATTTCGGCCCTGAAACAAGGGGTCGCAGACGGCCTGTGACATCGGCGAATTGGTGCCGGCCCGGCTCCATCACACCAGCGCGGCATTATTGAGCGTTGTGGCACCGGGCAAATCCCATCCGATCCTGGCCGGGCTCGGATGGGGTGCCGCAGCGCGTCAATAGTGGATGGAGCCCTTGGCGCCGCCGCCCGCCGCGATCACATCGCCATTGATGGCGAGCGATTTGGGGGAGGCAAGGAACGTCACCACGTTGGCGACCTCCTCGGCGCTGATCAGCTTGCGCACCGTGTTGCCGGCAGCCATCTGCTTCTCGACCTCCTCAGGAGCGATGCCCTGCGCCTTGGCCCGTGCCGCGATGACGCCGGGCGTCTTCTCGGTCCTGGTCAGCCCCGGGTGCACGCAGGTGACGTTGATGCCGGAAGGGCCGAGTTCCTCGGCCAGGTTCTTGGTCAGGGCCGCGACCCCGACATTGCGGATCGAGCCGATGATGGTGCCGGTGGTGCGGGCGGCGAGGCCGCTGAGATTGATGATGCGCCCCCAGCCCTGCCGCTGCATGTGCGGGGCCACTTCCCGTGCCGTGCGCAAATAGCCGAGCACCTTGACGTTCATGTCGGCCCAGAAGTCGTCGTTGGTGATCTGGGCCAGGGCCGGCGGCTTGGACTGCCCGCCCGGCTGGGCGGCGCAATTGACGAGGATGTCGATGCGGCCGAACTCGGCGATCACGCTCGCCACCATCGAGCGGACCGCCGCATCATCGCCCGTGTCGGCCTCGAACGCCACCACCCGCCGCCCGCTCTGCCGGGCCAGCTCGCCGGCCGCCGCCGCATTGGTTTCCTTGCTGCGCGCGACGAGCGCCACGTCCGCGCCTTCGCGGGCGAGGCTCGCCGCGATCGCCTTGCCGATGCCACGGCTGCCGCCGGTCACCACCGCTACCTTGTTCGTGAGTTCCAGATCCAAGTCGAGCCTCCTGATTTTGCAATATTCGCCGCGAATGGGCCGGGTCCATGCCCCTCCCGAGTTTGCGGCATTGCGCTTCGTGACGCCAGCGGTACCATATCGCAGCATCGCTTGGCCGAGGGGACGAAATGATCAATGCGGCGATTGTCGGGCTCGGGCGCTGGGGCCAGGCGCATCTCAATGCCGTGCAGGGCAAAAGCCGGCGGATCAGGTTCGTGCATGGCGTCAGCAAGGAGCCCGGCGAGGCGCGGGAAATCGCGACCAAGCACGGCATCCGCCTGTCGACGGACCTCGCCGATGTGCTGGCCGACCCCGAGGTCGACGCCGTGTTCCTGGCAACGCCCCACTCCGTGCACGTCGAGCAGGTGATCGCGGTCGCCCGCGCCGGCAAGCCGGTGTGGTGCGAGAAGCCGCTGGCGCTGACCGTGAAGGAGGCGCGCCGGGCGCTCGATGCGGTGCGCAGCGCCGGGGTGCCGCTCGCCAGCGGCAACAACAAGCGCTGCTTTGCCTCCATGCGCGCACTGCGCCAGGTGGTTGAACGCGGCGAGATCGGCGAGATCCTGCATATCGAGGGCCACTACAGCAACGAGCATTCGACCCGCACCGCGCCGGGTGGCTGGCGCGACGACCCGGGGCAATCTCCCGCCGCCGGTCTCACCGGTGCCGGCATTCATATCGTCGATGCGTTCGTCAGCCTGGCCGGCGCCTTGGCCCGCATCGATGCCCGAGTCTTCTCGCGGCGTGCGCACCCCGATCCGCGCGACTCCTTGGCGGTGCTGGCGCAATTCACCAGCGGCGCGACCGGCCTGATGGGCACCGTACGCGCTTCGCCACTGCTCTGGCGCGTGCATGTGTTCGGCACCAAAGGCGCAGCGGAGGCCCGCGGCGAGGACGAGCTGATCGTGACGAAAATCGGCGGCAAGCCGCAGTCGCAGACGTTTGCGAGCGTCGATTCATTGAGGGAGCTGGCGGAGTCGTTCGCCGACGCGGTCGAGGGCAAAGCGCCGTTTCTGGTATCACCGGAGGAGATGCTGGCGACCGTTGCCGGCATTGAAGGCATCGTGAATTCGGTGGCGCTCGGAAATCCGGTCGTGATCGCGAATTGATTGGTCGTGCGTCGGCCTCGGCGCCGGATGGCCCGGCCGCAAAAGTGTGGCATGCTGGGCGCCGGATGAATAAAACGTTTGTCGGCTGCCAGCACCAGACCCAATCCATCAGGGAGAGTGACGATGAAAGAGATGCAGGTCGAGATTGCAACCAAGGAAGGGCGCATGGGCACGTTCGTATGCCATCCCGAGCGCGGCGGGCCGTTTGCACCCATCATACTGTATATGGATGCGCCGGGCATCCGCGAGGAATTGCGCGACTTCGCCCGCCGCCTCGGCACCGTCGGTTATGCCGTGCTGCTGCCGGACATGTATTACCGCACCGCCAACTATACCCCGATCGACACCAACAAGCTGACGCCCGACAGCCCCGAGCGGGCGCGCATGACGGAGCTCATGAAAACCATCAACATCGCCAAGGTGATGGACGACACCGACGCCATGCTGAAATTCATCGACGGCGAGGCGGCCATCAAGAAACAACCGATCGGCGCGGTCGGTTATTGCATGAGCGGCCAGTATGCCGTCAATGCAGCGGCGCGCCACCCGGACCGGTTCGCGGCCGCCGCGGCGATCTACGGCACCAGCCTCGTCACCGACCAGCCGACCAGCCCGCACAGCCTCGCTTCGAAAATCAGCGGCGAGGTGTATTTCGGCTGCGCCGAAAAGGACCACTACACGCCGCCCGAGGTGATCGCCACCCTGAAACAGCACTACGCCGCCCCGCACGAGGTGGAGGTCTATCCGGGCGCGGACCATGCCTTCGGCTTCCCGCAGCGCAAGGCCTTCCACAAGGCCTCCGCCGAGCGGCACTGGGAGCGGCTGTTCGCCCTGTTCGGGCGGCGGCTCGGTCGCTGAGCTGATGCGACGCCGGACGCGGCCAGGTCTTGCGTCCGGCTCAGCCGGACGCGATGCAATGACCGGCAAACGCAAGCGGCG
>Ga0075024_100000130_pt1 | contig 22059 bp, 19 predicted proteins | sample Str013_2_FD_71389 | JGI IMG/M metagenome (GOLD analysis project Ga0075024, IMG submission 71389) | Freshwater sediment microbial communities in response to fracking from Pennsylvania, USA - Straight Creek_MetaG_SC_2013 | ecosystem: Environmental > Aquatic > Freshwater > Creek > Sediment... | reverse complement strand
GTATTTCTTGGACCACTCTTCCGACGTCTGACTGTTGATCGCGCCGAGCACCATCTCAATCGCCTGATCGAACTTCTTCAACACTTCTGCCTTGGAGGGCCGTGTCGTATTAGAAAACTCCAGCGGACGATCGCGGACATAGCCCGTCCCCGCGATTTCCGTACCGATGTAGTAGTTCAAGTTGCCCGTGAGATGGAGCAGAAGGTGACCGATACTGTTTCCGTAAGGATACGGCTTGGTCCAGATCTGGTCTGTCGTGAGCGGATCAACAAGTTTGTGGATGGCGTCAGCACGTTCCTGATAATAGCCGCTGAGTTCGGGGGCGATGATGGACATGGCGGCGATTCTAGAGAAATTCTTACCGCTGATCAACGCTGATGACACTGATCAAGCAGATTGCAAAATTACCAAGAGTGCCAAAAGTGAAAGAAAGTAAACAAACCTTACCACTGATTCACACAGATGACACGGATCAGGACGTAGGTCAGTTTTGGGGGTTCAGCACCTAACCGATCTTAAGATCAGCGGTTATCTGCGCGATCAGCGGCAAAGTTTTTCTTGCGGTAAAATAGAGGGTTATCTGACATCGTCCGCTCAGGACGTCTGAATACACGGCACGCCGGGCGCACAAAGGACAAATTATGGCTACCCTTGAGATTTCCCACGCAACACTGCGCGTTCCCACCACGCCTTTTAAGAACGAGCCTCTTACCGATTTTTCCCATCCTGACGTTGCGCGCCGCATGCAGGCAGCGCTCACCAAGGTCGGCGCCGAACTGGGCCGCGAATATGACATGGTGATCGGCAGCAAGCAGATCAAGACCACGGCCAAGATCACGTCGGTGAATCCAGCGAAGCCGTCACAAGTGGTGGGCGTGTTCCAGAGCGCCGGCAAAGAGCATGTTGAGCCCGCGGTGCAGGCTGCATTGGCGGCGCTGGAAACCTGGAAGCGGACGTCCGCGGAACACCGCGCTGCCATGATTCATGCCGTGGCCAGTATCTTGCGCGAGCGCAAATTCGAATTTGCCGCATGGATGGTCTATGAAGTGGGCAAGAACTGGGCGGAAGCTGACGCTGACATCGCCGAAACCATCGACTTCGCCGAATTCTACGCGCACGAAGCTCTGCGCCTGGCGCAGTCCAAAACTCCAGTCACCATGCCCGGAGAAGACGATCGCCTGAGCTACATTCCGTTGGGCGTGGGCGCGGTGATTCCGCCGTGGAATTTTCCGTGCGCGATTATGGCCGGGATGACCATGGCGTCCATTGTTACCGGCAACACGGTGGTGCTCAAGCCTTCGCATGATTCCCCGGCCATTGCCGCTAAGTTCTTTGAAGTCCTGCAGGAAGTGGGTATCCCGGACGGCGTGGTGAACTTCTGCCCTGGCTCGGGCTCCACGTTTGGCGCTGGTCTGGTGGAACACACGCAAGTCCGCTTCATCGCTTTCACTGGCTCAAAAGAAGTTGGGCTGGACATTAATCAGCGCGCGGCCACGCCGCGTCCCGGACAGAAGTGGATCAAGCGCACCGTGCTGGAAATGGGCGGAAAAGATTCCATCATCGTGGCCGACGATGCCAACATGGACGCCGCCGTGGAAGGCACTGCGCAAGCGGCATTTGGATTCCAGGGACAGAAATGCTCCGCATGTTCGCGCGTGATTGTGGACGAAAAGATTTACAACCTGTTCATCGAAAGGTTGAAGGAACGCGTAAACAAGATTGCCATCGGCGATCCGGTGGAGAACAAAGCCATGGGACCCGTAGTAAGCCAGGGCGCTTACAAGAGCATTTTGGAATACATTGAGGTCGGTAAGAAGGAAGGCCGCGTGATCAACGGCGGCGGACCGGCCAAGGAAGCCGGCGAAGGCTATTTCATTCAACCCACGGTGATCGCGGACATTGATCCCATGGCCCGCATCTCCCAGGAAGAAATCTTTGGACCCGTACTGGCGGTGATCAAGGCGCGCAACTATGACCACGCGTTGGAGATTGCAAACAACACGGAGTTCGGCCTTACGGGCGCCGTGTACTCGACCTCGCGAGAAAAACTAGAGCGCGCGCGGCATGAGTTCCACGTAGGTAACCTGTACCTGAACCGCAAGTGCACCGGAGCCATGGTGGGCGCGCACCCGTTTGGCGGATTCAACATGTCCGGTACAGACTCCAAGGCCGGCGGTCCGGATTACCTGCTGCTCTTTACGCAAGCCAAGTCCGTGGCGGAAAAGATTGGCGACGCAGGTCCGGTCCCGAAGTCGGCGAACGACTAGTTTTGCGTCGGTGAAACTTTCAGCCGGGGTTGCTTTTGCAGCTCCGGCCGTTTTCTTTCTTGACGGCAGGCAGCCAATGGGCGCGTTTTGGAATCTCACTCCGCATCGGCAAAGGGGCAATGGCCGTACCGACGCAACTGCGCTACCCGTGGCGCCGGGTAGTTCTGAGCAGCGAAGTCTGCCTGAGCCTGCGGCATTTATTTGACTTACGGCTTACCGCTGCCGCAGAATAAGGCAGCTTGAAATCAGCCCGGGTGCGTGTCCGCAACCAGGACATGAGTTCGGTCCCCAATTTCCGGGTAACTCTTGAAAGAAAGCGCCCCGCTGAAGAGCGCGCAAGCGTTAAAGGACACCCACATTATGGCCAGGATCCTTTGCGTCGACGATGAACCACACGTTGTGACCTTGAAGTGTGCCATCCTTGAGCAAGCCGGACACACGGTTACCGCCGCCACATCCGCCCATGAGGCGATGGAAAAACTCAAAAACAATGTTTATGACGCGGTAGTCACAGACTGGCGTCTGGGTGATGCCAACGGACGCGCCGTGGTGCAAGCCGCCAAAAGCAACAGCAGCATGCCGGTGGTGGTGGTATCTGGATTTGTCGCGGAAGCGTTTCAGGCCGCGGAACCGCTGGCAGATCTGTATCTGGAAAAGCCGGTGAACCCGGAAGAGCTGGTCACCATTGTCAACGAACTGCTGAAGAGCAGCGAGAGAGCCGCCCCAAGATAAAAGAGCGGCTCCATGGTAAAGAAGCCGCTCCGGATATTCCTCACAAATTGTTTTATTACTGACTAGCGCTGACCGCCAGCGGCTGCCGCCACGGACGTGGCTGCTGCTTCCGCCAGAATCCGGTGATGGATGGTAAACAGCGCCAGTTCCAACCGGTCAGACACGCCAATCTTGTCATAGACGTTGCGCAGGTAATTCTTGATGACCTGTTCGGTCGTCCCGAGCTGGGAAGCGATCTCCTTATTCTTATAGCCCTGCACAATCAGCGCAACGATCTTTAGTTCCTTGGCGGTAAGGCGGTCGCGGACGCGCGCGCCTACCAGATCGTTTTCGGCGGTCTCCTTGCTTTCCTGCGTGTCCTGCACCCAGGTTTCGCCTTTGCTCACCTTGCGGACGCATTGCACCAGCGATTCGCCGCTCACGTTGCGGTAGATCACGCCGTGGACGCCGTTGCTCAGGTAATGGCGGGAATCCTGCCCGGTATCGGCAATGATGACCAGCTTGGTTTTGAACTTGCGTGCGGTTTCCACCACGGTAGGAAGACTGGTATGGATGTCAGCGCCAAAAATCATCACGGTGGCGTGGAATTTCTCCAGCGCCATCATCATCTTCTCCGTGTTTTCCGCTTGCGCGACAATACGCAGATCGTCTTCAACCGCCAGCACCTTTGCCGCGCCGGTGCGGAAAATCGCCTGGTTATCGGCCAAAATGATCTTCAGCATTTACTTGGTTCCTTTGCCTTTGCGGATGAATTTGTATTCGTCAATCACGCACGCCACGCCGCTCTTTTTCTTCTTTTTGCCGGCAGAAGCCGCTGTCTCGGCATCCTTGCGCACAACGCGTCCGGAGCAGCGGACTTCAACGTCACCGGGAGTGCCCAGCACGCCGGCTGGGAGAGTGATGTCAAATTCAATCGGGGAACCCACGTTCAAATCGACGTCGGCCATGATGTAGACGCCGGCGCCACTCATGTCCACCGTGGTCCCTTTGTCATCGCCATCTTTTCCGTGGATACGGATCGGCAGTTCTAGCGGAAATCTCTTTCCTGTCCTGGCTTCTGACATTTGCCTCCTCGGCGAAAGCCTTTTGCCCCGCGCACACCAAGGGCCCTTCTGAATTTATGGAGAAGATCGAATGAAGGTTTATATCACGAAATAATAACGCCGGACAGACCATTCACCTAATTAAGCAACAGCTAAGGAAAGGCCGTACATGATTGTAAGGCATTCAAAATGAATTGTCTTCTCACCCGCTGTTTATGCCCTCGTTTAAGGGATTGGCCAGCGGGAATCTAGGGTGTTTGCCGTGGTAGTCGCGACGTCTTTTAAAGGGCAATAAGCTTGGCCGGCGAACGAAATGGCCGTACGGACAAAGTCCTTACCAGCCGCCGGTACCACCGCCGCCAAAGCCGCCGCCGGAAAAACCTCCGCCACCGGACCCGCCGCTCCAGCCAGACGAACTTGAACTGGACCGAGGCGCCGCCACAAAGGCCGCGCTGGTGGTCTGGGACATAGTGCCCAGGCTGTTCACGAAATAGATGCTATTGAACGTGTTGATACCGCCATCGCCTTGATACCAGTTCGGCGGATTTTGGATGATGCCTTCAAACGCCTTGGCCCAGCGATGTTCCACGCCCAGCGCCATGGCGAAAGGCAGAAATTTTTCAAACGTGTCCGGAGGCATGCGCTTGAGGCGATCGGCGTCCACGCGGTTCATGAATTCCTGGAAGCCCAGAATCTGCACTTTTGTGTGCGCACCCTTCAGGCTTGTCGCCGAAAGCTGGCGGGCAAACAGAACAATGACAGCGACCGCGATGATGCCGCAGACGATCATGAGTACCGGAGCATTGAAGAAGTCCGTCACCTGGAGCCATTGCAGCAGCGCGAAAGGACCTGCAACCAGTACCACGGCCCATCCCACATAGGACATGGCTGAGTCCGGATCGAGCGAGTACATGCCCTTGGCCTTCAACGCCCCCATCACTTCTTGTTTGATCAGCGGAATGGCGGTATAGAAATGGTTTTTTAAATCCGAGACTCGCGTGGTAGTGCCGGTAGCGAAGATCTGGTCCAGCATGGTGCGCTCGTAGTCCGCCAGGCCGTCCCAGGTGGCGCGGTCTTTCACCAGTTGCAGGTCGTAATCCTTGGTGTTGAAGAGCAGGCCTTTGTGCTGCGTCTCCACAATCTTGATGTAACCGCGGACGGCCAGGTCCACCATGACCGCCGTTATGTCGCGGGGATCAATGCGATCGTCAACCAGCGTGCCCACTTCCGCCGGGCCCATCTTTTCCGGCGGCTCGTACATCGGCGCCACGGAAATGCCCGGATCAGGGTCGCGTCCCTTCAGCCACCAGAAGGTAAACATTACGGCAAAAGCCCACAACGGAAAACTAAGCACGGGATTCGCGCGCACGAACCAGCCCGCTTTGGTGAAAGCGCCCGGTTCTTTCATCAAGTCTTTGGGAATATAAACATCAATGGTCAGACCGCCGTGCATCGGTAGCGGTGAATCAGTTTCCGCGGTGGCGACCGGTCCTTGGACGGCAGCCCGGGCCCGTTCTTTTGATCCGTAAACTCCGGAGTAGGCCTGTGCTTGCAAGTAACCGCTGGTGTTTTCCGGTAAAAACACCATGGCCGAGGCATGCTCAATGGGCAAAGGCGAATCGTTGCCGGTTACGTTCCAATAAAACTCTTCGTGATCCTCAAAGAACTTCACCACGTTGGCGATGGAATATTCGAAGATCACCATCTTGCTGGCGTCCACGGCGCCGGGAACCGTGACCTTCAATTTCAGGAATCCGTTTTTGGTGCTCTTTTCATACTTAAGCGGATTGCCGATGGCGTCAGTAATTTGGTCGACCTTCACGAACAACGAGTAGTTGCTGCCTTGGGGACCGGGATAATCAATGGGAATGTCCCGGTAAACTCCGTGATAGGTGCCGGAGAATAGATAGGTGATTTTTTCGGTAATTCGGGCGGAGCCATCTGAATCCACGTGGGCCGTGGTTTCCCAACGGGTCACGCTGATGCCCTTGGCCCAGGCGCCGGCGGTGGAAAGAAGAACAAAAAGAAGGAAAGCCAGGAGCAATCCCGGCAATCCGCGGAGCGAACGCGCTCGTGACATGGGTTTCATTTTCCTAAAGAAAAGAACTTCGGGCTTACCGAGCACAGCGATACAACCTGGCGCTAGAACTTGGCTTTAGCACTTGGCTTTTAGAACTTGACCTGCACGTTTTCACGGTCACCAGGCGATTCCACTTCAAAGAACTGGCGTGCGCTGAAACCGAACATGCCGGCCAGAATGTTTGTGGGGAACGATTGCACGCGTGTGTTGTAGTCGCGGATCACGGCGTTGTAATAGCGGCGCGCGTTCTGGATGTTGTCCTCAATCGAATTGAGCGAGGTTTGCAGTCCGGTGAATTGCTCCGAGGCTTTCAATTCCGGATAATTTTCCGCAACGGCAAAAAGGCTCTTCAAGGCGCCACTTAGCTGGTTTTCCGCTACGGCCTTGTCGCCGGGTGAGCTGGCCTGCATGGCCTGGGAACGGAACTTGGCTATGTTTTCGAACGTCCCTTTTTCGTGGGCCGCGTAGCCCTTTACGGTCTCCACCAGGTTGGGGATCAGGTCATGACGGCGCTTAAGCTGCACGTCAATATCTGACCAGGCCGAGTCCGCCCGTACCTTAAGCTGGACCAGCCCGTTGTACATCCCGGCCAGTACCAGGACCGCTCCAACCACCAGAATAAGAACCACTATCAGCGCCATGCGCGTTTCCTCCCCACGTGGATATAGTTATCCAGCCTTGGAGCGGAAGTTATCACAGTGAATCCACGGGGCGCAAATTACGGATTGCACTATCTTTAATGCATCGTCTAGCGATACAGCTGGCGAATTTTGAGGGCTCGTGCCGCAAGACAGGGAAACCCGCCATGCCGTAACCGTATGCAGTCCATTTTGGGAATATTAAAAACTGCATTGCCAAGCGGAGACGTATGGGTTTTAATATGGCCGTGCAAAAACGGCCTTTGGCAGTTAGCACCTAACTGCAAGGCTTATCAGAGATTTAGCGAAGTTCGAATTTGTGGCAAGCGTCATGCTTAAAGAATTGGGAGACAAGTTTTCCTGTCTCCCAAGCGGTGTGTGGTAGCAAAGCAGTTTTTGAATAGATGGCTCGACGAAAACCGCCACTTGGCCCAATACCCAGTGCAGTGGTCATCGCGAATCGTTCGGCGTTGATTGATTCAAGCAACGTTACTGGAGAAATTTCAAAAATGAAGCCCCCAAAATCTCAGATATTCCTCTTTTGTATTCTGTGCCTTACTCTCACCGTCATTCTTCCTTTTGCTGCCTGGGGACAATCGACGATCGCCACTGGAAGCATCCAGGGCACGGTCACGGACCCGAACGGCGCCGTGATTCCCAATGCCACCATCACCATCACCAACAAGGGAACAGGCCAGTCATCCAAGGTGACCAGTTCTGCTACCGGAACATTTTCCTCCGGCGGTCTGCAACCGGGCGAATACACAGTTCGCGTTGAAGCCAAGGGCTTCCAGACGGAACTGATCACGATCCCGGTGCAAGTCGGCGTGACGGCATCCGCGAATGCCAAGATGGCCGTGGGACAAGCCACCACAGTGCTGGAAGTGACCAGCACAGCCGTAGCCGTGAACACTGAACAAGCCACGGTGCAGGGCGTCTTGGGTACAGAGCAGATTGAGAACCTGCCGATCAACGGGCGCAACTTCCTTGACCTGGCGCAGCTGGAGCCGGGCGTACAGATCCAGGACGGCGGCAATTTTGATCCCACCAAAAACGGTTTCTCGTCTATTTCATTCGGCGGCCGCTTTGGACGCACGGCCAGAATCGAAGTCGATGGTCTGGACATCAGCGACGAGACGGTAGGCACCACTACCCAGAACATTCCCGCCAGCGCCATTCAGGAATTCCAAGTCAGCCAGTCTTCTCTGGATATGTCCACGGAACTTACTTCATCGGGCGCAGTGAACGTGGTTACAAAATCAGGTAGCAACAACTGGCATGGGCAGGGCTTCTATCTTATCCGTGACCACCGGATTGCTGCTCCGCTCGGACCGAATGATCCTTACTTCCAGCGCAACAACTTTGGTGGCAGCATAGGCGGTCCGCTGCGCAAGGACAAACTCTTCTTCTTTGTTGACGCTGAGCGGCTCAAACAGGACCAGGTTGCTCCCGTCGCGAACCAGGCGCCTTTCAGCGCGTTGGACGGTGGATTCAATTCTCCTTTCCGCGATACCGATGGCGTAGCCAAGCTGGACTGGCGCATCAATGACAACTACAACCTCTTCTACCGCTTCTCTTACGAGCAGAACAGAAGCATCAGAGGATTTGTCGCCAACAGCTTCCAGCCTTTTGCCAACGTTAACAACACGCCGGTGCATGCGGTGGGACTGAATTTCACTGCTGGCGGGTTTACGCATGCTATCCGTTTCGGATACATGAAATTCCGCAACGGCATCACGGACGGATCACAGGGCGCGTTCGATCCTCTCCCCGGAATCAGTCTTACGATTGGCGCCAGCTCTTCCTGTCTGGCCGGTGGCGTGGACTTCTTCTGCTCCGGCCCCAACCTTTTGGCGCCGCAGCAGACCTACCAGCAGAACACGCAGATGAAATATGACGCTGGTAAGACGCTGCGTTCGCATATCCTCCGTTTCGGCTTCGGGTACAACCATATTCAGGGCGGCGGCTTTGCCAAGTTCTTTGGCTTGGCCCCAACTGTGAATGCTGACCCCGCCGGACTGGCGATGTGCGCGGCAAACGGTGACCCGGACTGCATCTCAACCATTTTCCCCGGCGGCGCCGCCAATCCCTTGAACTATCCGGCGGAACTGGTGATCATGGGCAACGGTCAGGGCTTCTCGTCTGAAAAGCCGGCCTTCGGACTGCCGGGAGGCGGTCTGGGACCTGACAACCGCTTGTCGTTCTATGTTGGCGACACCTGGAAATTCCGCAGCAACCTGACACTGACCTTCGGCCTGCGCTATGTTCACGATACCGGCCGCACGGACAGCGATATTGCTTCGCCTGCATGTTCCACTCTCGATCCAGGACTGGCCGCAACTCTGACGGCAGCCGGCACGCCTTGCACCACGAACATTCTTGATCTGTTCGGCGCAGGTTTGGGCAAGCCGGTACGCAATCCCGGCAAGAACTTTGCCCCCCAGTTCGGCTTTGTGTGGGACCCCACCAAGAGCGCCAAGATGGTCATCCGCGGCGGCGTGGGTCTCTATTACGAGAACTCCATCTTCAACAACAACCTGTTCAACCGTCCCGGCCGTTTGGCCAAGGGGCTTTTCCTGCAGCAATCCGTGCCTTGCATTCCCGGCACGTCATTGGGCGTGACCTTGCCCACCGGACCGACGATCGATACGTCCGCGATCTGCGGCCAGGCAATCGGGAGCGTAGCGAGCCAGTTGATTGCCTTGCAGCACCAGTATCAGCAAGCTACTCTTACGGCTGGAGCGGCTGTGAACGGAGCCTATATCGGCAACACGCTGGCAGCGGGCAGCAACATTGACGGCATCAACATGTTTGCCCCGAACTACCAGACACCGCGTTCCGTGCAAATGAACATCGGCTTTGAAAGACAGTTGGGCAAGGGCGTGGTTTGGACCGGCGATTACATTCGCAACGTGGGTACACACACCTTGCTGGCGATTGACGTGAACCACGTTGGCGACGTGAAGTTCTTCAGCAAAACGAACGCGCAAGCGGCCATTGCGGCAACTCTCACGGCTTGCGGCGCGCCTTCCGTCACCGCGGCGATTGCTGCTTGTCCTGGCATTCACGGCGCAGGTCCTGGCAATGGCGCAACGATTGCCGACTTCGCGGGCAATGGCCTGGATTCCGGCACCAACGTGGCGGGCGGCTTCGCGGCTCCCACGGCGGCGTTCCCCGGCATCAACCCCAACCTGGGTGTGAACCAGATGTTGTTCTCCGCCGGACGCTCGGTGTTGAACGCATTTGACACTTCGCTCCGCGCTAACGTGGCAAATCCCTTCAAGGGTGTGAAGAGCGCAAACCTGATCTTCTCTTACTCCCTCTCGCGATATGTTGGTTCAGCGCTGGACGGCGATTTTGTCAACACCGCCATCGACAACAACCAGCCCGCCGGCTTCCTCGGTCCTAACGGGCTCGACCGTACCCACCAGTTGTCTTTCGGCGGGACCTTCGTAACGCTTGGCGGCCTGCGCTTTGGCACCGTGCTGCACGTCTATAGCCCGTTGCCGGTTACGCTGACGATGCCCGGCGGGGGCGCCGGCGGCATCTTTACCAGTGACGTGACCGGAGACGGCTCCGGTGACGGCAGCGGCGTTTACCCGGTAGGCGACCTGATTCCGGGCACCAAGATCGGAGCCTTTGGACGCGATATCAAGTCGGGCGATCTGACCGCGTTCATCAACAACTACAACAGCACGCAGGCAGGGAAGCCGACTCCCGCCGGTCAAGCGCTCATCAGCAGCGGTCTATTCACTCTGGCCCAATTGCAAGCGCTGGGCGGCGTGCTGCCGACTCTGCAGGTACCCACCGCGCCGATCGGCTTGGGATGGCTCAAGACGGTTGATCTTCGCCTCAGCTATCCGATCAAGATCCGCGAAAAGATGAGCCTTGAACCCAGCATCTCTTTGTTCAACGCCTTCAACTTCGGCAACTATGATCTGCCGGGCAACACGCTCAACGGCACTCTGGATGGCGTTGGCGCGTCTCTTATCAACAATAGCCTCGACCACAATAACCAGCGCGTGCTGCCAGGGTCTGGTGTTTTCAACCTTGGCTCTCCGCGCGTGGCTGAATTTGGTGTTAAGTTTTCGTTCTGATTCAGCTCGAGTTGTCATCCAGCCGCTGCCCCTCACCGGGCAGCGGTTTTTTTGCCCGCAGATTAGCCCCGCAGGATTTCACCCCGGACGCGTTCTTCTGTTGGGTCCGCAGGATGCTTGCGGGCCGTCTACAATAGATCTACGAACATACTTATGCGCATGTTGATGAGCAGGACTCGTATGAGGAAACCCCGAATCTGGCTTTGGATTTTGTGCCTGGGTGCAAACGCTGGGTTAGCGGCGGCCCAGGCAAACGCCATGCAGGCGATTCCCGTCCGGGAGATCGTGGGCGAAGTCCGGCTAGCCGGGCGGCTAGCTCCCAAGGGTGTGCCTGTGTTGTTGCGCGTGGTATTTAACCGCGATCTGATCGAAGCGGACCAGCAGGAAGCCATACGCACCTTGACGGACGCCAGCGGCAAATTCGCCTTTCATCACCTGGAAGCGCTGGGCGAGAACGAAGGCAAGGAACTCTACCAGGTAAGCGCTACCTATGACGGATATCTCGGCGGCCAGCAACTGATGGACCTGACGGAAAGCGCGCGCGGCGAAGTAAAGCTGGAGTTACCTCGAATCGCGCGTACTTTGCCCGCAGGCGGTTCATCCTCGTCCGCCGGTAAAACGACGCCAGCAGGAAACAAGGCGGGCGCGAGCGCGCCGAATGGAACGCGTCTGCCGCGTGACCCGCAAGCCCAGGCCGCTCTTGATCGCGCACAGGAACTGCTCTTCCGCAAAAAAGATCCCGAGGCCAGCATTCCAGAATTCAAAAAAGCCATGAAACTGGATCCCTGGTACGGACCAGGTTACGTGCTGATGGGCCTGGCTTACATGCAGATGAAAAACTGGGACAGCGCGCGCCTGGCTTTTGAAGAAGCCACCAAGGTTGAGCCCGGCAATGCGCAGGGCTACCTGGGGATTGGTTCGGCATTAAACGAACAGCGCGAATTTGGCAGCGCGCAAAATGCGCTGGAGCACAGCCTGGAATTGAAGCCGGATTCGGCTGAAGCGCACTATGAACTGGCGCGCGCGATGTATGCGCAAAGCAACTGGAAGGCCGCGTTGCCGCATGCGCAAAAAGCGGTTGAGATCAATCCGGAATACGCCGGTCCCCACGTTCTGCTGGGCAATATTTACGTGCAGGCGGAAAATCCGGAAGGCGCGCTCGCGGAATTCCGCACCTACCTTCGCCTGGAACCGGAAGGCAGCATGGTTCCGGAAGTAAAAGACATGATCGCGCAGTTGGAAAGAATCCTGGCTGAATAGCCCGCGCAAGGAAGCCTTCTGGTCGCGCTGCAAACGTTGTCGATGGCGATTAACTGTCCCTGCAGCCTAGTTGATAGGCGAGTCTTGCACCGGCCCAATTGTCTTGATTCTCTCAAAGACGGCTTTTACTACCCGGTCGCAACGAACAGCGTGGAACTGGTAAACATCCGCGGTGCGGCCTTTGGCCTGGGCATACAGTTCTTTGCGTAGCATGGCGTGGGCGCGATGCAGACGCGTTTTTACCACAGCTTCCGTCACGCCCAGACTTACGGCCGTGTCCGATACGCTCATTTCTTCCACTTCACGCAACACCACCACAGTGCGATAGGCTTCCGGCAGGCGATCAATGGCGTCTTCCAGCAGACGTCTGGTTTCCACGCGGGCCGTGGAATCTTCCGGGTTGGGGTCTGAAGACTTCAGCATGGGCATGGAATCTCCGTTCGTGGTCATGGCGTCCAGTTCTTCAAAACGCGCGCCGCGGCGTTTGCGCGCCAGGGCTTCATGGATTGCGATCCGCGTGAGCCAGGTGGAAAAAGCGGCTTTGCCGGCAAATTGATTCAGATGTGTGTAGGCGCGTACGTAGGCGTCCTGCATCACGTCCTCGGCTTCCGTGTCATTGCGCAGGATCACGCGCGCCATGCGGTACAGCCGCTGGTTATAACGCCGCATCAGGATTTCAAACAACGCGGTCTCGCCGGCCAGAACGCGCCCGACTATCTCATCGTCCTGTAGCTCACTGGGAACGGCGGAATAGAGCGTTGGAGTCAATGCCACTTTATCCTCCTGCTTGCTCCTTTATAGAGTAGATGGCGCACGCGCGGTTACAGTTTTTTCGCGATCGGGAAGTGTGTTTGTTGGCTGGCTTACTCTCTTTATCGTCAATCACTTGAGCAGTCACAATCATTTAGGAAGTGTCCGAATCCTGGCGCGCGCTTAGCCTGCTCAGAGAGAAAAGCCTTTCATCTTGTCGCTTGGCGGCACAATCGCACCGGGCACCAACTTGAACAACGGCCTATCCAGACGTTAACCAACCGCTGGATTAAAAAAGGTTTATCATGGCCGCTATGGCAGCCGTAGGACCAAGTTCGGCCATCATCGAAGTGAAAGCATATTCCGGGGAACAGGCGCGCTGGTATTGTGACCAGCTGGAGCGCGGCAAAGTCATCTTCTTTTCTGAAGTGCCTTTTGAGTTCCCTGACGAAGACCGTAAATTTCTGCTTTCGCAGAAACAAACAGGATCACGGTTTCACAAAAACATTTCTTACCGTCCCGCAAAAGACATTCTGAAGGGCATGGCATCTGGCGCGGAAGACCGCGAACATCTGCAACGCGTGTTGCGCACATTTTCCGCGGAACTTACCCGGTTCGTCACCAAATTTCTGGCGCCTTACTCCGGCAAGCTGAAACTGGATTTTGCCAGCTTCCGTCCGCTGGAAGAGCAAGGCCGTGATCTGCCGTTGCACAAACGCAATGACTTGCTCCACGTGGACGCGTTTCCCACGCGACCCACGCACGGCGGACGTATCCTGCGCGTATTTGTGAACATCAACCCCGCGGCGGACCGCGTGTGGAACGTTGGCGAGCCCTTCCACGATTTTGTGCCGCGCATCATGGGGTCGCAGAAAATTGAGCCGCCGCAGCGGAGCGGATTTGCGCGTGCTTTTGCCCGTGTGGCTTCACGCGTGGGCCTGCCTGTGCCGGACCGTTCGCGTTATGACGAATACATGCTCTACCTGCACGACTGGCTGAAGGAGAATTCTGATTTCCAGCAGAAGTCTCCGAAGTTTGAGTTGAACTTTCCGCCCGGGTCCTGCTGGATGGTTTATACCGACGGCGTTCCTCATGCCGTAATGTCTGGACGATACGCGTTGGAGCAAACTTTCATTGTGCCTCCGGACGCGCTGGTCAGTCCGGATGCGGCGCCTGTCCATGTGCTGGAAGGCGTGACTCACCAACCCATGGCCAGTTAAAGAGAAATGCAAGTCCAAATAACAAAAGGCGGCCGGTTAGCCGCCTTTTGTTTTTCGCGCGTCACCGCGTTGTGGAGCAACTAGCCCGGCTTTTTCGTATCGTCCTTATCGGCGGTGGCATCGTGTACGCCGTGATGGTCGCCATCCTTGTCGTTGTCCTGTTCGGTGCTCTTTATGTCGGTTTTGGCTTCTTTTTCCGCTTGCTTGGCCGCGGCGCTGGCATTGGCGGTGGGCTGAAGATCCGCAATGGCTTTGCGCAGATTTTCATGTCCAGGGCCGGTCAGCTTGGCTTTGAGCTGATCAAAAGGAATGTTCAGATCATGCGCCGCATTTACGGCGGCGGCAAAGTCCCTCAGGTTCTTGAAGCCTTGCGCGGCTGCGTTGAGGTCAGCTCCCGCAGGTAGCAACGCCTGGAGCTTGGCGGCCAGTTGCGGATCACGCGCCAGTTTCGCTGACAGATTGCCGTGGCGGCCATGACCGCCGTGGCCATGATCGTCAGCCGTCGCGGATTGACCGTGCGAAGAGTCAGAGTGCGAACCGCCATGTCCGCCGTCACCGCCGTGGCCGCCACTGGACCCGCCGTGCTGAGCCAACGCCGGTAAGGTCAAGAACGCCACCGTCGCCATAAGCGCCAGAAACAATTTAGTTTTCATGTGTAACCTCCCTTTACAAATTTTTCCTTGAACGCAGCATCCTGCCTACGTTGAAACGTAAGTTGAAGGCAAGACTGTTCAGGCCGAACGTGGCGCTGCGCGTGAAACCCACTTCCGCGCGCCACAAAGGCGTGGGTTCAAAAGCAACCCAGGTGTTGAATCCGTTTTCACGGGTCAGTCCGGTGCCGGACGATTGCGCGTTGTTGTCAAAAGTGTTTCCGCCATTTCCCTTGCCGCCACCGTTGGTGACGCGGCTGAACAGCTTCTGGTTGCCGAAGGGAAAAATTTCATAACCGGACGCGCCGACATATACATGTTTCACGGCTTCAAAGTCCGCGCCTTCTTCCCAGTGCGTGATAGCGCCGAGCGAGGTAAACGGGCGTGTGGAGAAGGCCGAGTCCGGCACGGTGTTGCTCAGGCCGCCTTCCACGAAAGGCGTAAACCGGGAAATGGAGTGCGAGAAGCGATTGGTCCAGTCAAATCCAGCGCGTCCGGTGCTAAAGCCGTTGGCTGTGCTGCCCGTGGGAGCAGACACGGTGACCACGCCCGCGTAGTCCAGAGTGCGGTTCGGCGCGCGGAACGATAGTCCCACGTAGGCGTTGCCGATTCCCCGGGCGCTGGTGCTGGCCGTGGTTGTGGTGGCCGTTGAAGAGCCGGGCGTGTCGGAGAAATACAGCGGCACGCCGCCGAAGACGCCGAAGTGTTTGTTGAAGTCCCAACCCATGGTGGAATCGAGCTTGAACAAACGGCTGTCAGAGTTCACCGTCCCCTGAAAGGTCTCGACTTCGGTGAAGCCCTTTTGCTGGGCGCGGGCAAAACTACCCGCGCAAGCGAAGAAGATGACGGTCAATGCGAAGTAACGAATTCTCAAGAATGTCATGGATTTCCCGTGTCAAATATTTTCCGATGCCGGTAGTTGGAGGGTCCTACCGTGGAACGTTCCCGGGAGTAGTTGGCTTAATCCGCTAACTTAAGTTGTGCCGGTTAGAAATGCACACATGCTGCCAAACCAAGACGGCTGTATATTGTTGAAAAATATGGGGCTAGATCGTACGCGGAAGTTCAGTGTCCGAGGGAAAACAACTCACACGAGGGGCCGATCGATACAATTCGCGGCCCGCGGAAAATTGCTGGACCTTACTCAAAAACTCACGTGAGTGAAAGGTGAGATCCGCTGCAACGCGGGACCCACAGATACGAAGCGCGGAACTAAATACCAGATTATTTCTTGCCGCGGGTCTTCTTCTTCGGCTTGCGTCCGCGCTTTTTGTGGACGATTTTGGGAATGGGTCTCCCCTTGCGCGCAAGTCTGTATTTTTGGCCGATCTTAGTGCCCTTGGTCAGCTTGGGCAGACGCTTGCGGATGCGCGCCACCTGTTCTTCCGTCCAGAGGTGGGTGTTGCGCTTGCCGGGTATGACAAACTTGGGTCCGGTCACCCTGCCGCTTTTTACAAACAAAGAGAGTGCCGAAGGGCTGATGCCCAACAGCAGTGCAACCTCACGCGTGGAGTAGGTGGTCATGTTGACGGCATTTTACTAGGGGAAGCCCGCGAGAGGAAACCGTTTGTAATGGTGCCTCTTTGCTGTGAGCTCTTCCTTAGCGCCCGTTCCTCACATACCGCGTTCGCACTTCGCGCAGTTTTTCCAATTCCCGGCTGGGAATGGGTTGGGTGCTGCCGAGTTGGCGAGCCGCTAGAACGATGCGGGCGTAGTGCTCCACGGACTCCATGCGCAAGTAGGCCTGGCGGAGGTCTTCTCCGTAGGTGACCACGCCATGGTTGGCCATGAGAATGGCGTCATGCCGCGGGATGAAAGGTTTGAGCGATTCGCTCAACTCCCTGGAGCCCGTGGTGGCGTAAGGAGCCAGCGGGACCGTACCCAGGGTGATGACAATTTCCGAACACAGCGGCTGATCAAGCGCGATGCCCGCGGAAGCGAAAGCTGTAGCGGTGCAAGGGTGCGCATGGACGACGGCGCCTACATCCGGACGCATTTTATAAATGGTAAGGTGCATGGCAATTTCGCTGGAAGGATTGCAGGTCCCTTCCAGTTTTTCGCCGTCAAGGTTCACGATGACCATATCTTCGGACTGCATCATGCCCTTGCTACAGGCCGTGGGCGTGACCATGACGCGGTTGTTGTCCATGCGGATAGAGAGGTTGCCGTCCGTTGCCGCGACAAAGCCCTGGGAATGGAGCATGCGTCCGTACTGGACCAGATCAAGCCGGAGCTGATGTTCTGGACTCAGCGATCTTTTAACAAACGGCAGAACCGTGCTCACAAAAGGGAGCATCGTACCTGCCTCGAGGATCTTGCGTATGTAGCTCATAACCTGCCACCACTTTCGCTTCCCGTTGTTGCGGCTTGCTGGGAGTTTCTACTTGTTCTTGCGTAGGTTTTAGTTAGTCGCGCATGTCCGGTTGGCGTGGAAAGTCGGGCGGAAACCGGGTAAGCGCGCAAAACTGCTTCAAGTCGCCGGCTGTGGGCATCGACCTTGCGGAACCGAAAAAAAATTCAGGATTCGCGCTGAGCCGATCAAGGTAGCCCTACATCCAGCAAGAAAAAGCGGTTAGCACAGCCTCACGCAAAGCTTGTCGAGAACGTCGTGGGCGGAAGCACATCCCCGGTTGGCAAGAACCAGCCGCAGGGAGAAACCAACCAAAAGCAAACCAAATAAGGCAGGAATGATAACAATAAAATGGTCCACTGCGGCTTTACCCAGGCAGTCCGCGCCAATCTCCGGCAAAGGAAACACCAGGAGATAGAGGATCGCGTAGATCACCACGAGTAGAAATGCGTGTTTTAGCCCGATGGACATCGCCCTCATAGTATCCGATTTCCAGAAGCCGGAAAAGGGATTTAAGCAGCCAAAACCTGCGCTCGGCCCATTATGGCGGAACTTCGCTGACTCGTTTAAGACTTGGCGGAAGAGTCCGCAACCGGGTGAAGTCATTTACAGCAATCGCCTCTCTATCATTCAAGCATTCAAGTGATTGGTCTTTGGTCTATTGGTTCTTTCCCGGAATTATCAACTGCAAATCGTTGTTCTCCGCTAAAACCGGTGTTTGTTTTTGCACTGCTAAAAATCAGCGAGTCCCCGACGGTGCGCCGCAACCCGCAGCGCGTTTAAGACGGCTGCCAGGTCAATTACTTCCTGAGCCACCGCGCCGTGCAAAGGAGAAAGATGTCCAAAAGCTGCGGCAAACATGCCGATGGCGCTGAGCAAAATGCCCCCGACCGCGCTCTGCAGGGAAATGCGCGTCATGCGTTCGCCAATATGAATAAGTTCGTCAATTTTGCGCAGGGAGGAGTCCAGCACTACAGCGTCCGCGGATTCGGATATGGCCTCGCTCGTCCCGCCGAGCGCCACGCCCACGGTGGCGGCCAGCATGGCCGGCGCGTCATTGATGCCGTCACCCACGAAAAGTGTTTTGCCGCGGGCCGTGGCGGCTTTCACAAACGCAAGTTTCTCTTCCGGACTCTGCCCTGCATAGATTTCCCTGATGCCGACTTGTTCCGCCATGTAACGGACTTCGCTTTCCTTGTCGCCGGAAAGCAGGATCACTTTTTCCGCGCCGTGTTTGGGTTGCAGGTGGCCGATGAATGGCGAACTTTCTTGCTTGGCTTCATCCTGCAGGCGAAGCAGCGCGGCGAACTGGTCGTCGATAAACATCATGCATTCCAGACCGCTGGTCGGCGGAGGAAGATCGGGAAGAGCTCCGTAGATGTCCGCAGCCTTTTTGCGGCCGGTAATGTGGACTCTGTGCGAGTCGATGGTGCCGCGCAGACCGTCACCCGGTGTCTCGGTAACATTTTGTGGTGGAGCCGTGACGACATGTTGTGCTTCGGCGGCCGCCAGAATGCCGCGGGCCAGCGGATGTCGCGAATAATTTTCGAGGCTGGCGGCGAAAGAGAGAATCTCTTCTTGATTGCGATTCGGTGCGCACAGAATCTGCGTAAGAGAAGGGCGTCCGTAAGTAAGCGTGCCTGTCTTGTCGAAGATAAAAACGCGGCAGTTGGCGATCTGCTCCAGAACAGCGGCATTGCGGACCACGATGCCACGTCGCGCAGCCAAAGAGATTCCGCCAAGAATCGCAATGGGAATCGCCAACAGCAGCGGGCAAGGCGTGGCGATAACGGCCACAGCGAGAAAGCGCTGCGGGTTGCCGCTCAACGCCCATCCCAGCGCGGCAATGAGCAAGGCGAGTGGCGTGTACCATGCCCCCAGGCGGTCGCCAATGCGGCGGATGTTCGGCTGGTTTTGTTCGGTTTCCTTGATCACCCGCAGGATGCGAGCGTAACGCGAGTCTTCCGGGGAGCGCGTGGCCCGCACCTTGAGCACGGCTTCACCGTTGATGGCGCCGGAAATCACATGCGCGCCCGGCGCCTTGGCCATTTCAAACGGTTCGCCGGTGAGAAACGATTCGTCCATGCGGCTGTAGCCTTCCAGGACTTCGCCATCCACTGGGCAGATCTCGTGTGGCAATATCATGAGCTGATTGCCAGGACGAATTTCCGTAACCGCAACGTCGCGAAAGCTGCTGCCGTAAACAATGTGTGCGATCGTTGGCATGCGGCGCGCCAGCGAATGCAGAACAGAAGACGCTCGCCGCAACGCGTACGCTTCCAGCGCCTGTCCGCCGGAAAGCATAAGGATGACCACGCACGCCACCAGGTATTCGTGCATCAGCACCGCGCTGACAATCGAAACGCCGGCGATCAGATCGGACCCAAATTCAAAGTGGGCCAGACGGCGCAGCAGTTCGTAGATGAGAGGAATGCCTAAGAGGAGCGCGACGATGAGCGGAGACAAGGTTGGCAGCGATCCAGGAATCCAGCCCAGAGCAAAGCGAAAAACTAAATAGGTGGAGATAAGAAGGAAAACGGCTACGGCAATGAGGCTGTCGCGTGACCGCTCCATGCTGGGAAGCGCGTAACCGGGGATTCCGGTGGATTCAGCCGTGGACGCTGCGGTGTCCGTCATAAGGCTTCTTTGATTACGAAAACCCCAAGATTAGCCTAGACGAAAGGAGCAGTTGAGTGCGGTGATGTACGTCACGGCCTCCTTGCAAAGCGGTGAAGTTTGACGCAAAACAAAAACGCAGCCCTTGCGAGGCTGCGTTTCTATTTGACTCATCTGGTTGGAAACTTGGTTAGTACTTTCTCAATACGCCAATTACGCGTCCTTGTACCTGGACGGCTTTGGCCGGGACCATGATCGGTTTCATGGCTGCGTTAGAAGGTTGCAAGCGAATGGTTGCGCCTTCTTTGTAGATGCGTTTGAGCGTGGCGTCGGTGCCATCGACCAAGGCGACAACGATTTCGCCATCGCGCGCGGTGTTGCCTTTCTCCACCAGGACGTAATCGCCGTCCACAATATGTTCGTCCCGCATGCTCTCGCCTTTCACTTGCAGCACGAAGACATCTTTGGACCGCGTGATATCGCCCAGGGAGATTGTTTCCGGTGTTTCCATGGCCTCAATGGGCTGGCCGGCGGCGATGCGCCCCATCAGCGGCAGGGCTAGCTCGGTAGGAGCTTTCTGTACCTGCCGCCTGAATAGGCCTCGCACAGGGAGAACATCAATGGAGCGGCTGCGATTGTATTCGCGCTTGAGCAGCCCTTTTTTCTCCAGGTTCGTAATGTGTTTGTGCACGGTGGCCAGGGAGCTGAGCCCCAGTCCTTCACCAATCTCTTCAAAGGATGGTGAGTATCCGTTTTTCTGCATGAATTCCTGCAGGAAGTCGTAAACCTGGCGTTGCCGCTTAGTGATTGCCATATAAGCGAATTATTTACGAACGAAAGGCGAACTGTCAACAGAAATTGTGCAATTTCACAAAAAACAGGGGATTAACTGGGCAGATGCCCCCGGGCATGAGGACGAGGGTCTACTAGCTTTTGAACAAACGCGTTGAGCGCGCAATGGGCGTTGTTGGGTAAATGGGCGAAGGGCGGTTTCATTTAGACGTCGCCGCCGCATAGGCCTGGTGTAGCAACTTCACCGCGTCGCCCAGGTCTTGTGGTCCGCGGATTTCCACGGCAATCCACTTATCACCCATGGCTGGACTCGACCGGCCAAAGCTGTCAAGAAGCTTTCGGGCGGCGGTTGTTATGCGATACAACTTGATGGCGAAAGACTGCGGCGTGTCAAAACATTTGGTGCGCGGCAGCGCGGCAAAGATCTGGCCCTTGCGGAAGTAGGCAATCATGCCGAACATCTTCCGTTCGGTTACGCCCGGCCAGTCGGCCACTTCAGTCCCAAGCAAAGCCGACCACTCTTTCATGGCTTCAGAGATGTTGGCGAGTTTGCGACGTTCAGTCACGGGATTTATTTCACGCTGCGATGCGTATTGTCGTTTATTCTCGCATGGCAAGTGGGCTGGTTACAGGTATCCTCAGGAACTGCAAGGGGCCAACCTTCATGAAGACAACCAAAAAGAAAACTGCAATGAAAACAGCCAAGCCACAACGGAGGACTGAAAAGCCGGCCTCAACATCCGATCAACTTGCTGGTTTTATTGCCAAGTTCGATCCCACAATGGCAAAGCTCATACGTTCCGTGCGCGCAGCCCTGCGCAAGCGGTTCCCGACGGCAAACGAACTTGTGTATGACAACTACAATTTTTTTGTTATTGGATATTGCACCACGGAACGCTCGTCAGACTGCCTGGTGTCACTGGCGGCGCAGGCCAAGGGCGTGGCGCTCTCGTTTTATTACGGATCCACAATCCGCATAAGCTTTTGCAGGGGAGCGGCAACCAGAACCGGTTCATTCGATTGGAAAGCGCAGCGACACTCAAGGACCCGAAAGTCGAAGCGCTTTTACAGGCAGCGGCGGCCCAGACCAGGACCCCATTGTTGCCGTCAGGAAAAGGCAACACGATTATCAAATCGGTTTCGGCCAAGCAGCGTCCGCGACGAAGCAGTGCAGGTAAACGATGAAAGTAGTTCCATTCGGGGCGAAGCGTAGCGATGTTCGGGTCCTGAAGCCAAACGTTACATTCCCGGGAACTTCATCCCGGCCAGTTTGCGGCCGAAGCTGGCTTTGCCCATGTCCTTGAACATTTTGCGCATCTGGGCATATTGCCGCAGCACTTGATTCACTTCCTGGACGCTGGTGCCCGACCCGCGGGCAATCCGCTTGCGCCGGTTGCCGTTGATGACCTCGTGATTCGCGCGTTCATGCGCCGTCATGGAATTAATGATGGCTTCCACGTGCGTGAGCTGTTTGTCGTCCACGTGCTCGGCGGCTTTCTGCATCCCGGCGAAGGGGCCTACGGCGGGCAGCATCTTGATCACGCTTTGTAGCGATCCCATTTTC
>Ga0075024_100000127_pt1 | contig 22231 bp, 15 predicted proteins | sample Str013_2_FD_71389 | JGI IMG/M metagenome (GOLD analysis project Ga0075024, IMG submission 71389) | Freshwater sediment microbial communities in response to fracking from Pennsylvania, USA - Straight Creek_MetaG_SC_2013 | ecosystem: Environmental > Aquatic > Freshwater > Creek > Sediment... | reverse complement strand
TTTTATTACTGATGAAATACAATAACAGGTCGTATTCTTTTTTGGTAACATCAATAATTACATTGTTTACTCTTACGGTTTTTTCCATAAGGTCTATAATCATTTCGTCCAATTGGATATTGTTTTTTCCCTCAAATGATTTGCGCCTTATGATGGCAGCAACCCTTGCTGATAATTCCGCCAGGTGAAAAGGTTTGGTGAGGTAATCATCAGCCCCAGTATTTAACCCTAAGATTTTATCATCAAGAGAATTTTTTGCCGATATTATCAGTACGCCTTCCGCTTTCTTATTGGCTTTTAATTCTTTTAATATATCCAGGCCGCTTCCACCGGGTAATGATATATCCAATATCACGCATGCATATTCATACAAGGAAATTTTTTCCATTGCACCGGGAAAATCAAACGCTGTTTCGCAGGTAAAACTTTCATTGTTGAGATAACTGCAAATACTTTCGGAAAGATTTTTCTCGTCTTCTATTATCAGTACTTTCATGATAAACCATTGTGAACCGGGACCAGCCAATAGCATTTTGCTGATCCCGGTTCTCCAAAAGTAATGTTGATCCAACATTAAATGACAGCCTTATTTTTTTACCACCAGGACCTGGAAAGTTCCGGGTTTCATCGGCGGACGTTTTCCTGCTTCTGTAGGAGCATCAAATTCTGCCGCTGGTAAGAAAATAGTATGCGTTTTTTCATCGATGGCAATTGTTCTTGCGCTTCTTTTGGTTGCAACATTGTCCGCCACATCATATTTATCGGGGCTTGCCTCATGAATAATGGTCAGTTTTCCTTCCCCGCAGGAAGCGAATATATTCTTCGTGCTATTGTCAAAAGCAACACCGTCGCAACCATCAGCGATAGGTACAGTGGTGACTACTTTGCCATCTAAGGCATTCATCACTACCAGCTTTTTATCGCAACCTGCATACAGGCGATTGGTTGACAGATCAATGGCCAGGCCAGTTGGTCCCTCAGCCGGTGCAATCGGCCAGCGGTTTTCAACGGCGTTTGTTTTCAGGTTTACTGAAATGATCTCGTTTTTGTCTTCAATGTTTACAAATAATTTACCGGCATTATTGGATACGGCTGTTTCCGGTTTTCCACCAACCGGAATGGTCGCTACAACTTTCTCCGTAGTTGGATCAACAATGGAAAGGTCATTGCTGCGGCCATTACAGGTAATGATCATTTTTGAAAATTCATCATACATAATCGCATCAGGGTTCTGCCCGGTGGCGATTTGACCCAATACATTGTTTGTCTTCAAATCAAACACGGTAATATTATTCAGCCGGCCGTTGCTTGTATAACCTTTTCCAAGAGAGGGTACAAAAGCAATTCCATGAACGCCACCGGTATTGGGAATTACACCCACAGAGTCACCGGTAGTTTCGTTTAATACATTCACCTGCATGCCGTGAGAAACGTACAACCTGTTATTGCCTGGTCCTACGGAAATATAATCCCATCCGCCCGAACTGGCAATATGAAATGTTTGCGCTACATGGTAGCCGGAGCTTTGCGCATTTACATTGTTTGTCATGATGATAACTAAAATCACTGTCAGTAGTTGCAAAAAGAGCCATTTATTACTTTTCATATTCTTTGTTTTTAGTGTTTATAAATTAAGATGTTACTGGAATATTGTTGTTGGTGCGCCTGTACACTAATCTTAAAAAAGAAGGCAGCACAATCAATAGTAATGGCAGCGCAATGATAAAACCTCCAATCACCGCAATGGCCAGGGGTTGGTGCATTTGTGCGCCAGCGCCTATACCCATTGCCAGCGGCATCAGTGCAATAATCGCCCCGAGAGCGGTCATCAATTTCGGGCGGAGCCTGGTTGAAATGGCATATACAATGGAATCGTCAACAGTACGGGTATGCCTGGCTTCCCGGTATTGAAGAATAGTAAATACTGCGTTTTCACCGATAATACCCACTATCATAATAAGCCCGGTATAACTCCCTACATTGAGCGGTGTATGTGTCAGGTAAAGCGCCAGGTAACTTCCCGCTACACCCAGTATTGAAATTCCCAGTATGACCATGGCCACTTTGAATTCTTTGAACAAAAAAAGCATTACGCCAAACACCAGCAAACTGGATGTGATCAATATCATTAATAACTCTTTGAAAGATTGTTGTTGTTCAGCATAAGCCCCGCCATATTCAATATGATATCCCTGGGGCAAAACGATATTTTCTGCAATTCCTTTTTGAATATTTCTAATAGCCGTACCTAAGTCAGTGCTGTCAAGCCTTGCTGTAACCACTCCCATCGATTGCAGGTTCTCCCGCTGTATTTCTGCATCGCCAGCATTGATATGTATTGTGGCAAGTGAAGAAATGGGGTTTAATTTTCCGTTGGGAAGGAAAACCTGCAGGCTATTGATATCGTTAATACTCGTTTTGCGACTGTTTGGATAAACCATTCTAACGGTCGATAACTGTTCCTTTTCTAATAAAGTGCCCGCAATATTTCCTTCCATTGATAATTGAACCTGGTTTTGCAGGTTGGCCGGTGTGACTCCGAATTGCGCCAGCTTATTGTAATCCGGTTCAATACTTACTGAGGGACCGGCAATAACGATCCCATCAAAAACATCCGCAGTCCCTTTTACATCTGAAACTACTTTTGCAACCTGTTTGGAAATGCCCTGTAATTGCTGCTGGTTATCCCCGAAAATTTTAATTTCAATGGGCGCAACGGATGTCATGAGGTCTCCCAGCATATCACCTATTACCTGCCCGAAATCAATCCGAAGCGCGGGTTGTGTTGTTTCAACGCGTTTTCGTATATCAGAAATCACTTCTTCAGTCGTTCGCTTGCGGTTGTGCGATAGTTGTATTAAATAATCACCCCGGTTAGGCTCGGTAATAAAGAAGCCCATTTGGGTTCCTGTACGGCGTGAATAAGTTTCAACATCAGGAACCGTTACCAGTATTTTTTCCACTTCACGCAACATCCGATCGGTTTCTTCCAGTGAAGTGCCGGGTGGAGAGGAATAATCAAAAACGATACTGCCTTCATCCATTTCTGGTAAAAAGCCGGTTTCCAGTTTTGGCAAAATGAAAACGATTGAATACACAAGACCTGCCATAAAAAGCAGGCTAATATAGGGACGGTGTATAAAAAAAGATACCCAGTTTTGCTTTCTTACCTCATGTGGTTTTTCTTTGGAAGTTTTTCCGGTATTGTTTTTCCTTGACAAAAACAAGTACACCACGGGTAAGCAGATCCAGGTAACCAGGAAACTGCAGACCAATGTCAGAATCATGGTTTGTGTTAATACATTGAAATACGCGCCCGCTACGCCACTCATTAAAATGAACGGAATAAATATCACAATGGTGCTGATGGAAGAACCTACCATGGCGGGAAAAAGGTATTTGATGGCTTTTTGCACCAGTAAGGTGGAAGATTCATCCGGATGCTCTTCGTGGGTTCGGTGAATTTGTTCCACCACCACAATCGCATCATCTATAATTAAACCAATTGCCGCAGCAATTGCCCCCAGGGTCATGATGTTGAAGGAAAAGCCAAAGGCATATAGTGAAATCAATGTAAGTCCCAATGTAACCGGAATGGTAATAAGTATGGTAGTACTTGCTTTTAACGAACGGAGAAATATTATTGCCACAAGAATAGCCAGTGCCAGGCCTATCCATAAGCTATCTGAAACGCTTTTAACGGATTCGTTTACAAAATCAGCCTGTATATAATATGGTTTAATGGAAACACCGGCAGGTAATATTTTTTGTAACAATGCGATTTTTTCTTCCATCCTGGAGGAAATGTCAACCAGGTTGGCATTGGGTTGTTTTATAATGGCGATAAGTATAGCGTCTTTTCCATTGGCATTAATGCGTATAAATTCAACTGCTTCATTGATGGCGACTTCCGCTATGTCCATCAAGCGAATAACTCTTCTTCCATCATTTTTGATGACAATATTTTTCAAATCATCGGTAGTGTGTACCGTAGCATCTGTTACGGAGAGGTATAAGAATTTGTAATCAGCCAGGTAGCCATTTGATTTTATAAAATTGGTTTGTGATAATGCATTGTTTACAAGGTCCGGTGTAACGGATAAGGCGCTCATTTTTCTCGCATCCAGTTGCAGCCAGTATTCTTTTGTTCTTCCCCCGATAATTCTTACCTCTGCTACACCCCCCACCTGGGATAAAAATGGTTTGATGGTATAGTTGGCCAGCTGCTTCAATTCTATCGGAGATTTGTTATGACTTTCCAGTGTATACCCCATTACCGGCAGGATAGAGGGGTTCATCTTCTCTACTGTAATCTGAACATCTGCGGGTAACTGATTCCTTATCTCACCGATTTTTGATTCAATACGTTGCTGGCTGAGATCTATATTGGATTTCCATTCCATATAGGCGGAAATTTCACAACTCCCCCTGCTGGTAGTGCTGCGAATCATTTTTAAATCCGGGACCTGCTTAATGGCGTTCTCCATGGGCTTGGTTACAGTCACCATCATTTTATTTACAGGCTGTAAGCCTGCATCAGCAATTATTTTTATTTTGGGAAAGGTAATTTCCGGGAACAGGGAGGTTTGCAACCTGGTATAGGCAAAAATGCCTCCGGCTATTATCATCACCACTACAACAGTGAGCGGATTCTTATATGATAGAAAGAAATTCTTCAAGTTGTTATTGTTTTTCCTGTACTGTAATTTTTACCCTGGCAGTATCACCCAAACCATAATTTCCCGACACCAGTATTTTAGCCGAAGGTTCAATTACAGGTGATGTTATTTCAACTTGTCCACCGGTTTCCATACCCTTCGTTACGGGCACTTTTACTGCGGTGGTACTGTCGATCATCTTCATTATCCAAAAATTACTTTGCGTTTCATCAGAAAGAACAGCCGCTTTTGGAAGTGAGATGGAGTGGTTCTTTAGCGACTTGATGATTTTTACTTTTGCGATCAGGTTTTCAGGTATGGGATGGGAAGCATTTACTTTTATTACTATACTCTGCGTTTGCGCGGTGGCATCTACTGTCGGCATAGCTGCACTGATAAAGCCAATTAGTTTTTCCCCATCGGGTAAGACCAGTTCCACATTCTTTTTATTCATTACATAAGGCCGCAATTCATAAGGAAGGTCGAGCAGGAACACAAAACTATTTAGGTCGCTAATAATTGCGAGCTGTTCGCCGTCCTGAACATAGTCGCCAGCCTGGTGATTTAGTTGCGTAATAAAACCTGTTTCACCGGCTTTTATGCTATTGGTTCCACTGAATTTAAAGGTAGAATCCAATATGTTTACTGCATTTCCAATACTCTGTGCTTCTTTTGTTTTTATGGCAAATAATACTTGCCCGCTGCTTACATGCTGTCCGGGTGTAACATGTGAAAATTGCAGGTACCCATTTGCGTTGGCTTTTACAAAACTCTTTTGCAGGAAAGTAGAAGTAGCATTTAATTCTATGTATTCGGTAAGAGGAGCTGTACTGACAGAAGTTACTGTTACAGGTGTTTGTACCACTGCCGGTGTTTCCTCTTCCGCTTTATTTTTAGCCGGGGCATTGCAGGAGGCCAGCATCAATACCAGTGATAAATTAATCAGCGAAGGAAATGATACAAACTTTATCATGTAATAATTTTTATCTGTTCCAGTAATTGATTTGGTTGATGATTTGTAACCGGCTGATGGTATTTTGTGTCAGCAAATATTTGGCAGTAAGGTAATTGTTTAAAGCAATGATGAGGTCGGCGATTTTTGCGTCTCCTGTTTCCAGTAGCTGGTTGTTTACATTTATCAGCCCTTCTGCATATTTTATCTGGTGGTTGATGTCCCCAATTAAGGATTCGGTAGCATTTAACTGCTGGGTAAGCTGTGCCACCTGCTGGTAATACTGGGTAATATAAAAACTTTTATAATTCTGACGGGTACGCTCGGCTATATCAACCTTGCTGTACTGCATTTTCTTTTGCCTGCCATCATAAATCGGGAAACTGATATTTATACCAAAGGTGGTACCGAAGTTTTTATAGGCGCGATATGCAAGGGATGAATTATAACCACCATCTGCAAAAAGAGAAATTTTTGGTTTGTAACTATAATCAATCAATGCCTTGTTGTTGATTAACTGAAGGCTGTCAATAGTGTATTTGGTAAAAAAAACAGAATTGTCGATTGAAGGCAAATGATTAATGGTAATATTTGGTTCGGGAAGTACTGTTTTGGCTGTATCCACAATGCCACAGAGATAATTCAAAGCCGCAATGTCGTTTAAAGACTGAATGTACAATTGTTTTACTGACAACTCCTGTTGTTGCAAGGTCACTAAAAAAGTGAGATAATCCGTTTGCCGATATACATTCTTTTCTGTCAGCGTTTTTAAAATGGATTCCTCTTTCTTTAGTAATTCATGTACCTCTTTTGTGAAATTTAATTGCTGCAGGCTCCCATAGGCAGTAATGTATTGTGCAATTACAGTTCTTTTGATATCCTGTTCAGAAATCCTTGCATTGTTATCAATGCTTTTGTTTTGTATTTGAATTGATGCAAATTGTGCAGACAGGTTTTTTTTACTTACAATCGATTTGTTTACGCCTACGAGTGCGCTAACCTGTGCGCCGTTTGTAATGGCATCATCATAACCAACCCCTCCAATAACAGGGGAGTAGTAATTATTGCTGGTAGCGGTAACCTGTGGCAGGTAACTGGCACGCAAACGCTGGCTATCGATTAAATTGGATTGTACCTGGTTTTGATAGTCTTTTAGCAAAGGACTATTTGTAAGTGCGCGGTTGATATAGTAGTCGAGGTTATTTGATTGAGCATAGGATACAGCAAAATTCCAGGTGAAAATAAAGGTTATGAAGAATGATTTTTTCATGAATAGTGAATGGCTGTCAGGCTTTTAGCCTTTTGTTGATTTTATACATTTTCCATCCTTGTTATAAATATAATCTTTCTTATTAACCGTCCCTTCATAGGTTGCTGGGTATCCAGGTATTGTTATACTTGAACCCTCTTTTATTCCTTTACCACCTGGGAAGTCTTTTGTAATTGCTGAAGCTGTTGACCCAGTCACTATTACTGATGCGTGTTTTTGAGAAGAAGCAGCAATATCCATAAGTAAGCAAATCGATAAACCAGGTGAAAATGGCCTCATACAAATAACTTTACAGGATTTCTCAACAGGCTAAGCTATTCTGCAATTCTGTAGACTTTCTGAAGCAGGAGAAGGAGGGTGATTCCCGGCACTATGACGGTAATTTTATTGTATCCTGCTCCATCTCAGATAAGGTTATGGAGTTTTACATATTGCAGCAGCATAATGGTTTTAGCGTCCTTTATTTCACCGGTTCCCATCATTTGCATGGCTTTGTCAATAGTTATTTCCAATACCTCTATATCTTCCTGTTCCTCTTCTATACCACCCCCTTCGTGCTTTTTCATCTGGGCAGTATATTCTGCCACAAAAAAATACAAAATCTCTGTAACAGAACCGGGCGACATATAGGCCTCGAAAATTTTTCTGGTATCGGTTATTTTATACCCGGTTTCTTCTTCAGTTTCCCTTTTTATACAATCTTCAGGGTTGTCTTTATCCAGTAACCCTGCACATGCTTCTATGAGCATTCCTGAAGGGTTTCCATTGATAAAGGTCGGAAGGCGGAATTGCCTGGTTAATATTACTGTTTGTTGCAGCTTATTGTACAAGAGTATTGTGGCGCCATTACCCCGGTCATATGCTTCCCTGTTTTGTGTTTGCCAGGAACCATCCTTTTGCTGAATGTTGTAGGTTACTTTTTTTAGGGTATACCAGTTGTTGGAAAGAATACTGGTTTCAATAATTTTAATCCTTTCGTTCATGCAGGTTTGTTTAAGGAAATGAAGGTAGAAGAAAGGGAATTAATTAGTACCCCACCTGTCATTTATTAATCACAGAAAAGAATAAAAGCAGGAATTCTGATAGAAGCAAGGGAATAATGCAGGTTTAGGTTCATGTTAGACAAACCGGGGGCATCAATTTTGATAATGAAGGTATTTCCTTAGAAGTCTTTGCTGGACTAGATCCTGGCCAAGACATAAAAAATAAAACTTATTTCTTGGAACTGGAAACAGCAGATATTTTAGACAAACGGTTTTATCATTAGCGGCTTTAGCGGTACATTTCCGTTTCTAAAAAACTAAACTGCTATGCGAAAACTTCTTGCTCCCTGCATTCTATTGCTTTTTATATTCCCGGCAATTGCCCAACAGGTTCCTGTGGTTAAAGCCAATTACCAGCTTGCAGCCAGGTTTTCTCCCAAGAAACAGGATAAAATGGTCTTCTCCACCATTGTAGATGCGCATTGGTTAAAAAAGTCAGATCGTTTCTGGTACATGTATGAAACCACGGAAGGTAAAAAATGGTATATCGTAGATCCGGTAAAAGCAGAAAAGCGACTGATGTTTGACAACGCCAAACTGGCCGCAGAAATCACTAAGATTGTAAAAGACGCATTTGACGCACAGCATTTGCTCATAGATAGTTTAAAATTTATTAAGGACGAACACTCCATTCAGTTTGAGTTAAAAAGTACTGAAGAGATTGAAAAGAAAGATTCCACAGCAAAAAAGGGCGCCCCGCCTGTAAAGGAAAAAAAGGTTTTTTATTTTGAATACAACCTGGATAGTGGCGCGCTGACTGAATTAACAGATTTTAAGAAACCGAAACACAAACCTTCCTGGGCATCTATTTCTCCGGATGGACAAACCATTGTATTTGCAAAGAACTTTAATCTCTATTGGATTGACAAGGCCAATTATGAAAAGGCTTTAAAAAATGAAGATGATTCCACTATAGTTGAAAATAAACTGACCACCGATGGAGTAGAGAACTTCGCATATGGTGATTCCTTTAATGAAACCAATGTGGATAGGGAAAAGAACAGAAACAAACGAAAGACAGCAATTATATACTGGTCGCCCGATTCAAAACACTTTGCCATGGTAAAGACAGATCAACGCCAGGTAAAAGATTTGTGGGTGATTAACAGTATTGCAGAACCCCGCCCAACATTGGAAACCTATAAATACCAGATGCCGGGCGAAAAAGAAGCACCAGAGGATTTCCTCTTCTTATTTGACATGGTCAATAAAACCCACCAGGTTATCAGTACTTATATATTCAAGGACCAGGACATTGCATTGTGGTCCGCACCACCATTGCAAAGCAGCCGGGATGACGATACACGCCCGCTGGTATGGCATGGTACCAATGATAAGTTTTACTTAACCCGTACCAGCCGTGATCTGAAACGCATTGATGTATGTGTGGCTGATATCACGAAAACAACGGTACAACCGTTAATAGAAGAACGATTGAATACCTATGTGGAAACAAGAAGACTGGGCTTGGTAAATAGTGGTAAAGAACTGATTGAATGGAGCGAAAGAGACGGATGGGCGCATTTTTATTTGTATGATGAAAATGGTAAACTGAAAAACCAGGTTACTTCCGGTTCATTTCATTGCGAAGACATCGTTGGCATCGATGAGAAAAAAAGGATACTGTATTTCTCTGCGAATGGCAGGGAGTCCAATGAAGATCCATATTACCTGCATTTGTATAAAATCAATTTTGATGGAACAGGTATAAAACTCCTGAATCCGGGGGAATTTGAAAACGGGATGAGTATGGATGACAACAAAGAGTTTTTTGTAAACAATTACTCAAGAGTAAATGCAAATCCTAAATCAGCATTGTACAACGCTGATGGCAAAAAGATAATGGATTTGGAAAAGGCTGATCTTTCATCATTATTTGCAGCCGGGTACAGGTTCCCGCAAATTTTTAAGGTAAAGGCAGATGACGGCATCACAGATTTGTATGGCGTAATGTATAAACCATTTGATTTTGACAGTACAAAAAAATACCCGGTAGTAGAGTATGTATATCCCGGGCCGCAAACAGAAGCCGTAAACAAAGCTTTCGCACGTGCTGCCGATAGAACGGATCGATTGGCGCAACTGGGATTAATTGTGGTTACGGTCGGAAACCGTGGAGGTAATCCAAGTCGTTCGAAATGGTACCATAACTATGGATATGGAAACCTGAGGGATTATGGGCTGGCGGATAAAAAAGTAACCATTGAACAGCTTGCCGATCGTTATCCCTATATCGACATCAATCGTGTAGGAATACACGGGCATTCCGGAGGAGGTTTCATGTCAACTGCTGCAATTTTGGTTTACCCCGATTTTTATAAAGTGGCAGTTTCATCCTCCGGTAACCATGATAATAGTATTTACAACAGGTGGTGGAGCGAGAAGCACCATGGTGTTAGGGAAACGATTACTGAAAAGGGGGATACCACATTTGTATACAACATCGAGAAGAACCCGGATATTGCCAAAAACCTGAAAGGTCATTTGATGCTGACAACCGGTGATATCGATAACAATGTGAGTCCTGCCAATACCATCCGTTTGGTAAATGCACTGGTAAAAGCAAATAAACGTTTTGATTTGATGTTATTACCCGGACAAAGACATGGATATGCAGATATGCAGGAATATTTTTTCTGGGGACTGGCGGATTATTACAGTAAATGGTTGCTGGGTGATTTTTCCCAACCGGTTGATATCATTGAAATGAATAAAGAAATAGAACAGGTAGGAAATAAGAAAAGGTAAAGCTATGAATCACCAATATAATAAAGCCCCTGCTTGCAAGCAGGGGCTTTTCTTCTGACCCATTGTCCTCTCTATAATACTGTATTAATCTTTTTTAATCAGCTCTGCATTTATGTGCAGTTTAACATCATCACTCACAACAATACCCCCGGTTTCAGTAACTGCGCTCCAGGTTAAACCAAAATCCTGGCGGTTGATTTTACCATTGATTTCGAAGCCTGCAATGGTGTTGCCATAAAAATCTTTTTGACTGCCACCAAATTCTGCTTTCAGTTCTATTGGTTTGGTTGTACCGCGAATGCTGAGATCTCCTTTTACAATAAATTCAGCCCCATCTTTCTTTGTTACAGATGTAGACACAAAAATTAGTTTCGGGTGATTGGCTGCATCAAAGAAATCAGCTGATTTAAGGTGGCCATCTCTTTGTTCATTGCCGGTATGAATGCTTTCAATATCAGTGCTGAAAGAAATTTTGGCATCACTGAAATCATCTTTACTGCTTTCCACTGTTCCTTCAAATGCTGTGAATTTGCCGGAAACTGTAGAAATTACGAGGTGCCTTACTTTGAAGCCTACCTCTGAGTGGTTGGTATCGATAATCCATTTTGACATATAATATTATTTAGGATACAAAGTTAATGTTTGAACATTAATATATCCTAATATCTTTCACATTTAATTTGTTAAAAGAAAAACCCTGCTTTCCTGCAGGGCTCTTAAAACTTCATAAGTTCTTGAAAATGATTATTCTCCCCAGATTTCATCTTCACCATTCAACCATCTTTTTACAAGGGCAGTCGTAACCGATTTTGGGCGCTCCAACGGGAATCCCAGCACCCTGTCCCAGCACAAACTAGCCAGTACACCCAGTGCGCGGCTAACACCAAACAGTACTGTATAAAACTCGTATTCCACCAGGCCATAATGCACCAGTAATGCCCCGCTATGTGCATCTACATTGGGCCAGGGATTTTTAATTTTTCCCAGTGATTGTAAAATAGGCGGTACTGTTTCATACAAGTTCCAAACAGTTTGTACCAAAGGATCATTGGGCATGTGTTTTTTCCCAAATTCCATCTGTGCAGTAAACCGGGGATCTGTTTTACGTAATACAGCATGTCCATAGCCCGGCACCACCTTTCCTTCATTCAATGTTTTTTTAACGTACTCTGCTATTTGTTCTTTGCTGGGCAATTCTGTTTTTAATTCTTCCCTTAATTCGAATATCCATTTGATCACTTCCTGGTTTGCCAATCCATGTAATGGACCTGCCAATCCGTTCATACCTGCGGCGAAACTTAAAAAGGGGTCACTCAATGCAGAACCTACCAGGTGCGTTGTGTGTGCGGAAACATTTCCACCCTCGTGATCAGCATGGATGGTCATGTACAAACGCATCAGTTCTTTGAAGGTTTCATCTTCAAATCCCAGCATATGGGCAAAATTACCTGCCCAGTCCAGCAAGCCATTCGGGTGAATATGCTCGTTATTTTTATATTTCCTGCGGTATATATATGCTGCAATCCTGGGCAGACGCGCAATCAAATCCATCGCATCATCGTAAACCGCATTCCAATAATCTTTTTTATTGATTCCCTTGGCGTATTCTTTGGCAAAATTACTCTCTGTCTGTAAAGCCATTATACCCACCACAAACATTGTCATTGGGTGGGCACTGACGGGTAAAGCGTCGATTGTTGCAAAAACATGATTGGGTACATGACTGCGGCGCTGCCACACGGAGGTAACATGTGATACATCAGTATCGTCGGGTAATTCTCCAATCAGCATGAGGTAAAACAACCCTTCCGGTAATGGTTCACCACCCCCTTTTGCCTTTGGTAGTTTTTGCTGTAATTCGGGAATAGAATACCCCCGGAAACGAATACCTTCCTGCGAATCGAGTAATGAAGTTTCAGATACCAACCCTGTAATTCCACGCATTCCCTGGTATACCTGTGCCAGGGTTACCTCTCCAATTTTCTTATTGCCATGTTCTTTCAAAAGGTCTTTGATTTCAGCATTCGCTGCATCGGCTTTTGATTTAAACTTATCTTTTATAACGCCCATGAAAAAGCTAGATTATATATGAAGAAATGATGGTTTCAGGCTTTGCGGCTAAGTTAGCCAAACTAGCTTGCTGTAACAAAATTTAATGACAATAGGTTTAACGTTGCTGTTCTTGTAAATCGTATTCCTTTCATTTACTTACGATCGTTCAGCAGCAATTAACCCGGGCTATAAAAAAGGCCCGGGCAATTGGGTATTTCAGTTGTGTATTTACAGCATCAATGGATCATTACAGGAAGTTCAATATAGGTAGCATTTTGGGAGTTGCATAAAATGGTATGTGTTGCCTTGATGTAATCGCTTTCACTGGCCTCAAAAATATTGGGTACAAATTTTTGAGGATTGCGATCAATTACGGGGAACCAGGTGCTTTGTATTTGAATCATTAAGCGGTGACCTTTTTTAAATGTATGGTTAATTTGGTGCAGGTCAATTACAAATTCCTCCGGTTTATTGGGGATTAATGGGGCCGGGTTGGAGAAGCTCTTTCTAAACCTTCCACGAAAAGCTTCCATGGCTACCGGTAATTGGTAGCCGCTCATTAAAAGATTTTTTGAATCCTTATTAGGATATACATCAATCAGTTTTACGATCCAGTCTGCATCGCTGCCTGTCGTTGCAGCAAATAGATGCGCGGTAATTTTTCCGGTTACAGTTAAGTCTTCTGTCAGCGAATCCATGGTAAAGCTCACAACGTCTGGTCTTGAATACACGAAACGCTGATCCTCCACGTGCCAGGTTCTCCAGCGACTTCCTGTTCCATAAGTTGCTTCAATGGGCTGGGCGCGGTATGGTACCGGCCTGGCGGGATCGCTTACAAAACTTACTCCGGTATTTGTATTGGAAGGCGCATTGAATGAGGCAGACATATCTACCCGTGCATATAGTTTCCTTATACTGGCTTCCTTTGGTGGCCAGCTGCTGTAGGTTTTCCATTGGTTGCTACCGGTTTGAAAACAATAAGCTTCTTCAAATTTTCCATCGCCCATTCCCTTTAACCAGAAATCGAACCATTTCTTCTGCAGTGAAAGGAACCATGTACCGGTATTGCTTTCAAAAGAAATCTTTCCCAGGCTATCAGCTTTTCCCCTTGCCCATTGCCCATGGTTCCATGGACCCAGTACAATGTGATTGCGGTTGAAACTGTCTTTCTTTTCCAGGTGACTGTACATTAGTTGAGGACCATTGATGTCTTCCTGGTCGTAATAACCGCCAACGTTTAATTGTGGTATTTGCGGATAACTAATATAATTAAGTGGTGAATTGGTTTGCCAGAATGCATCATAATTGGGATGCTGTACAAAATTGTTCCAGGTAGGAACTTTATTGTGAAAATATTTTTCGTTTACATTTTTGAGTGAGCCAAGTTTTAAATACCAATCGTACAGATCAAATTGCGGAAATGGAAAATCACTGTCGGTAGTTTTATCAAATTCCACTTCATAGCTGTATTCCATACCATAGCTTAGCCTGAAGGCTCCGTTGTGGTGAAAATCATCCCCTAAAAACAGGTCGCCCATGCATGCCTGTTCTGAAGATGCTTTGAGTGCCGGATGCGGATCAACAGCGCCTACCAATGCCAGCCATCCCGGATAGGATATTCCAAAGATGCCGGCTTTACCATTATTGGCAGGAACATTTTTTATGAGCCAGTCAACAGCATCGTATGTATCGGTACTTTCATCCACCGCGCCTTTTTGTTTTGCGTGAATCAATGGCTGGTGAATTTGCATGGTGCCTTCACTTTTATATTTACCCCGGATATCCTGGAAAACGAAAATATATCCTTCCCTGGCCATGCTGGTATAACTGCCCATGAAGTTCACTGAAAAAGCAGAATCATTTTTTACCGGAATATCGGCGCCATAGGGTGTACGCTGTATCAAAATTGGGGAGGATTGTTTTGCATTTACCGGGCTGAGAATGGCCGTAAATAATTTAACGCCATCGCGCATGGGTATCATGGCGGTGGTTTTTTTGTAGAATGCAACAGTATCCGTTTGGGCTATAGTAACTGAAAAGAAAAGCAATACCAATAAGGCAGTACCGAATATTTTTTTCATGCAAAAAATTTAAGGATTGAAAGTAAGTGCAATAAAGTTAGGGAAGTTTTAGAAGGGGACCGTCTTGTTTACCAGAAAAGAAAACGCTGAAGTGAGCCCCCCACAGTGCTGTGGGGACAAGCGTGGCAAGAATGCCGAAGCTGTTGATACTGCCAGTAACAGGAAATAAAATTGACTATACGATAACTTTGATAAGTAAAACGGTAATTCCGTAAAGAACTGTAGCTACAAAAATACCCTTGATGGTTTTGTCTTTGCGTGCATTCACATAAAAAGTAAACAAGACGGCATTGGCTACCAGTGAAATACTGCTGACAGCGGTGAGCATGCTTTTATACTGGCGCATATAACCGAGAAATTCCGAAAAGCTGACGTGGCGGCTGTAAAAGGCGATAAAATAGTATATAATCATGCCCAGGATGGGTCCCAGGAAACCCAGAATCAAACCCAGGCGTATATCGTCTCTTTTAAGCATTATTGTTTCCACGTTTTTTCCAATTTAGTCTTTAGAACGTAATTGGTTAAATCAAATTGTACAGGAACCACGCTTACATAATTATTTTCGAGCGCCCACACATCGGTGTCCTTTCCTTTGTCCATGTTCTTGAATTGACCCGTGAGCCAAAAATATTTTTTGCCTGTGGGGTCCTTTCTTTCAATAAAATCTTCATCGTATTTGGCGTAAGCCTGTCTGCAAATCTTAATACCTTTTATTAATTCAAGGTTAACTGATGGAATATTAACATTCAGGATGAGGTGTTTGTCCAATGGGGTTTTCAGCATTTGTTCCGTAATAATCCTAACATAATGCCTTGCCCCTGTGAAATCAGCTTCGATGCTGTAATCAAGTAAGGAGAAACCGATAGAAGGAATGCTTTCAATGGCTGCTTCTACTGCAGCACTCATGGTACCACTGTAAATTACATTAATGGAATGGTTGGCGCCATGGTTGATACCACTGAGACAGATATCGGGTTTGTGGTGCAATACTTTGTCAACCGCCAGTTTTACACAATCAACCGGAGTGCCGCTGCAACCGTAGGCTTCCACGCCGTCCATAAATGAAACACGGTGCAACCGCAGTGGCTGACCGATGGTAATGGCATGGCCCATACCGCTTTGGGGTTTATCGGGCGCTACCACAATTATCTTGCCCAGGTCCTTTACTGCTTCGACAAGATTTCGTATACCCGGTGCAGTTACACCGTCGTCGTTGGTAATGAGGATAACCGGTTTAGCTTTTTTTTGTCGGACAGTCCTGGCCATGCACCAAAGCTAATGAAGAAAAATAGTTGGTGAAAAAATGAATTAGCGGTCATAGCCGCTGAAGCGCGTGTAAACCGCTTTATATCCAAGCCATCTTGCGGGTCGTGCAAGGAGGAATGCCAGGGCATCCTGTACAGGCACCGGAACTTTTGCCAGATAGGTCTTTGATTGAAAGTTGCGCAACCACAACATAACCTGCAGAAATTTTGGTTCACCATTGGGCAATTGACCCTCGGCGGATAAACCAATCAGGTTTTCAAGGGCGGTATCAAAATCGAGAGAAGGGCTAACGGTTTGCAGTAGGAGTAAATCATGTTCTCCTTCATTGAAATGTGTATGCGGTATTCCTTTTGGAAGCACAATGCATCCACCTTTTCGAATTATTTGTTTTTTGCGATCGAGGATGCAGGTAAGTTCTCCTTCCAGCACGTGGAATGTCTCATCTTGTTTTGTGTGAATGTGCATGACGGGTTTAAATCCTCCTGCTTTTTGGAGGATATGAAAACTGGTATAAGCGCCATCGGTTTCTTTGGAAGTATTTACAAACTCAATGTATTCGCCGGTGGCGGGATTGCGAATGTTTTGACCGGGGTATGCCATACTATTTGATTGAATGCTGATTGAAGGAAGCGCTCAATATTCTTACGAAATAAGTATTGAAAATGGATGTGTGAAGCAATGGATTTTTTTCATTTGGCCTCTTTTGGGAGAAAAATATTTTTTTAAATAAAAATCTGAATGTCAAAAAAATTAGTATTTTGCACTAAATTAATTAGCTATGTCATTTGCGGGAAAAAATTTACGTCACCTGCGTACCACCCGTGGATGGACGCAGGAAGAGTTTGCCAATAAACTTAAAATTAAGCGTTCACTGCTGGGTGCATACGAGGAAGAAAGGGCAGAACCCCGCATAGAAGTGCTGGAAGTGATAGGAACTCTTTTTAAATTGTCGCTGGATGATTTGCTGTTGAAAAACCTTGGTGATTCGAAAAGTAGTTTTCTTGCCAGGCGCAGGGCCCAAAAGCTGGCTTCGGGTGTTGCGGAAATACAATTTGTACCTGTAAAAGCTGCTGCCGGATACCTCGCTGGTTATGCCGACCCTGAGTTTATAGATGAACTCAATACTTTTACTTTACCTATGCTTGCGCCGGGCAATTACCGTGCATTTGAAATAATAGGGGATTCCATGCTGCCCACACCCAGTGGTTCTGTAATAGTTGGCGAGCGTATAGAAAGCCTGGAGCATGTAAAGAGCAGTAATACTTATATCGTTATTTCCAAACAGGAAGGAATTGTATACAAGAGAATATTAAAAAATGCCCGGTCAAAAAGTAAACTTACGCTGGTCAGTGATAACCCATCTTACCAACCCTATCATGTAGAAGCGGATGATGTTCTGGAAGTATGGCAGGCACAAATGGTGATCACAAAGGCCAATCTGCAAAACAAATGGGATGTAAATCAATTGGCCAGCCTTGTTAATAATTTGCAGGAACAGGTAAGTACACTTAAGAAACGAATGAATTAATATTTTTCAGCAGGGCCCGCGTTTCCTTTTTTCACGCAGGCTTAAGTTGAATACAAAATATATCGCAGTATTAGTTAGTATATAAACCAACAGGGAATGAATACTTCCCTGTTTTTAATTTAACCTTGTTTTGGGCTGCTTTTAGACTGTTTTTTAGCCAGGGTAATTATCACGCCAAACCAAGCGAGGAAGCAGCCTAAAAGCCTTCTAATTGCGTTCTGCACCTATCCTGCAATAACCCCGCAATACCCAAGACAATTCTAACAAAAAGCCTCGAACAAGCCTCCTATAAATCCAAGAAAATGAAGCTATTGCATATAGATTGATTACCAGTCCCCTATCAATAGCTAGCTAATAATCTCCATAGATAATGGTCAAATTCCATTTAATGGTTGTTATTCAGCCTTCCATTATTATTCTATTTTAATGAATAGGGGGTATCCACTATTTAAATAAACAACCTATCTGTTCAAATTTTTATTGTTGAGTGGTAATTATTCTTCGTAAAAACCGAATATATAAAAGTCAACTATTCTGCAATAAAGATGTTTAAATGGTGCATCTTAATAAGGAAGATTCATGTCTTTAAACAATTATTTATCATTATTCACCCTTTTAATTTAAACTGAATGTACGTGGACTATGAGTAGTATTTATTCTATACCTGTTGTCTGGATAGGATTTTCCTATATTTTTACGCTACCAACAACCGCATGAGACAAAAGAATTGGCTGATATTATTTGTTACCCTATTGGCAGGCAATATTGTTTTGGCCCAACCCAGGACATTGCAGGCTATCAAAACCAGCGTTCCACCAAAGCTGGATGGTTCATTGAGTGACGCCTGCTGGAAGGATGCTCCGGAAGCCACTGATTTTATTACCAACACCCCCGTTTTCGGTAAACCTTCAATTGTAAAGACTGTAGTGAAGGTATTGTATGACAACAATGCAATTTATATTGGAGCATACCTGTATGATGACCCTAAACTAATAAAGAAACAATTTACTACCCGTGATAATGAGAACCGCTCGGATGTAGATTATTTTTCCGTTTTTATAGATACTTATAAGGACCGTCAGAATGGTTACCAGTTTTTGGTTACCACCCGTAATGTGCAAACCGACTCCAGGTTATCACCATCAGTAAAACAGGATTTTGGTGTATATGGAGATTTAAGCTGGGATGCGGTTTGGGACAGCAAGGTGGAAATGCAGAAGGATGGTTGGAGTGTTGAAATAAAAATACCCTACTTTTCATTGCGCTTTTCCAAAACAAATATCCAGGATTGGGGTATCAATTTTTTACGTTTTGCAAGACGCGATAACGAAACTTCCCTCTGGAACCCGGTAGATCCAAATATCAGTGGTTTTGTAAACCAGTTTGGCTACCTGAAAGGGTTAGAAAACCTTGCACCGCCATTGCGGCTTAGCTTTTCACCTTATATCAGTGGAGGTTACCGCTATACACCGCAGGTTAAGGGGGGTAACCTGGATGAATACCTTAAAAGCGGCGGGTTGGATGTAAAGTATGGTCTGAATGAAAGTTTTACTCTCGACGCCACATTGATTCCTGATTTTGGACAGGTGATTTCCGATAATGTTGTAAATAATATTACACCCTTCGAACAACATTTTACCGAAAACAGGCAATTCTTCACGGAAGGAACTGAATTATTCAATAAGGCAGGTATCTTTTATTCCCGGCGAATTGGTAAAACACCGGATGGTTATTTTGATGTGAAGAATCTAGTGGATAATAATTCCAATTATCAGTTGATTAAAAACCCTTCGGTCACCAGGTTGTACAATGCCATAAAATTTTCAGGGAGGAACAAACACAACCTGGGGATTGGAATTTTCAATTCAGTGACTGAACCGGTAAATGCTACAATACATAACCTTGCGACAGGTTTGGATTCCACCATCAGGACAGAAGAATTGGCCAATTATAATATCATTGTATTGGATCAATCGCTGAAAAATCGATCCTACATAACATTTACCAATACAAATGTGCTGCGAAACGGCCAGGCAAATGATGGCAATGTAAGTGCGCTGGATCTTTCAATATACGACAGGAGTAATAATTATAATTTCTCAATTAGTCCGAGGTACAGTAAAATATTCGGCAAGAATGGTTATGACGGCTATATGAATACATTGTTGTTTGGAAAAGTGAGCGGTATGTTTCAATGGAACCTAAGCAATACCATTCAATCGGACACCTATAATCCCAATGATTTGGGTTATTTGTATCCTGTAAACCAGGTAATAAACCTGGCACAGGTGAGTTATAATATTTTTCAGTCAACGAAAAATTTCCTCAACCAGCGATATGCCATAAATGTAGAACAATCATATTTGTACAAACCATTCGGCTACCAGAAAACGGAATTCAAACCATCGGTTAGCTGGATATTTCACAATTTCTGGGATCTTACAGTGATGGTGCCTATTGAACCATTCTGGTACAATGATTATTTTGAATTACAAACCACCGGTAAAGAATTAAAACGCTCGCCTTATTATTCCATATTCGCCAGTGGCAGTAGTGACAGTCGAAAAAAACTATTTGTAAGCTGGAATCTCGGATTTGCTGAAGGACCATTACCTGACGATCCTTATAATATAATTCAACTGGGTGCGCGTTATAGATTTAGCGACAGGCTAACCGTGGAAGCATCCTTTCGGAGGCAACATGATAACGGGCAATGGGGACTGACCAATAATGGCAAACAATTTATTTTCGACAATACAGGTGAACCGGTGCTCGCCAGGAGACAGTATACTGATTTGACCACTGTATTAAGCGGCACCTATAATTTTACGAGCAGGATGAACTTTACATTTCGCGCCAGGCATTTCTGGAACCGCTTGTTGAATACAGGTCTTTATCATGCTGAAACCGATGGGTATTGGGTAGAACGATTTGATATGAAACCAACTGATTACAATGCTAATTATAATATATTCAACCTGGATGTTTTCTTCACCTGGGATTTTTCACTTGGCAGTAAAATTATCCTGGGATATAAAAACTGGCTGGGGAATGATTACCTGAATGCCCTTGATGGAACGCGCAATACTTATTATGTAAAGAATTTAACCAACCTGTTTACCCAACCACACGGTAACGAGATTACACTCCGCTTCATTTATTTTCTCAATTACCAGGATTTGGTAAAAGAAAAGCATTAAAGATGGTAACTGTTTTTGGCTACGCGAAATGTATTACAATGCGCTTCCGTTATAATTTTTATAGCTGCGGAATAACCGCCGCCCATAGCAATGGTACAGGGGATGCCCCTGACAGATAAAGCATCAAGCACCATTTCATCTCTTATTTTGCAAGCTTCCATGGAGATTTTTAGTTTCCCGAATTTATCTGTAGATAAAATATCAACTCCGGAAAGATAAAAGGCGAAATCGGGTTGAATGGTTTGCAATATCTGTAATAAATTTTCTTCCAGCAAGCCCAGGTAGGTTTCATCATTGGTGCCGTCCTCCAATGGGATATCGAGATCGGATTTTTCCTTATGAAACGGATAATTGTGTTTGCCGTGCATACTGAAGGTAAAAACGCGATGCTCGTTTTGAAAAATACTGGCAGTTCCATTTCCCTGGTGCACGTCCAAATCGATAATAACAATTTTACCTGCAAGTCTATTATGTAACAGGTAATTGGCAGCCACTGCAAAATCGTTTAACAAACAAAACCCTTCACCTTTATCTATATATGCATGATGCGTTCCACCTGCTACATTTAGTGAGGTGCCATTTTTAAGGGCGTAATGACAGCAATCAATGGTGCCCTGTGTAATGATCAATTCCCTTTCGGTTAACTGTGGAGATTGGGGGAAACCAATGCGCCTTTGTTCAGAGGCAGTAAGCGTTTGGTTTTTCAATTTATTGAGATATTCCCCGGTATGCGTTAATAATACAATCTCATCCGGGCAGGGTACAGGACAAAAAATATTTTCGGCTGTAATTATACCCTCATGAAGCAATTGCCCGGGGATCAATTCATATTTAAGCATGGGAAAACGATGACCCTCAGGGAGCGGGTGTGCATATATTGGGTCGTAAGCGATTTTGAACATCAGAAGGGGATGATGGTTTTGTTCACGATGGCAAATACATTGTCGCCCTCTTGTGGGTGAACCACCGCTACACCGGTAAAATGACTGAAAGCCGGCAACACACAATAGTTTTTAGTAAAATAGAAACAAGGGAAGCATAATGATTGCTTGCCAGCGCCCGAGATGCGAACACCCGGATGGATATGCCCTGAAAAAAGATAATGGCCTCCGGTGCCCGTTTGCTGTACCATATCGTGCCTGAACCTGAAATTATTTACCACCAATTCTTCCTGGTGCAATACAACCGCAGCCTGGCTGTACCAATTGTCGTGCAGGATATCATGATTTCCCTTTATTAATTCAATGGAGAGGTCTGGAAAATCGTTTCTCCATTTAATAAACAAATCCAATTCCTTATTGGCGGTGCTGTGAAACATATCCCCCACCACCAAAAGTTTTTTGGGCTGAAAATGCTGTAATTGGCTCACCAGGCGCTGTAAATCTTCTTTATAGACTGATTGAGGGATAGCGATTCCCGCCTTCCTGAAGTGA
>Ga0075024_100000126_pt1 | contig 22255 bp, 18 predicted proteins | sample Str013_2_FD_71389 | JGI IMG/M metagenome (GOLD analysis project Ga0075024, IMG submission 71389) | Freshwater sediment microbial communities in response to fracking from Pennsylvania, USA - Straight Creek_MetaG_SC_2013 | ecosystem: Environmental > Aquatic > Freshwater > Creek > Sediment... | reverse complement strand
TACATCGGCGCGCTGCCCGGACAGATCATCCAGATGATGAAGAAAGCCGGCACCAAAAACCCGGTCTTTATGCTGGATGAAATCGACAAGATGGCCTCGGACTTCCGTGGCGATCCGGCCTCTGCGTTACTCGAAGTCCTGGACCCTGAACAGAACTTCATGTTCCAGGACCATTACCTCGACGTGGAGTACGATCTTTCGCAGGTCTTCTTCGTCGCCACGGCCAACGTGCTGCACACCGTTCCTCCGGCGCTCCAAGACCGCATGGAAGTTCTGAGGCTGCACGGCTACACGGAACTGGAAAAAGTTGAGATCGCCAAACAGTTTCTGGTGAAAAAACAGCGTGAAGCCACCGGTCTCACGGACAAGCAGCTCAGCTTTGCCGATGACGCCATCAAGGAAGTCATCCGCTCGTACACGCGCGAAGCCGGCGTCCGCAACCTGGAGCGCGAGATCGGCAACATCTGCCGCAAGGTCGCGCGCAAAGTGATCAAGCAAGGCGCCGAATACAGCGCCGCTCTTACCGGCACGAACGTCTCCGAATTCCTGGGCGTCACCCGCTTCCGTGACACCATGGCCCACGAGAAAAACGAAATCGGCCTGGTCACCGGACTGGCCTGGACAGAAGTCGGCGGGTCGATCCTGAGCACTGAAGTCGCCATTGTGGACGGCAAAGGCAAACTCACCATCACCGGCCAGTTGGGTGACGTGATGCAGGAATCAGCCCACGCTGCGATGTCATACGTCCGCTCGCGCGCCTCGCGCCTGGGACTGCCGAAAGACTTCTACCGCAACGTGGATATTCATATCCACGTGCCCGAAGGCGCCATTCCGAAAGACGGACCTTCGGCCGGCATCACTATGGCCACGGCCATCGCCAGCGCCATGGCCAAGATTCCCGTACGGCGTGACGTTGCCATGACCGGCGAAATCACACTGCGCGGCAAAGTCCTGCCCATCGGCGGACTGAAAGAAAAACTGCTGGCCGCCCTGCGCGCCGGCATCAAGGAAGCGATCATTCCTAAAGAGAATGAACGCGACCTGCCGGAAGTCCCGGAAAATATCCGCAGCCAGATGAAGATCCACCCCGTGGATAATATGGACCAGGTTCTGAAATTTGCTCTGGAAAGACCGCTGCCGGACGTTCCGGACGAAGAAGTCCAGCCGATCCCAGACGTGAAACCGGAAGTGCCACGGGAACGTTATTTGTAACCACAATCAATCGCTTTCCCAGCCCGCTCGAATGTGAGCGGGCTTTTTCTTTGCTTGTGCGGCAGAGGCTCTCTTGCCTGTGCGTCTCTGGCCTCAGCGTTCCTCTGTGTCCTCTGTGGTAAACCTTAGAAGGGGTGCCACCCCTCCCCTGGTCATCCCCGAAAAATATGGACTTAGCTCCACTCATCCCCGGAGATCATCCCCGGCCTTCGGGGATGATTTTCACGCTGGCCGTCCTCACGACAGTCGCTAGCTTGTACTATTTAGGGCAATAATATACTTGACAAATCAAACGGTCTAGGCGATAATTCCTTACATGAAAGCTAAACCTAAGACCGATAAGACCTTGCAAGAAGCAATCGTCTTTTTTGGCAATCCCGACAACGCTCTTGACTACATGGCGAATCGGCTCTGGCCCAACGGTGTCGAATGCCCTACCTGTGGGCGCAAGGATGTGGTCTTTCTGAAGACTCAGCGCAAATGGCAGTGCAAGAGCGTCCATCCCAAGCGTCAGTTTTCCGCGAAGGTCGGAACCATTTTTGAGGACTCGCCTATTGCTCTTGAGAAATGGCTGCTTGCAGTTTGGATGCTTTCCAATTGTCGCAATGGGGTTAGCTCTTACGAGATCGCCCGGACTGTCGGAGTCACTCAAAAGTCGGCATGGTTCATGCTGCATAGAATCCGCGTTGCAATGCAGAATGGTTCGCTCGTAAAGCTTGGCAGCAACAGCGGCACTGTCGAAGTGGATGAAACTTTCATCGGCGGCAAAGCTCGCAACATGCACAAAGATGTGAAGGCGCGCAGAATTAGCGGCCGCCAAGGGAACAATGCTCAGGACAAAGTTCTCGTTATGGGAATGGTGGAGCGCGGCGGACACGTTCGCACTGAGATCATCAAAGACCGTTTCACTTCTACCCTGAGACGGAACGTAAACAAGCATGTGAACGTTGGAACCATTCTGTACAGCGATGAACTCCAAGCTTACAAGGGACTGAAAGACGAATACGCTCACTCCGTTGTCGATCATGCGGAAAGATATGTTGACGGGAAAGTTCACACCAACGGCATTGAAAACTTTTGGTCGCTCTTGAAGCGCGGTCTTCATGGGACTTACGTTGCTGTCGAACCGTTCCATCTGTTCCGTTACCTTGATGAACAATCTTTCCGCTTTAACAATCGAAAGGATGCGAACAATAACAAACTTAGCGACGAGCAGCGTTTCAATCTCGCGCTCTCGCAAGTCTCTGGCAAGCGTCTCACTTATGCCGCTCTCACTGGCAAGGTGGGAGAAACGACGCCTTTCTAAACCTAATCGCGGGAAGCGCGGCCCGAAACGGAAGGTTTCTTAGCCTTCCTTTTTGTAGTGTCCTTCTCCGCCTTCTCCGCATCCAGCTTGGCTTTCAGCTGACTGTGAGGCACGGCTAGAAGCTCCGTCATCATCGCGTCGAACTTCCGGAACTCTGTGCTTTTCTTTTTCATCCACAGCCTTTATGAGATAGTTTCAAGCCTTTCAAATCGTGGTTTATCGTAAAGCAAGAAGTCTTCTTTTGACTTGGCCCGCGCTAAAGCACGATGATATTCAGTCCTCATCGGCAAATTCGAATTCCCAGCTTTGATAGCTTGTTTGCAGTACCGATGAGCTTCATAAACGAGGAGATCAGCGGCTTGTAGCGGAGTAGCAATCTTGCTATCTTCAAATTCCAAACTGCCGAGTATAAAGCGATAATCGTCGTTGTCTTCAACCGCTTGTTTTTTAAGATTATTGTAGATATTCGCCGTGTGCCCTGAGGTGCGCGGATCGTCATCAAAAATAAAACTCATCCGTTTGCCAGGTTTGCAGTACTGAGCAGCTTTAAAGAATGCTACCTGAACAGGAAGGAACATCGACTTGAGATCATCCTCATTCAAGCCGCGTTTTCCCTCCATTGCGGAGAACACACGCTTGAAAACAGGTGACCGATTGCCCCATTCGGAATTGAGAACGCCAACTACAAATGGATATATTTTCTGGTCTTCTATGATTCGCAGAAGACAGTCGATAAAGGCTCGGTGGCGTTCATCAGTCCACGCTTTATAAGGGCCAATTCGCTTACCGTCTGGACGTTGCCAGAATTCGTTGGCTTTGAATTCTTCAATGCCTTCTGACTTGAGAACACGCTTCCATCGAGATTCAAACTGACTCCACTCCTTCACTCCTCCCCAGTATCCACCGATGACGCAATTGTGCGAACCATCATGCGTTCCGCTGTCATCAATATAGGCTCTTAGCATCACAAAGACCTTGCGCGACAGAGCTTCATTTAAGGGATGGGTCTGTGAGACTTTATCAAGCACCCAACTCAAAGCGCACCCCCATTCTCTGGCTTAAGGAGTGATTCGTCAAGTATATTATTGCCCTATTTAGTTAACACCTACGAGACAAGGCTAAAGGCCAACGGCTAAGAGCTGTTATGTTTTCAATGAGCTCGCACAACTTCACCCCTGGGGGCTTGTTGATATTGGCACAATCTTTCCAGCGAATCAATTAGAAAGAAGTACATCTTGACAGCGGAAGCTTGCGGAGGTGTTCATTTTCGGGCAGCCTCTGCCCAGTTCATATCCAGCGCACCCAGTACGGATCAATCCGAAGGCCAGATCAACCCACCCGCCGGCAATACCACCTTTCCCTGTCATCCTGTGCGCCAGTGCTCGCTCGGTGAAGGTGGGCGATTTAGCCTGAAATCTAATGTTCCCTTAATCTATTTCTAATGTTCTGTTGTGATCTTTACAGTATCGGCTTCTTGCGAGTGTTGCGAGTAAGCATCCTTCCGGCATTTACGACTTTTGTCAGAACGGGCGAGAGTAATTCCTTCCGGCCTCGTTCTCTAAACAGCACGCCAAAACTTTTTTAACCTTGGATTGATAAGCAAGAACCGCAACCGGTACGGATGTTGTGTCGAAACACATGTCGTATGGCGACATTATCGCACAGCGAGATACCGACGCGGGGCTGTTGTTTTGTCGAGTTTAGACTGCGTTCCTCAAGATAGAGCCAACGTGTTCGCTGTCTGAAGAGGCATGGCGACCGCACGGCCGTCTCCTGCCTTCCAGAAGAGCTCTGATGAACGCAAATATTGGGAGGATCTGAAAATGCGCGCGCTCATGAAACTGTCTACCCCCCGGAATTTCTTCCGAACTGTTCTCAACCACAAGTCAACCGTCACACGCTGGGCTGTAACGGCCCTGCTGGTGCTGCTCGCGGCCGCACTGCCTCTCAACATCCGTGCGCAGGGCAATTACGTCTATGTAAACAACCAGCAGTCTGGCAACAGTGTTGTGGCCTACTCGGTTTCGCCGGCCGGCGTGCTCACTGCCGTGCCAGGTTCGCCGTTTTCCACCGGGGGCCGGGGATCCAACGTCAATTGTTATGCCCTGGACCGCATTGCCGTGAGCCCATCGGCAAACCTGCTTTTTGTCGTCAATACCGGAGACCAGACGATCACTGCATTCCAGATCAATCCTGCCACCGGCGCCTTGACCCGTGCCGCGGGATCGCCGCTGGCCTCCGGGCTCACTCTGGATAGCTGCCAGGGTATTTCGCTGGCCGCCACGCCGAATGGCCAGTTTCTGATGGCCTCCAGCAATGGCCAGATCAAGATCTTCAGCGTGAGCGCGACCGGGGCCCTGGCTCCGCTCTTCACCACACTCACTTGCTGCACGCCCATGGACAGTTTAAAAATCTCTTCCAATGGTCAGTTCCTGGCCGCAGCTGATGCCAGTACGGTATCTGTTTACACCATCAATGCTGACGGCTCTTTGACGGCGGTTGCCGGCTCTCCTTTTCCTAAGACGGGCACGTCTTCCCTGGCCGGCCTGGACTTCAATAGTTGCGGGGTGAATCGCCTCTACGGCGGCGAAGCCAGCAGCGTTACCAACATCGCTGACGCCTGGTCCTTGGATGCATTTGGCGCCCTGTCACCCATCGTGGGCAGCCCCTTTCAAGCAGCATCAGGGGTCAATTCCAATGTCGTTCTCATGAGCACGGACAACCGGTACCTGTTTGAGAGCAACCAGTTCAGCAACAGCGTGGATACCTTCACGGTGAATGCTGATGGCAGCCTGACGAGTATCGGCAAATTCGGGGGCGTTGGCTTTTTGCACACGCCGGCCGGACTGGCCGCGGACCGTTCAGGAACTTTTCTTTATGTTGCGGACGACACCGCCGGAGTGGCTATTCTGCGCGTGAACGGCGACGGCACGCTGACCAACATCAAAGACCAGCTTATTTCCAGTTCTACGCAGATTCAGGGAGTGGCAGCTTATCCGCCAAGGGCCTGCGCCAGTGCTGACCTTTCGATTGCCATGACCGCGACGCCGGACCCAGTCTTCGCCAACTCCAATGTCACATACACCATCACCCTAAGCAACGCCGGGCCGAGTGCCTCAGCTGTTACGATTGCCGACGCTCTTCCTTCCACCCTGAGCTTTGTTTCCTGCACGGCCACCGGTGGCGGCGTGTGCGTGGGTACGTTCAACAACCGCAACGTCAGTTTTCCTTCCCTGGCCAGCGGCGCCAGCGCGACCGTCACGATTGTGGCCCGCGTAAACAGTACGATCGCGAACAACATTACCATTAACAACACCGCCAGCATCAGCAACTCGTCGACGGTTGATCCCAACCCAGCGAACAATTCCGCCTCGGCCAGCGTGACCGGCCTGCAGCAAACGGCGACCACATTAACGGTGGCCAACGCCACGGGACCATTCGGTGGATCGGCAACCTTCTCCGCCACCCTGACCCGGAAATCGGACAACTCGCCCGTTGCAGGCAAACTGATCAACTTTCTGCTGAATGGGATACAGGTTGGCTCCGGCACCACGGACGCAACCGGCGTTGCTTCAGCCGTCGCCTCCCTGGGCGCCATCAAGCCGGGCACCTACGCGTCAGCCATACAGGCAACCTTCAATGGCGATGCCGCCTTCGTCGGTTCCACGGGCCGCTCTACGCTCACCGTGACCAAAGCCACTCTAACGGTTACGGGGAACAACGCGTCACGGCTTTACGGCGATCCCAACCCGGCCTTCACCTACACCATCACCGGTTTCGCCAACGGTGATACGCAAGCGGTAGTCACTGGTACGGCGAGTTGCACCAGCGCGGCTGTTCCCACGAGTCCTGTTGGAATTTATCCCATTGTTTGTACGCAAGGTACGCTTGCCGCAAACAATTACTCCCTTACGTTCGTCAGCGGTACGCTCACGGTGAACCCCGCACCACTGTCAGTCACCGCGGCCAACGCCTCGCGCGCGTATGGCGCGCCCAACCCGGCCTTTACCGGCACCATCACTGGAATCAAGAATGGTGACAACATCACCGCGACCTACAGCACCACGGCTACCACCACCAGCGCACCCGGGACTTATCCCATTACTCCTGCCTTGGTGGATCCAGCCGGCAAGCTGCCCAACTACGCGGTTACCGTTAATAATGGCGTTCTTACCGTAGGTACGGCTGTTCTGAGCGTTACAGCGGGCAACGCGACACGTGCTTATGGCGATGCCAACCCGGTCTTCACCGGTACCATCACCGGCCTGCAGAACGGTGACAACATCACCGCGACCTACGTGACCACGGCTGATCCAACTAGCCCCATCGGGACCTACACAATCACGCCGGTATTGAGTGATCCCGGCAATAAGCTAGCCAACTACACGCTTGTTCTCACCAACGGTACGCTTACGGTAACGGCCGCGCCCTTAACGGTAACCGCAGCCAATGCCAGCCGTTTATACGGTGATCCCAACCCGGCCTTCACCGGAACCATCACCGGGATCAAGAACGGCGACAACATCACGGCCACCTACGCCAGCGCCGCCGATCCAACCAGCCCGGTGGGTACATATCCCATCGTACCCACTCTGGTCGATCCTACCGGCAAACTGGCCAACTACGCGGTAACATCCACCAACGGAACGCTTACCGTGACAGCGGCGCCTTTGACGGTAACGGCAGCTAATGCCAGCCGTTTGTACGGTGATCCCAATCCGGTCTTCACCGGAACGATTACCGGGCTAAAGAACGGCGACAACATTACCGCGACGTACAGTTCTGTGGCCACTCTAACCAGTTCAGTGGGAGCGTATCCCATCGTGCCTGCACTGGTTGATCCGACCAACAAGCTGGCCAACTACGCGGTAACATCGAACAACGGCACGCTTACGGTGACGGCAGCGCCCTTGACGGTAACGGCAGCTAATGCCAGCCGGTTGTACGGCGATCCTAACCCCGCTTTCACCGGGACTATTGCCGGGATCAAGAACGGTGACAACATCACGGCCACTTATGCCAGCGCGGCTGATCCAACCAGCCCGGTGGGAACGTATTCCATCGTCCCCACGCTGGTCGATCCAACCGGCAAGCTGGCCAACTACGCGGTTACATCCACGAACGGTACGCTCACAGTGACGGCCGCGCCTTTGACGGTGACTGCCGCCAGCATAGCGCGAGCGTTTGGTGATCCCAACCCGGCCTTCACTGGGACGATTACCGGCCTGAAGAACGGCGACAACATCACTGCGACGTATAGCACCGCAGCCACACCAAGCAGCCCGGTAGGAACCTATCCCATCGTGCCCGCCCTGGTGGATCCCACCAGCAAGCTGGTCAACTACTCAGTGACCATCAACAATGGCACGCTGACAATCACCTCGGCGACATTGACGGTGACCGCCGCGAATACCAGCATGTTGTATGGTGATGCTGTTCCGGTCCTTACCGGGACGATTACCGGACTCAAGAACGGCGATACCATCAGCGCCACGTACGCAACCGTGGCAACTTCAGCCAGCCCCATCGGCGCGTACCCAATCGTGCCGGCGCTGGTTGATCCGAACAACCAGGCAGCCAACTACACGGTTGTGCTCAATAACGGCACTCTCACCATCAACCCGGCACCCCTGAACGTTACGGCCGCAAGCATTAGCCGTTTCTTCGGTGATCCCAATCCGGCCTTCACCGGGACGATCACCGGCATCAAGAATGCCGACAACATCACGGCCACTTACGCAAGTGCCGCGACCCCGGCCAGCCCGGTAGGCTTCTACGCGATCGTTCCTACGCTTAGCGATCCGGGCAATAAGCTGGGCAACTATGCCGTGACCATCAACAACGGTACGCTGGGTGTGAATCCTGCTCCGCTGGTGGTAGCCGCGGCTGACAATGCCCGCTTGTACGGCGATCCGAACCCGGCGTTTACAGGGTCGCTGGTTGGCGTAAAGAACGGTGACAACATCACGGCCACGTTTGACAGCCCCGCGCTGGTCACCAGCCCGGTGGGTACGTATCCAATCGTGCCTACTTTGGTTGATCCCGCCGGTGCGCTCAGCAACTACGTGGTCACATCCGTAAACGGCACGCTCACGGTTTCGCCGGCGCCGTTGACCATCCAGGCTGCGGATGCCATTGCACCGGTGGGCGGACCGTTCCCCACCTTCACCGGCACAATTACCGGTCTGAAGAACAGTGACGTGATTACGGCTTCGTACACCACCACGGCTGATGCGACCAGCCCGGCTGGAACGTACCCGATCACCCCTGGCGCAGATCCCAACCCGTTACTGGTCAATTACGCAGTAACGTTGATTAATGGAACTCTCACTTTGCAGTAAGCATCACTCCTGCACTGAAGGCTGGCGGGCCGTTCCGCCAGCCTTTTTTGCAAGGGATGGGGCGGCAGCCCATCCTCCTTGCTTTCCCTCCCCGTTCCGCTACAATCTTTCGTCAACCGCCGGAACCAAATTCACTTCAAAGATGCCACTTAGACTCCTATTTCTTGCGTGTGTCGCCGTGTGCGGCAGCGGATTTGTCTCGCCTCCGTTGGCGCTGGCGCTGGGCCTGATATTCGGCTTCACGTTCACGCATCCGTTCCCTGACCAGTCGCGCGCCGCGTCCAAATGGCTTTTGCAGGCGTCGGTGGTCGGACTGGGCTTTGGGATGAACTTGCAACAGGTGATCCACACCGGCGAAATGAGTTTCGTCTATACGCTGGCCGGAATCTGTGGAGCGTTGCTGCTGGGCGCGTGGCTGGGACGAGTCATGGGCGTCCATGCGAAATCGGCCTACCTGATCAGCACCGGGACGGCGATCTGCGGTGGCAGCGCCATTGCCGCCATCGCCCCCATCCTTGAATCTGACGCCGAACAAATTGCCGTGTCGCTGGGTACGGTGTTTGTCCTTAACTCGGTCGCGCTGCTGATATTTCCGCTGATCGGGACGGCGTTGCATCTATCGCAAGCGCAGTTTGGACTGTGGTCGGCATTGGCGATTCACGATACCAGCTCTGTGGTCGGCGCGGCGGCGAAGTACGGCACAGCGGCTCTGGCGATCGCCACCACAGTGAAGCTGACGCGCGCTCTATGGATCGTACCACTGGCGATAGGGACGGCGCTGTTCCGCAAGAGCAAAGCCAAAATCCAGTGGCCGTGGTTCATCGCGTTCTTCTGCGTGGCGGTCATGCTGAATACATACCTTCCGGCCAACATCCCCGCCAGTTCCAGCGTCTTTGCTGCGCTGTTCAAGCTGGGCCGAATCGGACTGACGCTTACGCTGTTCCTCATCGGCGCCGGAGTATCACGCGAGACGATTAAGCAGGTCGGCATTCGGCCGCTGCTTCAGGGACTCGCCTTGTGGCTGGCGGTGGCCTCGATTTCGCTGGTGCTGATCATGAAGGGCGTGATCGGGCTTTAGTTTTCTTAGGTCTTCTTGTCTCCGGATTTGTTCTTTTCTTCTTCTTCTTTTTTGCGATCTTCTTTGGAATCTTCCAGATGTTGCAGTATTTGCAACATGAGTTCATTCTGTCCTTCCAGATGTTGCAGGATGACCTCGATTTCTCTTTCCGCTTTTATGTTCACTTGAAAATCACTTTCGGCCCGCGCCTCGGCATGCTGGCTGTCAAGGTTTTGTCCAAGCATGATCAACGGCATCAACATGATCTGAATCACGTTGGAGATGAAAAGCCACAGCACAAAAGCGGGATACGGATCGAAGCGTAAGCCGTTCGGTCCAATCGTATTCCAGGTGAGCCAAGCCACAGTCCACGTAAAAATAATGAGAAAGAACCCCATGGAGCCAACGTATTTGGTCGTGAGCACCGCCAGTTTGTCCAAGTTTGACAGTTTTTCACGTTGCTCGATGAAGACATTGCGCATGGGTTTGCGCAACGCCTTAAGCTCTTCCAGCGTCTTGAAGATTTTCGCAGCCATGGCCAGAAAGCTTACTCCCGCCCGATCAGAAGACACAACTCGGCGCGAGTGCTCCATCCTTCGCGTCTTTGTTTTTTGTTGAGGGTGGGATTTGAAACTCTGTCCCTCTCCCAACGGAAAGCTTCTATATAATCCCGCTCATGTCCCTGCCTCCCGAGTTGCAAAGAGCCTTTGACGCGTTGACCAGCAACCACGGCGCGACCGAACCAGCACTCCGTCGCGGCGTGCTGGAATTCGCGCGATCGGGCTCGGATACATTGCTCCATCTTCACGGCCCCGAACTCCTCTCCGCAGGTGAATCGCCCGACAGCGGCGTGCGCCGCAATAACCTGCGTGAAGATACCCTGCGTAAATTTCTGGACAAGGTCGCTGACCGTCCCTGGACCATCACGGACGAAGACGTCACGCGCTTGTGCACCCAGTGGCATTCCGAAGACCTGATCTTTGAGTTAACGCTAGCGTGTGCCCTGGGCGCTGGCCTGAGGCGTTTTGACGCCGGACTGCGCTCGCTGGAGAAAGCTGAAGCGCCCTGATGCGCCTATCCGCGTTGACTCAACCGCACACTTTGCGCCAGCGGCTTCTGTTTGCCGTTTTCCGTGGCCTGCTCGGCCAAGTTCCCGGACCGGTACTGGCGCTATCTTACCGGCGCGAACTTGGCGGCAAACATCTGGCGCGCTGTTACCAGCAAGCGCTGCGGCAGGCGAAAGAATGGTCGGTCGGCGAAGTCGAACTGTTCGCCGTATTCGTCTCCAGCCTGAATCGCTGCCGTTTTTGAATCCAGAGTCACGCCGCGGTCGCGGTGCATGCTCTGAGAGACGATTCAACCGTGGAAGCGGCGCTCGCCAACTGGCGGACAGCTCCAGTCAATGCGCGTGTGCGGGGAGCGCTCGAGTTTCTGGCAAAGCTGACGTTGACTCCGAGTGAAGTCGGAAAAGACGATGTGCTTGCTGCGCGCGCCGCGGGCATCAGCGACAATGCTCTCCGCGAAGTGATCTACGTCTGCACCCTGCTCTCCACCATGGACCGCCTGGCCGATGCGTTCGGCTTTCCGCTGCTCAACGCGGAGAAACTTCGTTCGAGGATCCGTTTTCTGGCGCCTTTCGGATACCGCGGCCTTAGCGGATAATAGCCGTGCGTCCATGACTTGCGATGTACCTCCGCTGTTCTTCTCTAATCCGCTACACTGATGTAACTGATGAAACTCTTAACCGCCAAGTTCCTCACCTCCGCCGCCGACCCCAAATTCTTCCCCCCGGAAGGCCCGCCGGAGTTTGCTTTCCTGGGACGTTCGAACGTGGGCAAGTCCAGCCTGATCAATTCCCTGCTGGGCCAGAAGTTGGCGCACGTGAGTTCGACTCCAGGACGCACGCGGACCATCAACTTCATTGGCCTATATGCCAAGCCGAACCAGCCGCATCCCGAGATGCTGCTGGTGGATTTGCCCGGTTATGGATACGCCAAGATTTCCAAGTCAATTTCCGCCGAGTGGCCCAGGTTCATTGAGCCGTATTTGCAAGAGCGCCAGACGCTGAAGCTGTGCATTGTGCTGATTGATTCCAACATTCCAGCGCAGGCGCCGGACCATCACTTGATCGAATTCCTCCAGGCGCAGGGGCGGGCTTACCTCGTGGTCGGGACGAAGTCTGACAAACTCTCCAGCAATAAGCTTCGTCCCACGCTGCAAAAACTGGAACGCGAACATGGCATCAAAGACATTCTTCCTTACTCCACCAAGACCAGCGCCGGACGCGCCGAGCTATGGCGCGCGATCCGCTCGCGCATGGGCGACGCCGAAACGGCGGAACAAATTCCCTCTCCGGTGGCCGACGAATAATCCATGGATCCTTTTGCCCGCAAGATGTGGAGGTTCAGCTTCATTTTTGCTTTCGGCATGCTGGTGGCTTTCATCGCCATGAGCGTGGTGTATTTCCACGCGCGGCCACTCTGCTCAGACACGGTGGTGTCGTCGGCAACCAGCCCCGGCCAAAAGTGGGCAGCCACCATCATGGAGCGCCGCTGCGGAGAGGAATCGTCTTTCTTTACGCATGTGAACCTGACTCCCGCAGGACAGCCGGAGCGCCGCGGATATTTTTTCGGCACGGTGACGGAAGGCGAGATTTTTCGTATCGAGGACGACGCACAAACTGCGGGCGTGGTTTTGGAGTGGAAGTCGGCGAACCAACTGACCATCCGCTGCGCGCACTGCACCCGCGCCATGGTCCGCCAGAACGATGTCCGATGGGAAACCGTGGCCATCACTTACGAGATACCGAAAAGCTGACGGCTTATTGTTTGCCAGCGGCGTGCTTTTGCAACCACGCGGCCAGGTCCGCCTGTAGTTTGTCGTGAGTCTTGATGCAACTGCCGCTGATTTCCTGGGCCAGTTTGAACGCGCGCTCTGAAGCCGGGACTTTGTGTTCCGTAAAGAATTGGCGCGCATCATCGCGCAGAGCGGCGTCGCAAAAACTCCCTGTTGCTCCCACCACGCGGCCGCCGCTGCCCACGGTGAAAGCGGGTTCCGCTTCGGCCCAATGCTCTTTTAGCCATTCCCAGGCTTGCTTCTGTACGGGCACGTTGCGCAGGACGCGTCCAATAAAAGCCGCCGAATCCTGGTTCCGGGTGGTTTTCACAATAGTTCCCAGCCATTGCAATGAAAGTGCGGGATCTGAAAACTGGCCCAACGCACCGGCTAGTATTTCTTTCTGTTCGGGAGTGGTAGCGCCATCCTGCCGCATCGCGTCCAATTGCGCAAAGAGATCCTTGTCTCCTTTGGTGGCTGCCGTCGCCAGAACGTCGGCGACGATGCTGGCATCCACGGATCGTGGGTTTTTCAAATACTGTTTGGCCAATTCCGTGGCGCGGCTTAACACCTGCGGGTCTTCGCCGACTTCTCCTAGAACACGGATGATGGAAGAGCGCAGGCTACGGCGATCTTCTTTCTCGCCGGGCGCTGGCGTCCATCCGATCCGGGCCAGCACTGGATTGAATGTAGCTCGCACCCAGTTTAGAAACGCTTGCTTGTCCGCGTCCGTGAGAAGCGTATCGTGAATCCCCTCTAGCGTGGGCACGTAAATATCTACTTCGGCCGACGCGGGGTCCACGCCCAGCGCCGCCACCAGATCCAGGAAACGTCCGATATTTTCCTGGCCCGAACTCACCAAGGCGGCCTCATCGCTCAACAAAGATACGCGTTCTGCCGCGGTAAGCTCCGTGGCGGCCACGGCAACCAATTGCTGCATGGCGGCAGCGTCATACTGCGTACGGTAATAGCCGGTGGCGCCTGCGTTTACAAAAACCCACGGCGAACAGCCCGTGGCAGGAATCGTCTGTTTTTTCTGGCTCATCACCTGGCAGAAGGGCTTGGCGGTGGCGGTCTTAATACACACCGGGACCATCCAGGAAGCGCTGGCGGACCGCGCTGTTGGCGGATTGTCCCAGAAGCGAGTTTGCTCCAGCTCGATTTCAGTTTTAGGTTCCGCCGGTTTGATCACTTGCCGGCGGCGCGACTTGCGTCCGCGCGGAACTTTGGGTTCCGGCGGCGGCTTCGTACAGGAAGAATTCACAGTAATCACGGGTGCGCCCGGCTGTTCAATGAACGTGGGCATGATTTTGTCCACGGGACGTCCGGAAGCATCCGCCAGCGCCTTCCAAAAATCTTCCGCGGTGGCATTGCCGTACGAGAACTTGCGTAAATACGCATTCACGCCGCGACGAAACACTTCCGGCGAAACGTACCGTTCCACCATGCGCAGCACGGCGCCGCTTTTTTCATAGGCGATGGGATCAAACAACTGGTTGATTTCGTCAGCTGTGTCAGCCTTGGCGCGGATGGGATGGGTATTCTCCAGTGCATCCAAAGACAATGCCCGGTCGGTCTCGGACACCGCGTCCAGGTTGGCGTTCCATTCGGGATGCAACGCCTGCGAAGGCTTAAGTTGCATCCAGGTGGCAAAACCTTCATTCAACCAAAGATTGTCCCACCATTTCATGGTCACCAGGTCGCCAAACCACTGGTGGGCCATCTCATGGGCCAGAATCTCAAACACATTCTGGTGAGATTTCACTGAGGAATTCTGATCGTCAATGAACAGATCGGATTCGCGGTAGAAAATTGCCCCGGCGTTCTCCATGGCGCCGGCCTCAAAATCAGGCGCGCCTACAATGTCCAGCTTGCCGAACGGATAAGGCGTGGAATAGTACTGGTTATAAAACGTGAGAATCTCTTTGGCATAACGCAGAGCGGCAATGCTGAGAGGCTTCTTGTCCGGCGTGCCACAGACCCGGATGGGGACGTTTTCCGAGACACCGTCAACACATTCAAAATCGCCCACGGCCAGCGCCACGATGTAGGTTGAAATCGGTCGCGTGATGGAAAACTTGAGCGTGTGCTTGCTCTCGCCGGGACCAGGATCGTCAGAGATGATGTGGCCGTTGGAAATGGCGGTATCACCTTTATCCACGATCATGGTGATGTCAAAGGTGGCCTTGAAGGCTGGCTCGTCAAAACAAGGGAAGGCGCGACGCGCGTCCAGCGACTCGAATTGCGTGACCGCGTAGTTGCGTTTCTGCGTACGCGCCAGGTAAAAGCCACGCAGTTGGTTGTTCAGGGTCCCGGTGAACTTGATGTGGATCGTGGCCGGACCCAACTCCAAGGGCGCAGCCAGAGTCAGCGTGGCTTGTTCTTTTTCCGGAGCGAACGCGTACTGCGCGGGCCGCGTGCTTTCGCCCTGGGTCACGCTCGCTTCCTGGAATTGCAGTTCTGCGGCGTTGAGCGTTATGGTTGCCGTTGACCTCATTACCTGGATCAGGATGGTCTCTTCTCCGGTAAAGGTGGCTTTGGCGAGGTCAGGCGCAAAGGTGAGCGTGTAATGCTGCGGAACCACGCCTTGCGGCAGGCGCTGCGCCGCGGCAATCAGGGGCAAAAAGCAAAGTAGAATGACGACGGATTTTTTGAGAGACATTCGTTTTATGGACTCCCCGCTTCCCACCGAAGTGAGCAGGGTTCCTTTGTAAAGTTGTGGGTAAAAAGCTGTTTAAGGGAAGATACCACAGGAGCGGGCCTGGAACAGTTGCTCAAGCAGGTCCGGCGCGTTGCTGCACTCCGGCACCTGTACACCCGGAGACCACAACTGGCCCTGTGGGCCAACGGCTACAGCGGTTTGAGGAAAGTCCGTCCGCGAAAGGTTGCGCAGGATGGGTACGATGCTCATGCCGGGGTCCAGTCTTGGACCGCCGGGCTTGGGTTGGCGCACGGGATAAACCTGCCCGCTCAGAAAGGTTCCGTCCGGTGCCAAATGCGCTTCCAGGATGAGCGACATTCCGTTTTCACCGTTGAGGTTGAAAGGCCCGTAGGTGGCAAAGTTTCCCAACGAATAAGCGATCAATTTGCCTTGATAAATTTCCATGGCCCGGACGACATGCGGCCCGCTCCCCAGAACGAGTTGAGCGCCAGCGTCAATGGCGGCATGCGTGAAGCGGCGAAGGTCGCCACGGTCTTCGCCCAAAAATGTTTCGTCGCCAGCCAAGACATGTTGGCGCGCTGAGCCTTCACCTCCGCCATGGAAAGAGACGATGACGATCTCGGAAGCAGCGCGCGCCTCGCGGATCGCCGCCAAAGCATTCTCCAGATCGAGCAGGTTGTACGCGCCGGGATACGTCGCAAATGCTATTACCGTAATCTTTTTGCCCTTCACCGCTAGGTGCGCAATGTCGCCGACTTCGCCGGTGTGGGCAATGCCCTGTCCATCGAGCGTGCTTCGCGAACTGGTGCGGCCTTCCTGACCAAAGTCCATGGCGTGATTGTTGGCCAGACCCATCACGGTAAAGCCCGCGGCTTTCAGGTGCGCGCCGTAGCGGGGCGGAACGCGAAACGCATAACAATTACCCAACACTTTGCCTTTGCACTTGAGTGACGAGCCGCCTTCGGTCAGTGGACCTTCCAGATTGCCAAAAACCACATCGCCACGTTGCAGCAGCGGCGCAACTTCTTTCAGGATGTCTGCACCGTCGTTGGGCGGAAGCAGCCCACCGGTGGCGTCAGGGAACGTGGTGCCCAGCATCACGTCGCCGACGGCGGTGACCACGATTTCACGGTCGTTTAGTGGAGGGAGCAGCGCGCTAGGGCCAGTCCGCGCCGGAGTCGGCACTGGTGTGGGCGTTGGAGAAGCCGCAGGCGGAGTCTGCGAAGCGTAGCCGGCATCAGCGGCGGGTGTTGGTGTTGGTGTTGGTGTTGGTGTGGGGGACGATGCGGCGGCAGGTGCAGGTGAAGATTCAGCGGCGGGCGAGGGAGTAGGCGTGGCCTGGGATTGTTTTTGTGCCAGCCGCTGCCCGGCTTGCTGTGACTCCCCTGAATCTACTTGCGCGGAACTCGCCCCAAAAGGAATCACAGACTGACTAAGGACAAGCAATATTGCTGTCCGCAGACGTTTCGCCACGAATTCTGAACCTGCGATTTTCATTTTTGATTTTTTGATTCGCGTAAATTCGCGGCTACTCTTCTCTTGATCCGCGTCAATCCGCGGTAAGTTCCTGGTTTGGCCAATTGCCAGGTGCTATTTGCTAATTGCTTCCCCTCCCACCACCATTTCAACACAGCGGTTCCAGGCAAACCAATAAGCGATTTCCCTGTAGTCCGTAACTCCAAAGATCGCCAGGTCAGCATCTTTGCCGGGCTCAATGCTTCCCTTGCGGTCTTGCAGACGCAAAGCGCAGGCAGCATTGATGGTGGTCGCGCAAACGGCTTCTTCCGGCGACATCTTCATGTGCGTGCAAGCGACTGACATGATGAACGGCAGGCTCGGCGTGGGCGAAGTGCCGGGATTGTAGTCCGTGGCCAGGGCGATAGGCACGCCCGATTCAATCAGCTTGCGCGCATTTGGATAATCTTTGTGGCCGAGAAAATAGTTGGCGCCGGGAAGCAGCACGGCAACGGTGTCGCCGCTGGCCAGCGCGGAAAGATCTTCCGGCGCGACGCAATCCATGTGGTCCAGTGAAGCGGGCTTTTGCGCCAACAGGCTACTCAGACGCGACGGCGTGAACTGGCAGACGTGGGCGCGGGTTGCGAGTCCATGACGGCGGGCGGCGGCGAGAATTTTTTCTGATTGCTCCAGGGTGAACGCGCCGCGTTCGCAAAACACGTCAACGTATTCGGCCAGCTTTTTGCGCGCGACCAAAGGAATAATTTCGTCGCAGACTTTTTCTACGTACTGGTCTGGCTTGCCGGCAAATTCCGGCGGGACAACGTGCGCCGCAAGCAACGTCGGCTGGACGGTCCCGGGCCAGTGACGGGCTGCATCGCGGATGGCTTCCAGCGATTTGATTTCGGCTTCGGTGCTCAGTCCGTAGCCGGATTTGGCTTCAACCGTGGAAGTGCCGTGCCGCAGCAGTGCCTGAAAGCCTGTTAGCACCTTGGCGGCCAGTTCTTTCTTTGACGCCGCGCGCACCGCGGCCATACTAGACCGTATACCACCCCCGGCTGCGGCGATCTCTTCATAGCTTGCCCCGCTGATGCGCTTTTCAAAGTCGACCAATCGCGGCTGAGCAAACACCGGGTGCGTGTGGCAGTCAATCAATCCGGGTAGGACCACTTGGCCCTGGCAATCCAACTCCTGCGCTTTGCGGCGATTTTTCTTGAGCCACGGATCGCGGATCATGTCGCGGTGGCGTCCTGCGGCAATGATCTTGCCGCCGCCGCAAAGCACGGCCGCGTCTTCGATCATGCCAACTTCACGGAGCGCAGCGCCACGTCGCGGGGCGGCGTCACCCCGCAAGGTGAGCAACTGGCCGATGTTGGTCAGTAGGAGATAAGGAGATTTCCTTCCGGTGGTTTTCTTTGCCATCTAAGCCGTCAGCACCGCTCTCTCAACGCCGCAGTTCGAACATATGTAACGCTCTCCGATAACAAGTGACCCCTTGCAGATTTCACAGTTTGTTTCTGAAGCTTGCCGAATCCTGCTGATCTCATCTCGCAGATTCACCTTTGGACGAGGTGCCGGAGCGCGTTTGATCATGAACCAGATCGCCAGTATAAACAAGGCGGCGAACAAGAACGCAACGATTCGTCCTGCGGGATCGCTCTTGGATTCAAACCAGGCGCCCGCAGCAACCGCCCCAAGGAAAACAACAAAGACCCACATCGTAAGTCTTGTCGCCATCGGCCGGGCGTGCGGGTTGTGTTTGCAAGAGCAACACTGCCATCGTCGTTGAAACCCCAATGGCAATAAGGGAATAAAAAACAGATGCAGCACATCAAAACTTCTTACTTGAAGGGCACGGCGTGGCTTTACGCAAGTCAAACAGAAATCGTTTCTGTAGGCCACAACTTTCTTCTTGAAGTGATAGATACCGTGTAGGATAAACAGCGCCAGCCTCCCGTGGTTCTTCAGCGCAAGAACAGCTCCAGTTCGATCAACCGTTTGCGCCTATAGTTTGGTCGCTTCAATTTCGGCGATTTTGGCACTCCAGCAATTTTGGCAATCTCTTCAACCCATCGGTATCTTCACGCCACTTTTCTCCGCGAAGCTTTTGGCTTCGTCATACCCGGAATCCACGTGACGCGCCACGCCGATCCCCGGATCATTCGTCAGCACGCGCTCAATGCGTTTGGCCATGGCGTCTGTCCCGTCGGCGACGGTGACCTGTCCGGCGTGCAGCGAATAGCCGATACCTACTCCACCGCCGTTATGGATCGAGACCCAGCTGGCGCCACTGGCGGTGTTGAGCAAGGCGTTGAGCAAGGGCCAGTCGGCCACGGCGTCACTACCATCTTTCATGGATTCCGTCTCGCGATACGGTGACGCCACGGAGCCGCAGTCCAGATGGTCGCGACCTATCACGATCGGCGCTTTCAGCTTGCCCTTCTTAACAAGATCATTCATGGCCAGGCCAAACTCCGCACGTTCGCCGTAGCCGAGCCAGCATATGCGCGCGGGCAGCCCCTGGAACTTGATGCGCTTGCGCGCCAGCTTGATCCAGCGTTCCAGAATTCGGTTCTGCGGAAACATATCGAGGACAAGGTCATCGGTTACGGCGATGTCGGCAGGATCGCCCGAGAGCGCTACCCAACGGAACGGTCCGCGGCCCTCGCAAAACAGCGGACGGATGTAAGCCGGAACGAAGCCGGGAAAATCGTAGGCATTCGCAACGCCGCGCTGATGAGCAAACGTGCGGATGTTGTTGCCGTAGTCAAACGTCACGGAGCCCATCTTCTGGAGTCGCAACATGCCTTCCACGTGGCGGGCCACGGCGTCCAAAGATTTTTCCAGATAGGTCTTGGGATCGTTCTTGCGCAACTCAAGCGCCTGCTCCAGCGTCATGCCGTTGGGCACGTAGCCGTTCAACGGATCGTGAGCGGAAGTCTGGTCAGTGAGAATGTCCGGGAGCACGCCGCGCTCGGCCAGTTCCGGAACAACGTCGGCGCAGTTGCCGACCAGTCCGACGGAAATTGCTTCTTTCTTGCGGATGGCGTTCTTCAGGATGCGCAGAGCTTCGTCCAGTGTGTTGACCATGAAGTCGCAATAGCCGGTCTTGAGGCGCTTCTTGATGCGCTCCGCATCCACGTCAATACCCAGGAAGCACGCGCCGGCCATGGTGGCCGCCAGGGGCTGAGCGCCGCCCATGCCGCCCATTCCGCCACTCACGATCAGTTTGCCGGCCAGATCGCCGCCAAAGCTTTTCTCCGCGGCTGCGGCAAAGGTTTCAAACGTTCCCTGCACAATGCCCTGTGAGCCGATGTAGATCCAGGAGCCGGCGGTCATCTGGCCGTACATCATGAGGCCGGCCCGTTCCATTTCATTGAACTTTTCCCAATTGGACCAGTGGCCAACGAGGTTGGAATTGGCGATAAGCACGCGCGGAGCGTATTCGTGCGTCTTGAACATGGCCACAGGCTTGCCGGATTGCACCAGCAGCGTCTCGTCGTTGTCCAGAGATTTGAGCGAGCCCAGGATCGCGTCCAGGCATTGCTGGTTGCGCGCGGCTTTGCCCGTTCCGCCGTAAACCACCAGGTCGCGCGGACGCTCAGCCACCTCTTCGTCCAGGTTGTTCATGAGCATGCGCATGGCGGCTTCCTGCGGCCAGCCTTTGCAACTGATCTCGTTGCCACGCGGGGCTTTCAGAGGAGGAATGTGGGTGGTGATCGCTTCCGTCTCAACAGGCATAGGGAAATGGTAGCAGGATTGAGACCCCTTGAGGCAATAGCGACACGAAGGAGATTGGTAATCGGGTGATCGTGTAATTTGGTAATTTCAATCGCACGAGAAGTGCCTAATCAATTGCCCGATTTCAAATTACCCGATTTAAAATTTTTCCGCTACCAACTGCTGTAGGCCGTGCCGTCGCTGCTGACCACGCTGGACCCGCTTTTTACGTCGCTGATGCCCGGCTCGTTCTGGTCAACACTGGTAAGCACGTCTTCCTGGACGACCTGCCAACTGGAATCGGAGTTGGTAAACGGGTCTTTGGGGATCGCGCGCAGGTAGCCGGCGCCGACAATATCCTGCAAGGACTGTGGGGCTTTGCCTTTGTCCTGCGAGTACTGGTCAATGGCCTGGCGCATGTTGTACAGGTCTTCTTTCAGCACAGCTTCATTGGCGTGACGGAGATGCGTGGTGAAAACCGGCACTGCAACCGCGAGCAATATGGCGATGATGGCAATCACAATGACCATTTCGATCAAAGTGAAGCCGCGCTGGCGCCGTCGCATGGATAGATTGAAAGAAGAGTGTTTCATGTCAGTTACCAATCCTTGTATTTCGAACCATCCAGGGCCGTGCCCGTGGACTTACTAAAAACGTCAAACACGTTCTGGCCACCCCAGGAGTCGGACGTCGGGTCATCCTGCATGGAGCGTAGGCCCCAATCCTTATTTCCCGTCATGGGGTCAACGGGGACGCGGCGGAGGAACCGGATCTTTTTCCCCGCGGGCCCTTCTTCGCCATTTACCAGCGTGTCCATATCCGGTGGATAGCCTTCCGCGCCGAGTTTGGTGCGGAATGTATTCTTGTCGGCGGCATCCTTGTAGCGATCAATGGCGCCGCGCATTTCCCAAAGATCGCGGCGCAGTTCAGTTTCCCGCTGGCGCTTCACACTCACCTTCACCACCGGAACCGCCGCCCCCATCAGTACCAGGAGGATGGTGATGACCACGATCATTTCCAACAGGGTCACGCCGTGTTGTTTTTTGGTTCGTGGATTTCCAATTTGATTCATAGTGTGCATCGCCTTCCTCCTTCCCCTAGATTCGTGCTCATGTTCCCGTGTTGCCTAAATAAGCGCCGCTTAGTTCACCGTTACCGTGGCCTGTGATCCACTTACTTCCATCGGCTGGTTCTGGCTGTTACGCGCTCCAGGAACCGCGATGGCCACGGACGCCGAGCCTTTGGCCTTGGCGCTAAAGAGCAGCGTAAAGACCGTGCCGTCTCCCGATACGCCGGCGGTGCCCGGAGGCCGCTGCGCGGTGATCTGCAGCTTGCCGACTGACGGATCGTCGCGATGGACCAGCGCAACCGCCTGGCCGTCTTTACCCAGGAACTCGCCGCCCGACACGCTTACAAACTGAAGTACGCGCGCGTCATAGCTGATCTGAGTTAGAACGGATGCAACGTCCTGCCCATGCGCCAAAACTACATTCAAGGCAAACGATGCGCCCATCTGAGGCGTAAGCGTGGCCGGATCAAGCTTGAGCGTCATCTGGCCGGGCATCGGTCTGGTAGCCGGGGGTTGTGTGGCTTGAGGTTGTGTGGCCTGAGGCTGCGTGGCAGGCAGTGTAGCCGGAACCGTTGTGGCCGGCGGTACAGTCGTCGGC
>Ga0075024_100000122_pt1 | contig 22443 bp, 17 predicted proteins | sample Str013_2_FD_71389 | JGI IMG/M metagenome (GOLD analysis project Ga0075024, IMG submission 71389) | Freshwater sediment microbial communities in response to fracking from Pennsylvania, USA - Straight Creek_MetaG_SC_2013 | ecosystem: Environmental > Aquatic > Freshwater > Creek > Sediment... | reverse complement strand
CTGTTCGCCTTTCCCACCGGAATCAGTGTTCATCTTCAGACCGGAATGCTGTTCGGATTCACAACGGAATGGTGTTCGGCTTCACACCGGAATCGCGTTCACCTTCGACCGGATTCCCCACCGCAAACGAACTTTATGCCTTCCGAGCAAGGGATAGCAAGCATTAACAAGTTATATGCCTTTAACAGCGAAGGGCTTAAACGCGCAGCGCTTGGCATCCGCGGGAAGTTTCATTTCCTACCAAAATTAACCAGAGCTTAACACTTCTTAGTACTAACAGCACCGGATGTGCAATAAAGTTTGTGCGTCCTGCGAGCTATGGTTGCGTCTAAGTGTGGTCTAAGGTGTAGCAATTTGCCACGCTGAAATAGATTTAGGCTAAACAATAGAAATATCTTTACCAGCGTGCGCTAGGTTTGTTAGTTTTATCAGCAACTGAAGATAGCAAGAATGAATAGATTAGGATGTTCTTAGAAATGCCTAGTCTGAATAAGTGCCCATAGGTATGTTCCCTGTAGTTTATGCGGAAGTTATAAAGTATGTTTGTTTAGAAACGCCAGGGTTTCTAAACATGTTTCCGCGGATGCGAGTTGCTGCCAAAGCACTCGCTGGGAGTAGGCGAGTTATGTCTGTCTTGGTGACCGGAGCGAGTGGTTTCGTTGGGCAGGCGGTATGCGTGTCGGCCCTGCGCAGCAATTTGAAGGTCCGCGGAACATATAGATCGGCGCTTTCAGGGCGCTTGCTGCATGGATCGGTGGAAAAAATTCAAATCGCATCGGTTGATCGGGACACAGATTGGTCCGGCACCCTTTCCCAGATTGATGTCGTCATTCATTTAGCCGCGCGAGCGCACGTTAGCAAGGACGCTTCAAGGGATCCCCTGAAGGCGTTTCGGGAAGTTAATACCAAAGGCACGGAACGACTCGCTAAGGCCGCTGCCGCTGCCGGTGTCAGACGGTTTGTTTTTGTCAGCACAATCAAAGTGAACGGCGAAGAAACCTTCGCGGAACCGTTTTGTGAAGCGGATTTTCCTCGGCCCCAAGATGCCTATGCACTCTCCAAGTGGGAATCAGAACAAGCGTTGCAGCAGATTGGGCAAGAGTCTGGCATGGAAGTGGTAGTTGTGCGGCCTCCCTTGGTTTACGGGCCAGGCGTGCGCGCGAATTTTCTCCGGCTTCTCGATTTCGTCAAGCGGCGCGTTCCGCTGCCGCTAGCGAGCGTCAACAACCGCCGGAGTTTGATCTATGTGAGCAATCTTGCGGATGCGATCCTTGCGTGCGCGATGCATCCCTCAGCAGCCGGCCAAACTTATTTGGTATCCGACACTGAAGCCGTATCCACTCCGGAACTCATTGATCGTATTGCGGGACTCATGGGGCTACGGTCGAGGACCTTTGCTTGCCCTACGGGCCTGCTGAGCTTGGCAGGGAAGCTGACCGGCCGGACCGGAGAGGTAGAGCGTCTGCTTGGTTCACTGGTCGTTAACGGTGCGCGGATTCAATCCGACACTGGTTGGTCGCCTCGATACTCTCTGTCCGAGGGGTTGGCAGCGACCATTGATTGGTACATGGCTGGCGGATTGTCAGAATGTGTTGCTTAGAGTACGCGATGAGCGCACTTGCCTGACGGCCTGCCACAAAAGGCGATGTTAGAAGCGAGATATCTCAAATGCATCCAAACGTTGCAAGAACGCTCGTAAGAGAGCGGCACAATCCGAACATGACTCCGGCGGCAGGATACCGGGGTAAACGAGCGTTCGATTGCGGTCTTGCTCTGCTGCTTTTGCCTTTTTTGTGTCTTCCCATGCTGGTTGTCGCGGTGCTGATCAAGCTGACGTCGGCGGGCCCCGTGTTGTATTGGTCAGACCGGGTGGGGCGGGACAACTCGATTTTTAGCATGCCAAAGTTTCGCACTATGAAACTACATACTCCAGAAGTCGCGACACATTTACTGGGCAGTCCCCAGGCCCATCTCACTGTCATTGGCGGCTTTCTGCGCAGGGTAAGCCTCGACGAGTTGCCGCAGATCTACAGCGTCGTAAGAGGGGAACTGAGTGTTGTTGGGCCACGCCCCGCGCTCTTCAACCAAGACGACCTTATCGCCTTAAGGACTGACTGGGGTGTACAGAAACTCAAGCCAGGCATTACGGGATGGGCGCAAGTCAACGGTCGCGACGATCTTCCGATTCCAAGAAAGGTGGACTATGACTACGAGTATCTGCAAAAGAAATCTTTTCTGTTCGATTTGAAGATACTGGCACTTACCGCTGTCAAAGTGCTCCGCAGCGATGGCGTTGCGCATTGAGACGCCTCATGACCCGGCTGGCGCAATTTGCTGGCTATAGACAATTTTCCCGGCGTTCTGCGAGCCGGATTCATACCGGACCCCAATTTCTATGATCGCGGCCATGTCCAAAAACAAATTCGTCCGCTTTGCCCAGATCACCCTTTCAAACCGTGCCTGGCTTTCAGCCATATTGCAAGGCGTTCTGGTGCTTGTTTCCTTGTTGCTGGCGTGGATGTTGCGTTTTGATTTTGCCTTGCCGCAACGGCAGCTGCTATTTGTGGTCGCGCCCTTACTCGTGGCTGTGAGGATTGCTGCCATTTGGCGGTTTGGGTTGCTGCGCGGATGGTGGCGCTACGTGGGGCCGGAAGACATGTTGCAAATCATCAAGGCGGTTGCGGCAGGGAGCCTTGTGTTCGTGTTACTCGTTCGGTACGTGTTTGGTTTTTCCGGGTTTCCGCGGTCTGTCTATATCCTTGAGGCGTTGTTTACGGCAGGGTTACTTGCATTTGCGCGGGTGTTTTCAAGGCTTGTGGCTGAATCCATGAGGCAAGATTTGTCAGGCGCAAAGAAAGTTGTAGTGATTGGCGCGGGAGCTGCCGCCCAAATGGTTTTCCGTGAACTGCAGCACCCACGTAGCGGATATCGCGTGGTGGCAAGTTTTGACGACGATCTCACCAAGGTAGGATTGAGGATTTTAGGAGTGCCGGTGGTTGGTCCTGTGCAGCAATTGCCGGAATTTATTCATAAAGGCGGCGGCGCCCAGGAAGTAATTATTGCCATCCCTTCTGCCACGAGTGCGCAGATGGCCCGTTTCGTGGAGATTGCTGAACAGGCTGGCTTGCGTTATCGCACAATGCCTGCACTACGGGAACTGATCGTTGGCGACGGATTACTGCGCCAAATCCGGGAAGTTAACCTTGATGATTTGCTGGGCAGGGAGGCGGTGGAGCTTGACCTGCAAACGTTGAGACAAGCGCTGGCAGGACGGGTTGTGATGGTTACCGGAGCGGCAGGATCCATTGGCTCCGAACTGTGTCGTCAAATCCTTGCGTGTGATCCATCGGTCTTAGTGTGTCTGGATCAGGATGAAACCGGAGTTTTTCAGCTTGAGTCGGAGCTGGCCGAGTCGGCGACGCCAGTAAACATCGTCTATTGCGTGGCTGACGTGTGTGACCGGGAACGATTGCGGCGGGTGACCTTGAGCAACAAAGTGGGCATCATCTTTCATGCTGCTGCCTACAAGCATGTGCCGATCATGGAATCCAACGTAGAAGAAGCCGTGCAGAACAATATTGGCGGTTTGCTCACCTTGCTTGACGTGGCGGAAGAAGCCCATTGCACTGACTTTGTTTTGATATCGAGCGACAAGGCGGTGAACCCGACCAGTGTGATGGGGGCGACCAAGAGAATTTGCGAACTTGTAATTTCCTCTCGCCCGCCGAACGGACTGCGTTGCGCCTCGGTCCGATTTGGAAATGTTCTCGGCTCCAACGGTAGCGTGATTCCAATTTTTCAGGACCAGTTACGCCGTGGCCTGCCTCTCACTGTGACGCATCCCGAAATCCGAAGATTCTTCATGACGATTAGTGAAGCTGTTTCTCTTGTACTTCAGGCTTTCGCAATCGGAAGTCACGGCGACGTGTTGGTCCTTGATATGGGTAAGCCCGTCAAGATTGTTGACCTGGCCAAACAGTTGATCAGCCTGGCGGGTAAGGCGAAAGAAGATGTCCCGATCAGGTTTACCGGGTTGCGTCCAGGAGAAAAGCTCAACGAAGAGCTGTTTTATCCCAAAGAAGAAGTCTTGCCGACTTCACATCCTAAGATCAAGCATACCCGCTTCGCCGGGCCTCGCTGGCTGCATCTGCAGGATCAATTGGGCCAACTCGTTCAGGTCGCGCACGAAGGCCAGGCTGCCCAAATCAGGGCCATGATCAAAGAGATTGTTCCGGAATATCGGGACGAAACTATCGACGAGGATGGCACTCAGTCGCAGAAAATCAACTACCATCGTCAAGTCATATTGAAACAAGAAGCAGTCTAAACAAAGCGAACGCGTTCAGCGACGTTGCGACGGCAAAATCGATTTGTTTCCGGCAGGATTTTGTCGACGGGAGCCAAGGACTTGCCCCGGGGCTTGCCTTCTTTCAGTTTCCACCGATCGTCGCTGCTGGAAATCGCTGATATCGGGAGTTGTAGTTCAGTGACAATACGCCCCAAGCTCCTGTTTCTCGTCACCGAAGACTGGTACTTCTGGTCGCACCGGTTGCCCATCGCTCGGGCCGCGCACAACGCAGGCTACGAAGTCGTTGTCGCCACACGCGTGCAGGAGCACGGCGACAGAATCCTGGCAGAAGGGTTCGGCCTCGTCCCGTTGCGGCTATCCCGTGGAAGTTATTCACCCTGGCACGAACTTATGGCCATCCGCGAATTGCGTCGCCTGTATCGCGCGGAAAAGCCGGACATCGTGCACCATGTGGCAATGAAGCCTGTCCTTTATGGCGCCATAGCGGTCCTGGGTCTGCGCGACATTCAAGTGGTTAACGCGTTCGCTGGCTTGGGCTATCTGGCCGCTTCGTCTTCGTTGAAAGCCTGGCTTCTGCGGTTGGTGATTCTAACTGTGCTCAGGTTTCTTCTGTGGCAGCCTAACCATCGCGTTCTGCTGCAAAACAAGGAGGACCAGGAGTTCATCATCAACAAGCTTAAGGTCGGTAGGGATAGGACCATCTTGATTCGTGGTTCCGGTGTCGACGTGAGAAAATTCACTGCAACTCCAGAACCCGCCGGCGGCGTTCCTTTGGTGGTCTTGTCTTCTCGCATGTTGTGGAACAAGGGAATTGAAGAATTTGTGGAAGCAGCGCAGACGCTGCGGTCCGAGGGCATTGCAACTCGCTTTATCCTTGCAGGGAACTCTGATGAAGGCAGTCCTTCGTCAATACCTCGCGAAACTTTGTTGCGATGGAAAGAATCCGGTTCCGTTGAATGGTGGGGACACCAGGATAACGTGGTGGAACTGCTCCAACGCGCTACGTTGGTTTGCCTGCCTTCGCACGGCGGCGAGGGTGTTCCTAAGTCCCTCTTGGAGGCGGCGGCCAGCCAGCGCACCATCGTGACGACTGACGTTCCCGGGTGCAGGGACATCGTTCGTCAGAATGTCAACGGCCTCCTGGTTCCTCCCAAGGACGTTACTGCGCTTGCCGAAGCAATCAAAGAGTTGCTGATTGATTCCACAAGGCGCAAGGAGATGGCCGAGCGCGGGCGGGATATAGCAGTCCGCGAGTTCGCCGAAGAAGTGGTCATTCAGCAGACACTGGCGTTTTATCAACAAATCTTGCCGGGAACCCGATGCGGTCCGGGGCTCGGTCCCCAGGATATGCAAGAGACTCATATAACCACCTCAAGTTCTGAAACCCTTTGATCGGGGCGAGTATGTATCTCAAGTCTTGTAAGATAAATCGGGACTTCTTATGCGTGTCTCAACCTATTTGCTAGCTGTCTTAGGCGCTGCGACGATCTTCATTCCTATCGCCGCCGCCGGTGATGACTATCTGCGTTCGTTCCCATTCCAGGCCAAGATTGGTTGCCGCTATCACCAGGGGAGTACCAGCCCAGGAGTGTCTTCGCTTGATACCTCAGAGATTTCACTCTGCACAGGGAGCCCAATCGGCACAGCAATTCCATTGTCACGTGATTCCGCAAGCTCCGCGCCTCTTGCCGAACCCCAGGCAATGACCTTGAAGAAAGTGTTTCTTAACCTGCCGGGGGACCAATGGGCCATCTGGACAAGTCCAGCTCACTTTCGATGGAAGGACTCATCCTGGGTGTTCCCACTCGTTGGGACGTCTGCCGTTCTGATCGCAAGCGATCAACACAGCATGCAAAGGGTTCGATCCAACAGCCTGGCGATCAGGCGAAGTAACAACATTTCAGATGGTGGCCTGGCTGGTATATCGGCGGTTCCGGCCTTCATGTATGCCTGGGGAAGCCTTCGCGGACTGCCCCGTCAGCGCGAGACCGGCCTGCTTGCCGGAGAAGCAATGATCGACAGTTTGGCGGTAAATGAGGGCCTTAAGCTGGTATTTCAGCGCGAACGTCCTACCCCGACTGGGGGCCAAGGCAGATTCTTTCAAGGGATCCTTGATTCTTCATTTCCTTCGACTCATGCCATGTTGAGCTGGACGGCGGCCTCGGTTCTTGTCCACGAATACCCGGGAAGCCTTACTCAAATACTGGCGTACGGTGCTGCAACAACAGTGAGCGTGGCGCGCGTTACCGGGCGTCAACATTTCCCGGCCGATGTAGTTGTTGGGGCGGCGGCCGGTTGGCTGATTGGCCACCAGGTTTACAAGTCACACCACGATCCGGATATAGATGATCTCGCCTATGGCAGCTTTTCGCCTGACCCAAAAGAGTTGGATTCTTCGAAGCTTGGTTCGGTCTTTGTACCTTTGGATAGCTGGGTCTATCCGGCACTAAAGCGCCTTGCTGCGCTCGGTTACATCGATAGCCAGTTTATTGGGCTGCAACCTTGGTCGCGACGCGAGTGTGCGCGTCAGATCGAAATTGCAGAATTTTTTGCGCAAGACTTGCCACCAGAGTCAAGTGTTGCTCAAACCATTAAGCTGCTCAAAAGTGAATTCAGCCGAGACGGCCAACATTTTCAAAGTATGGAGCTCGAGTCTGCTTACGTGCGCTCGACCACCATCGCGGGTTCTCCCTTGCGGGACAGCTACCATTTTGGCCAGACCCTGTGGAATGATTTCGGGCGTCCCTATGATCAGGGCCAAAATATTGTCACCGGCGGGACCGTTAGTGGCGTATCGGGGCCATTCTTTTTCTCCGCGCGCGGCGAATACCAGCATGCCCCGGGACGTGCGGCACTTACCGATGCTCAACGCAGCGTGATTGCGGGATTAGATCAAAACCCTTTGCAGCCGGCATCACCTGTATCGTCGATTGACCGATTTTATCCGCTGGATATATACGGGGGAGTCCAACTCGGCCAGTACGCAGTCAGTTTTGGAAAGCAGAGCATGTGGCTTGGTCCGGGCGAAACTGCGCCACTTATGTTAAGTGACAACGCCGATCCCATGTACACGCTGCGGTTGTCACGAACGACTCCGCTTGAACTCCCAGGGATATTGCACTGGCTCGGAAGTGTCCGCGGCGAGCTCCTTTTCTCCAAGCTCTCAGGTCATCAATTTCCAGCCCGGCCATTCTTCAATCTACAGAAGATCAGCTTCCATCCCACCAAGAATCTGGAAATTGGGTTTACCAGGGCTTCACTGTGGGCGGGCGTTGGGCATCCATTCACATTCCGTGCGTTGGCAAGGAATCTGGGCAAGTTCAACGATTCAGCGGTCGCGGTGTTCGATCCGAACGATCCCGGCGATCGAAAGTCTGGATTTGATTTCTCCTACCGAGTACCGGGTCTGCGCAATTGGCTAACGCTTTACGGAGACTTCTTCAGCGAAGACGATCCCTCGCCCATCGCCAACCCGCGCAGGGCAGCCATTAACCCAGGACTGTACGTCTCGCACCTTCCCATGATTTCAAAGCTGGACCTGCGCGTCGAGGCCACATCGACGGAGTCGTTGACCGCGTTGGATCGTGGGGGGACATTCATGTACTTCAGCTCCGAGTACCATGATGCCAACACCAACAAAGGAATGCTATTTGGCAATCCTACTGGGCGTGATGGAAGGTCTTACCAAGCCTGGAGTACATACCATTTTTCCGCGGTGAACGAGCTGCAAGTGGGATATAAACAGGTCAAGGCCAGCAGTGCATTCTTGCCGGGTGGGGCTACGCAGAGCGACGCCACCACTCGCTGGCAGTGGCAGATTCATCCAAACCTGCGGGCTGAAGTGTTCCTGCAATATGAGCGATGGCTTGTACCGGTAGTAAAAAGTTCAGAGCAAAACGACGTGTCAGGCCAGGTTCAGCTGACTTTTACTCCGCATTGGCATGTTCACGCTGATTGAACTGGGCCACAAATCGCCCAAAGAATCGCAAGGTAATTTGGCGGCTAAGAGTTATTCGGGTACAACGCTGGCTTGCGAGATCCCTTGTGCGCAATTCGCGAAGTGGTGGCCATCCCTTTGCGATTTTGGCGGCTTTTTAAGGAGAGCGGGTGAGGACGGTTTACAGCAGGCCTGCCGATGCTGTAATAAGTCAGGCCAGCTTTGGCCATTCTGTCTGGGCTAAACAAATTACGGCCATCAACCACTATCGGGAAGCGCAAAATCTTCTGAATGCGTCCCAGATCAAGCCGCTGAAATTCTTTCCATTCAGTCAGAACCAAGAGTGCGTCAGCACCTTGGGCAACGCTGTAGGAGTCCATCGCATACTCGACAGCGCTCCCTAAGACTTGCCGGGTCCGCGCCATGGCCGCTGGATCGTAGGCTGTAATCCTTGCACCTTCATCCAACAGAGCTTTGATCACAGCAATCGCCGGCGAGTCGCGAATATCGTCGGTGCCACTCTTGAAGGCCAAGCCCAGCACACCCAACCTCTTATTGGCTATGGTCCCCAGGGCCCGGCGTACTTTGTCAATAAATCGCGTCCGTTGATCGATATTGATTTTGGCAACCTCATCCAACAGCGCGAAATTGACTTGCATGCCGTCCGCTGTTGCCCGAAAGGCCGCAAGGTCTTTCGGGAAGCATGATCCACCAAAACCAATTCCGGCCTTCAGGAAATCAAGGCCGATCCGGTGGTCAGAACCCATGCCCATTCGGACCTCTTCGATGTCAGCCCCCGCGACGTCGCAGATCTGAGAGACAGCATTACTAAACGATATCTTCGTGGCCAGGAAAGCATTGGAGGCAAGTTTGACTAGTTCGGCGCTCTGCGGCAGGGTTTCCAGGTAAACCGGCTTGCAGCGCGCTTCGGCAGGTTTGGGGACGGCTCCGGGCCCGCGCTGATATGACCCGCTGATTAATGGCGCGTAGACGGCCTGCAACAATCGTCTAGCCCGATCGGTTTTGGTTCCGACAATGATTCGATCTGGATACAAGAAATCCACTACCGCCGAGCCTTCGCGAAGAAACTCAGGATTGGAGGCCACATCAAATTCGCACCGTCCGGCGGTCTCCGCGGCCATCGTGAGTTGCAGATGCTCGCTGGTTCCCAAGGGCACAGTGCTTTTTACAATAACCACTTGGTAGCCTGCCAAGCAATTCGCGATCTCTCTCACGACGGAATCCACGCAAGAAAGATTGGCGGAGCCATCGGGCAATGGTGGCGTTCCCACAGCTATGAAAATCGCATTGGACTCTCTGGCAGCATTTTTCAATGAAGTGGAGAAGCTAAGTTTTTTGTCGAGGTGGTGGGCAAGCAACTGCCCCAGGTAATCTTCGTGAATCGGCAGACCGCCGTCGGAAAGGATGGCTATTTTGTCGAAATCATTGTCGACGCATACTACGTGGTGGCCTATCTCTGCTAAACAAGCCGCTGCCACTAATCCTACGTAACCCGATCCGACTACGGTAATATGCATGAAGGCACCTGAGGGGCTATCAAGAATAAAAACGTCTTGTCGCTGTTGATTTTCGATTCCCGTAAGTATCTATAATTTACCTAGTTTACGTCAATCACTGGATGTAGTTAATGTTAACCAAATGCCACTAGGAAACTAGGTATCTAATGATAGGATGAGAAAGTTCTTATACAGGTGGCACACTTAGTTATGTACGCCGCAGGAATAAAATGGCGAACGCCTGGCGTGCCTTTTCGCAACCGGAAAAGACAACCTTGTGGAGTCAACTTGCTTGCAATTGGGTGAGAAAGCAGCGTGCCGGAAATGCAAGCGACGGCGCGTTTGCAGCACAATATCGGGAAAAAGAATTGAGAAGCGGCTCGCGACGTGCACTTTGACTCCGCGAAAATCACCAGTTAGTTGGTTTCGGAGATTGATGCGTGCCGATCTCGTCTTCCAACCTAGGCAACGCCTTGAGCTTACGATATAGTTTTCTCCGCCAAGAGCGCAGTATGACTCTGCTTGTCTAAGAAATATTGAGTTCCGAGAAAAATACCGTGCCCAAACATTCTGCAATATTGCTTTTCATCGCAATAATTTGTGCTGTGCCGAGCGGCTTCGCGCAAAGCGACCGTTCCTCCGCAATGCCGCAACCCACTCCTGGCGGCGTACAAATCACCAATACCCCGAATGACCGGGACCAAAGGCGCCAGGATGACCAACGAATCCCCGAGTCCGGACAACGCGAAGTAGACTCGCAGGGAAGGCCTTTTCCCAGATATGGGCAAGCACTCCTCGCCCTGCCGCCGGAGCCGGACATCGAGTTCCAGGATTTTGTCGCAAGTTCGTTGGGCTACAAGCTCCCAATCTTCGGCCAGGACTTATTTCGCAACGTGCCATCGACCTTCGCCCCCCTGGATCGCGTTCCGGTCACCCCCGACTACCTGATCGGGCCCGGCGACGAGCTGATGATTCGCGCGTGGGGCCAGATCGATATCAACTATCGCACGGTGGTTGACCGCGATGGCGCGATCTATATTCCCAAAGTGGGAGCGATCATTGTCAGCGGCGTCCGCTATGACCAGCTCACGGAAACAGTGCGCGCGTCGATCAGCCGTGTGTTCCGTAGTTTTGACCTGACCGTGAGCCTTGGGCAGCTGCGTTCCATTCAAGTCTTTGTTGTTGGCCAAGTGCGCCGGCCGGGCGTCTACACCATCAGCTCGCTGAGCAGCCTAGTCAACGCAGTGTTTGCTTCCGGTGGTCCTTCCAAGAGCGGTTCGCTCCGCCATATCGAACTAAAACGTGAAGGGAAGCTGGTTACCACGTTTGACTTCTACGACCTGCTGGCGCATGGCGACAAGAGTAAGGACACACGGCTCCTTCCGGGTGACGTGATCTATGTTGCTCCCGTGGGACGCCTGGTTGCCCTTGCCGGGAGCGTGAATGTACCCGCAGTGTTCGAGTTGCGTGGCCATGACACTCTGGGCGATGTGCTCCGTTACGCTGGCGGGCTTACCACAACCGCGGCTGGGCAACGCGCGATCGTCGAGCGCATTGATGCCCGCCATGCGCGTACCGCCGAAGAATTCCTAATCAGTCCCGAAGGACTCAACGCCGAGTTGCGCGATGGCGATGTCGTCCGCTTTCTGCATGTTTCTCCGAAATTTGACAATGCAGTGACCATCCGCGGAAATGTAGCGGCCCCGGGACGTTATCCCTGGCACGAAGGCATGAGACTCAAGGACCTGATTCCCAGCCGTGAGTTCCTGGTGACACAGGAGTTCTGGAAGCGGCAGAACAAGCTCAGCCTTGATCCCGACTCGGAAACGTACAAGCTGCGCGAAGACCGTCTGAAAGACGAAAAGAAAAAGGAAGATCTGGAGCGGGCCAGGGAGCCCAACCAGTCGAGCCCAAAGCAATCGGAAATGAATACCCAAACCGATCGCAAGGACCAGAGTCAGGACCTGGCGTCGCAGGTGGGCAAGACTGAAGCCCAGAGGATCAAGCAAGAAGAACTCAAGAACGAAGTGAAACGCTCGGCCGCGGCCATCAATTGGGAGTATGCGGTGATCCAGCGTATGAACCCCGAGGACCTGACCACGCAGTTGTTGCCTTTCAATCTGGGCAAGGCCATTGCTGGGGACCCGGGACAGAACATGCAATTGCTGGCGGGAGACGTGGTAACCGTGTTTTCCCAGGCTGACATGCAGGTGCCCACGGGCCAGCAGAGTAAATTTGTGCGGCTGGAAGGCGAGTTTCGCACCGCCGGTGTCTATCAGGCTGAGCCGGGCGAGACTTTGCGTCATCTGATTACGCGTGCCGGCGGACTCACTGATCAGGCCTATCTATACGGCGCGGAGTTCACCCGCGAGTCAGCCAAGGAAGACCAGCAAAAAAGGTTGGATGAGTACGTGAACGACCTGGAAAAATCAATCGAGCGCAACGCCGGCTCGCAGAGAAACCTCTCCGGGGAAGAAGCTGTGACCGAGAAGCAATCGCTGGAAGGGCAACGCCGGCTGCTTGAAAAACTGCGCCAGTTGAAAGCCACCGGCCGCATCGTCCTGGAATTAAGACCGAATGCCAGTTCACTCGAAGCCTTGCCCGATCTGGTGTTGGAAGATGGCGACCGCATCCTGGTGCCGTTCCGTCCGGCTACCGTGAACGTGCTGGGTTCGGTGTATAACAACAACTCCTTCATCTATAAGCCTGGCAAAACTTTTGGCGACTACCTGCGTCTCGCTGGAGGGTCCACGCGCAACGGCGACCGGGCAAGGTCGTTCATCATCAGGGCTGACGGCACCACCGTCAGCAGCCAGGGACATAGCGGCCTGCTTACCCTGAGCTTCAACAACGCAAGGCTCATGCCTGGAGACACGATTGTGGTTCCGGAAAAGCTCGACAAAGGGGCGGCGCTGCGTGGATTCAAAGACTGGACACAGATCATCGGGCAGTTTGTGATCGGCGCCGCAGCAGCCAAGGTATTGTTCCCATAAACATCCTTGCTGAGCGAAGCTTAGTGTGCTTGGCCAGACTTCTCAACGGGGGGAAGCTTGCTTGTACGCTTTTTCGTGGCGGTGACCGTGTTGTAATCTGGATATGGAAGCTCTGGTTGACCATCACAGCATGAACATTAGTGCTTTCTTAGTTCTAAGCCAACGAGTTGACTGTCCTATCTTAGGAAGTTTTCATAATTTGCAAAGTCTGTTTGTGATTTCACGAGGCTAAGAAGTTAGTGATTGGGTGTACAATTTTTTTCTATGCGGTGCGGCGAAGAGAAGAATGACCGCTCTAGTGGAACCCGGGTCGGAGTCGCACGGTTTGTCGTTGCCCACTACGACGTTTGTACGGTCTGTAACCTGAAATGTGAAAGCTGCTACTTCTTCGACGTGCCCCAACGGGCGGAAGACTGTCGCACGCCGGAGGAGTGGGAGAGGTTTCTTTCGGCTGAGCGCGACCGCGGCGTTAACTTCGCGATGATCGCTGGAGCGGAACCTTCGTTGCGAATCGACCGTCTCCGACTCGTCCACCGCTATATTCCCAATGGCGTGGTATACACCAACGGAACCATTCACGTTCCAGACGACCTCGGGTTCAGAATTCACATTTCCGTCTGGGGAATAGGCGACATGGATACCGAGATGCGGGGCGCAAGCGTGCTTTCCCGAGCCATGGCGAACTATCGCGACGATCCCCGCGCGGTCTGCATTTTCATGATTTCGGCCCTGACCATCGATGATATTGTTCCCGCGGCCCGCCTGGCACACGATCATGGCCTGCCGATCACCTATAGCTATTTTTCCCCGTCGATGAATTATCTTGCGAAGTTGCAGCGCGGCGAGAACAACGACGGCCAATCGTTCCGTATCAGCACAGCAAGCCACAGTCCTGTATTCGCGCTGGGTGATTTCGCATTAGCCAGAGTGCAAATCGAACGCGCGATGGCCCTGTATCCGGAAACGGTCCTGTATTCTCTCCCCTTTAATGACTGGGTTACTCAACCCGTGCTGCACGATATCGATCCAGAAACCGGTATAGCCCGGGACTGCGGAGTGCGTCGGACCCAGCAGATAAACTGGCGGGTCGACTTCACTTCAAACAACATGAAGTGCGGTTCTCCACAGACGGAGTGCTCCACCTGCCGGGGGTACGGACCCAACTACGCAACATACTTCACTCTTCGGCGCGTGGCGAAACAACTGCCCGGCGGCGTTGACGGCTGGTATGAGACGCGACGAATTTGGGCACGCATATTTCTGCCGCTGGAGACCTTGGCTGTAAACGCAGCGCACCTGCAGACGAACGCACCGGACGTTGTGGAAACCGACCAGGCCCCATGGGCCCAATGACAACGACCGGCGCTGCGCATACAGGCCAGCAGGATGTCGTGCTGGTGGGCGGCCGAGTCATAGGCCGCACATTGCTGGATCGTCTTGAAGCCGATCCCCGCTGGCGCGTGGTCTGCATCATCGACGACGGTCTGGGTGTGAAGGAACTTCGCGGTACGCCGGTTTGCAGTTTCGAGAGTTACAAGGACAATTGCCGCTCCGCAATTTTGGCCCTGGGAAACCCAGAGGACAAGCGCTTCTACCGCCAGAAGGCCCTTTCCATCGGCCTGAATTTTGTCACGTACATTGATTCCATGGCCGTGGTTGGCGGCAGTTGCCGCATTGGTGACGGCTCCGTAATCTTGCCGTTTGCTACTGTGATTGATGGCGCGGAGATCGGTGAGCACGTGTATCTGTCCGTCTATTCAGGAGTGGGGAAGGGCGCACGCGTCGGCGACTACACTACACTGATGAACTATAGTTCGGTGCGGGCAGCCAATCTGGGACACGATGTGGTCTTGAGTGGTGCGGTCCATATTCTCGACGGCGCGCATGTAGGTGACGGTTCTTTGGTGGCGCCTGGAACCATTTTGCGCCGGCCCGTTCCCGCCGGCCGGTTCGTTTGGGGACAACCGTTACGCGCCCGTCACCGGCCCAGGAAAGTATCGGCGACATCAGCACTCAGCAGTTAGCACTCAGCATTCAGCCCACGCAACATTGTGGACTAACGGCAAACACTTTTTGAGCGTAGCCGCTTACCCCACGCCACGCTCTAACGAGGATGTTCAGGGATTGACTGCTGACTGCCATCAATGAGGACCGTCTAAGGTGAACCTGGTTGCGCTAATTATTGCAGGAAACTCGATTGAGGTTCTCGACGGGTGTATCGAACATCACCGGAATCTCGGCGTCGACGCGTTTGTCGTACTTCATATCTACTCCGAGGATGACACGCCCAAGCGGTTGCGCGAACTCGCTGACGAGCATGAAGACATCCATCTTATATTCGCTGATCCAGAGAGTGCACTTCACGGAACACCTTTCCGCGAGGCTGAGGAGTACACACGGAAAACCTTAGATCCCGACTGGATGATTCAGATCGATTGCGATGAACGGTGGTTCGTGCGCGACGGGTTGTTGAAGGATGTCCTTTCCCGCGCTCGAGACGAAGCGCTAACCGTTCGCCGTTACAACGTGGTGTGGCCTACACCAGCGGAAGCCGTGGAAGCCCATGTCTCGGCCGGAAGCCTTTCGCTTGACGATCTACCAATTGCAGCGTTTCCAGTGGACCCTTTGCCGAGTAAGGCTGATCCTTTGCGCGGCGTGCCCTGGGTGTTGTCGCGCGATGCGCCAAAGTCTTGTCTCCGCGTGCAGGATCGCGCGATCTTTTCACTCGGCGGTCATTTCGTACTCGACCGCCAAACCTCTGTTCGCGTCACGCACCGCGTGGAGCCCGACCTTCTGATTGCCCAGCTCGCCTTTTCAACTCTTGAACGATTCGAACGCAAGGTGAGATTTGCCCGTTGGTGTCTGCCGCGGTGTGCCCACCTACCCAAAACCGCCGGTTGGCACTGGAAGCGCCTTGTGCGCATAAGTGACGAAGGGCCTGAAGCTCTGCGGGCCGAGTGGGCCAGGCAGTTTCTGTCGCCGGAACAGGCGCGAAACCTGGTCGGTCGCGAGGTTATCATTAGAGGCTCTGACGTCTTCGCAGCGACTTGCCGCCCTGCGGCTCCGGCGCGAAGTGGTTGGTTGCGGTCGGGCTTCGCCAAAATTAAAAAAGGGGCGAAGATTGGGCTGCAACGATTGCGTCGGTTGAAATACGTATAGGTTGCAAAATGCAAAATCATCGAAGCTGTGACGCGAAGTTAATATTTTCAATGTAAGCACTCCAATATCTAGAGTTGATGAAAGACACACCCAATCTCGATCTTGAGACCGTTCACGGCTTCGGCCAGGAGTGGAACAAATTTACTCAAGAAGCTTTGAGCGATGCGGAACGCGACGAGGTCTTCCGGCAGTATTTCTCTCTCATCGACTGGAGCAACAAACCTGCTCGCGCTCTCGATATGGGCTGCGGTAGCGGACGTTGGTCGGTACTGGTTGCTCCCCGGGTGGGCGAACTGGTGGCTGCCGATGCCAGCCCTGATGCGCTGAATGTAGCTCAGCGCAACGTCCGCGGTCCGAACATTTCTTTTGTGCAAGCGACTCCTGAAGCATTGCCATATCCGGACCGGTACTTTGACTTGATATTCTCGCTGGGCGTTCTGCATCACGTACCCGATACCGAAGGCGCCATCCGCAGTTTGGCCGCCAAGCTCGCACCGGGAGGGACGTTGTTGCTTTACCTGTATTACGCCTTTGACAACCGCCCCGCCTGGTTTTGGGCAATCTGGAAAATATCCGATCTGGTCCGGCGAGTCATTAGCGCGCTTCCATTTCCGATGCGATACGGACTTTCGCAGGTGATTGCGGCTTGCGTCTACTGGCCTTTGGCTCGCGCGGCAAAATACCTTCCGGTTCCGTCATCCTGGCCTCTCAAGTACTATGCCCATCGCAGCTTTTACTTTATGCGGACCGATGCGCTCGATCGCTTTGGAACCAAGCTGGAAAAGCGGTTCACCAGGAAACAAATCGTCGCGATGCTGGAATCCGCCGGCTGCTCAGACATCCGATTTTCAGACTCCATGCCGTATTGGGTATGCCGGGCGATCAGAACCGGAGCGTCTTAGGTAAGCATGGAACCCTTACGCGTTGCTGCATTCTCAGGCGCAAGAGATGTTCCGTCAGCGCGATTCCGAGTCCGCCAATACATTCCATGGTTGCGGCAGCATGGAATTGAAATGGACGAGTACTACGCTCGCTTGAGCAGTTGGCCGCCTAGCAACAAGCTACTGCGGCCGTTCTGGCTCGCCGGGACTGTCTTAGACCGTGTCCCCTCGGTGCTCAATTCCCACAGATACGATCTCACGTTCTTGCAGCGTGAGATGGTTTCAACACTACAAACTTTGGAGCCATTCACCAAGCGTCCCCGCGTCATTGACGTTGACGATGCTGTGTGGCTGAACCGCCGAGGCCGAACAGGATTCAGGAACATCGTGCAGATGTGCGACGGCGCCATCTGCGGGAATGCTTTCATTGCGGACTTTACCCGCCAATGGCATGACAACATTTGCTTGCTGCCGACGGCAGTCGATATCGACCGGTTCACCCCCTCTCCGGCGCTGCAGGCCGCCAGCGGGCGGCGCATCATCGGCTGGTCAGGGTTAGCGGTGGGGTTGATGTATCTATATGAAGTTGAAAAAGCTCTTCTTCCGGTACTCAACAAGCATAAAGACGTTGTGTTGCGGGTGGTTTCCGAGCGTCCGCCCAGCTTCAAGTATCTGTCACGCAGCCAGTTTGAATACGTTCCCTGGTCGCCTGCCAATGAGGTCCGCGCGGTGCAGGAAATGACCATTGGGCTGATGCCGGTTGAGGACACACCCTGGGGGATGGGGAAATGCAGTTACAAAATGTTGCTCTACATGGCGTGTGCAGTGCCGGTGGTAGTGTCCCCGATTGGGATGAACGCCGAAGTGTTGGCCCTGGGAAATCTCGGTTTCGGACCAAAGAGTCCGACCGAATGGACCGAAATGGTTGAGTGGCTCCTGCAAAACCCTGATCAGGCCCAATCGATGGGCCGGACCGGCAGAGAGGTGGTCGAGCAGCACTATAGCCTGCGGGTACATGCCCCAAGGATGGCATCTTTCCTACGCAATACGGCTAGGCCTTCTGGAGGGAGCTAAGGTTGAATCCTATAGAACAAACCAGAAGCGCGACGGCTATCTCGGCGCGCTCGATGAAGAGCCTTTCACGAGCGAATGCAGGCTGCGCCGAATGGGATCACTAAAGCCAAGTTGTCATGACATACCACTGCCGGCCGAACCTTTGGTGTAACGCGCAAATACCAAGCGCCCGGCAGGATTTGATCGTGAAATCTGTGACCTTTGCGAGCACTTCCGGGCTGCGAAACTGGGGAAGCACAAAGAATTCGTCGATGATTGCGTGTGGCATCTGGGCGTCAGGTTTCTGGATGACTTGCACTACCAGAAAACCGGCAGGCGTCTTCCCGGATTGCAAAAGCCAGATTCGCCACTGCTGTGGGTTGGCGATCATTTCAAAGAGCGACGAATACGCCTTTTCCCATTCGAGAGTCACTCCTTCCGTGCCGCGGTACTCAGCCGTCAAATCGATCAGCGTGAGCAAGTCAGACATTCGCGCAGCCTTCAACTTGATTCTATTGCGCCATGCCATAACCGGGTAACCTTGGCCCGCATTGCTAACTGCACCGCGAGGCGGGCTCCAGAAGTTCTTTTCACGCTTCGCAGCGACCGTATGCCCGCGGACGCGTTCATTGGAAGAGCGAAGAGCTTGGTTTTATCCTTAAGCTCTTCCGTTGTTTGTATCTTGTTTTTGGCCAGTGCGGCAATCGCCCGGTTGGTAGCTACCTGGTACCAGCTGTAGGGTTGCTACCCGTCAAGATAGTTGTAAAGCTGTCCCTCTCTGTGAAAAGTTGCAACAGACTGGACAAACTGCAACCTCTTGCCCTCGTCTGAAGGAGAACCAGAATGCCCCCGATACTGGAAATGCAGAAGACAGCCGGGCACCAAGCCGAAGAGTTGACGCAAATCGCCGCTCCCCAGGTCACGACCTATGTGCCTTCGCGGTTCAACGCACACAGCGTAAATGAACAAGGTCACCTCATCCTGTACAACAGCTTCTCTGGGTTTGTTGCCGCATTTCCACCCAACGCCGTGCCGCGCATCAAGGGCCTGCTTTCTCGAGCAGGAACCAAGGCCCCGCTGAACAAACTTGGGGAATACCTGTTGACCAAGGGTTACATTGTTGACTCCAAAGTCGATGAGGGGGCGCGCTTCGACCTGAGATATGGTTCCCACCAGTACCGGACTGACATTCTTGAGCTGATCCTGCTGGCCTCTGAAGATTGCAACTTCCGTTGCGTCTACTGCTCGCAGCAGTTCAAGCGTGGCTCCATGCGGCCGCACGTGCGTGAGGGAATCCGCAAACTGATTACTGCGCGGATCCAGAAGCTGAATGCCGTTCACATTTCATGGTTTGGCGGAGAGCCGTTGCTGGGCTATGACGCAATCGAGGAACTCTCGCCCTACATTCAGAAGATCGCTCAGGAAAATGGAGTTTTCTATCAGTCCGATATCACCACCAACGGTTACCTCCTGACGCCGGAACGCTCGCGCAAAATGGTGCAGTGGGGCATCCGCAACTATCAGATCACGCTGGATGGCACTCCGCTCGAACATGACAGTCATCGCGTACTGCAGGAGGGCGGTCCAACGTTCCATACCATTCTGGAAAACATCGTCGCCATGAAGGATTATCCCGAGCCCTTCTCCGTGGCGGTGCGCGTGAACTTCGATAAGACCAACGTGGATAAGCTTGAACCTTTGTTCAAATTGCTGAAAGACCGGCTGCAGGATGACACGCGCTTCGTGATGCGCTTCCGGCCCGTGGAAAAGTGGGGCGGCCCCAACGATGGGACGCTGGATACCTGCGGATTGCGCGAGGTGCACAGTTTGTGGACCGACCTCACGGACCAGGCACGCGAATCAGGGCTCAAGGCGGAGGAGGTGGGCCTGAGCCTGAATCCCGACGGCGGAGTGTGCTATGCAGCCCGGCCGTTCAACTACATTGTTGGCGCGGACGGCAAGCTCATGAAGTGTACTGTTGTGCTGGACACGCACCCCACGAACGTTGTGGGCGAGATTACCGAGGACGGAACATTCAAACTCAATGAGGACAATCTCGCCAAGTGGGTCCAGCCCTATTACAAAAGCGACAAGATGTGTAACAAGTGCTTCTACGTTCCGGTATGCCAGGGCGTGTGCTGCCCGCTGCCTCGAATCCTTACTGGCGAACGTCCGTGCCCGACCCAGAAGTTGCAAATCAGGGAAACCCTGAACTTCGTCTGGAACGAAAAGCAAGGCGCTGACAATCGCAGACTCGTGCATATCAGCACGAAATGATGGCCGCTTCACCAGAGCAAGTGTGTCCGGAGGAATTTATTTCCGGCCAATCACAATGAAAGGAGAGTACTAGCATGAACGACGAAACCAAGAAAGTGAACGAGTCATTGAATGAAGAGTTTGAAATCATTGAACTCGATGACCGTCTTGACATGTCGGTCGATCCGTTGACAGGTATCCTCAGCGCAACTGCAACGAAGCCGACCGTACCGCCTACAAACGGCAACTGCGGCAACGTCTTCTGTTGCTAAAAGTACAAGCCAAAGCCCGGGGGTCCCTCGCTCCGCTGCCTGCCGGCAAAGGAAGGGTGGACCCTCGTTTTGCATGTAGTGTGCGCGCCGTTGTTCGCCAGACCCCGTTGTTCGCTGGACAAATGGTTCGCGCGACATTCGCAAGCGGGCATAAGCAAGCGGGCATACAATTTGAAAAGGGAAGTTGACGTTCTGTGAATTCCATGCCAAGCCCCGAGCCTTCCAAGCGCGCCCAAGTCTTTACATTGCGCGAGGGAGTAGAAATCCTTTCGACGTCAGACTCTGCGTTGGGCGGACAGGCCCGCCTGGTAGTTGCCGAAGGCCGTTATTACCACCTGGATGGTCTGGCGTCCTTGCTGCTCATTGAATTGCAAGGCGGATCAAGGACGGCGGCGCAAGTCCGCGATGATTTGCTGCGGACGTCGGGACAATCTTGCGAAGAACAGAAGATTGAAGAAACGCTGGAGCGTCTTGCCGCGTTTTCCATTGTGACTGGCGGCTTGCAGGCGTCCGGGGACCAAAAACCCAAGAAAAAACCGCCATCGTACTTCGCCATCAAGTTGCCGTTACTTTCAGAGCGAATGCTTAAGCCGCTTACCCGCGTGTTGTCTCCACTGTTTACTCCGGTCCTGGTCGTTTGGCTTTTCCCCCTAATGCTCGTGGGGCAGATCGCCTTCTGGTCGATGGAGCACAAAATAGTCCCCAGTCTTTATCATTTGCCTTCTGGCGGCATGTTGCTTGGATTGTTGATTGCCAACTATGTAGGGCTTTTTCTGCATGAATTCGGGCACGCCGCCGCGTGTGCCAAATTCGGCGCGCGGCATGGAGCCATCGGGTTTGCTCTTTACTTGATATTTCCCGCCCTGTACACGGACGTCACAGATTCCTGGCGACTATCCAAGACCAAGCGAGTAATCGTGGACGCGGGAGGCACCTACATGAGCCTGATAGTGGCAACGGCGGCATGCTTGCTGTTTCTTGAATACCGGTCTCCCATTTTTGCCCAGTTTTGTTTCGTCTACGGCTTTACCATCATCTTGAACCTCAATCCCTTTTTTCGGATGGACGGCTACTGGGTGCTTTCCGATGCCTTGGGTGTCCCGAACCTGATGGCAGCGAACCATGAAGTTACCTGGTGGATATTGCGCTTTGGCTCCAAGAAGATGGGTGCTACGCCTCGAGTGTTGTATCTCCCAAATCGACTTAAATTCACTTATTTTTCTTACTACGTGGGGTTCATCCTCTTTTCGATGTTCGCCGGATACGCATTCTATAAGTGGTACATACCTCAGGCGGTGCATGGACTGCCGGCATTGTGGAAGGAACTGTCTTCAAGTGTTCTGGAGCAAGGTCTTACTCTGCACGCTCTCCGGACGCTCTTTCAAATGCTGGTTCAAGGCATTCCGTTCCTGGGACCAGTTATCTCTGTGCTGCGTTCGCTGGGACGAATGACTCGCCGAAAGCCGATCTCGATTGAAAGAACTGGGCCAACCAGTTCTTCAGTTCCCAATACGCCGGAATCGGCTGCGTAAAGATCAGGCTTCAAAACTGACTGTATCAATCGTGGCGAAGAGCGCTGGCAACGTCAGTCTTGGTTGCGCGGCGTGCCGGAAAGTAACCGGCGCAGGTTGCGACCACCAGAATTGCCGCGGCGGCGATGGCAAAAGTGCCAAGATCTTTCTGGCCAATGCCGTAGAGGAAGCGACTCAGAAACCGAGTGGTTCCCAACGCCGCAAGGCTACCCAGAACCAGACCAGCCGCCGTCACCCCCAGGCATTGCCGCAAAATTAATCTCATTACTTCGCCCGGCTGCGCGCCTAAGGCCATGCGAATCCCGACTTCAGATGTACGCTGCGCCACAATGAACGAAATGATTCCGTAAAGCCCCACGCAGGCCAGCACCAGAGCCGCGCTGGCAAACGTACCGAGCGCGAACAGGTTCATTTCGTAAGGACCAAAGGACTCTTTCCGCCGCTCATCCATTGACTTCACATCAAAAATTGATTGCGAGCGGTCGATTCTGGCCACCTCGGATCGCAACGACGTAACCAGCCCTTTCTCTGCGC
>Ga0075024_100000116_pt1 | contig 22650 bp, 21 predicted proteins | sample Str013_2_FD_71389 | JGI IMG/M metagenome (GOLD analysis project Ga0075024, IMG submission 71389) | Freshwater sediment microbial communities in response to fracking from Pennsylvania, USA - Straight Creek_MetaG_SC_2013 | ecosystem: Environmental > Aquatic > Freshwater > Creek > Sediment... | reverse complement strand
TCACCAGCGCCAGTGGGCGGGTGAATTGCACATCATCAATGTTTTGCTCTGCTTCGCTGTCCAAGCCGATAGCCGTGAAGCCGATGGATTTCAGTTCTTCAATGGCGCGGGCCAGGTTTGTTACCGTCACATAGGGGATCCATTCATAGGCGCCTGAAGCGGCTTTGAAAAATGCGCCGTTGGTTTCAGCAGCATTGCGCGTGGTGGTGACAATGGCGGTTGCGCCGAAAGCCACGCAAGAGCGCATGATGGCACCGACGTTATGTGGGTCAGTCACCTGATCAAGAACCACCACTGTGCCATCAAGCGGAATTTGATCAAGGCGCGGCTGGCGCAAGGGCTTAGCCTCCAGGATCATGCCTTGGTGAACGGCATCTTTTGACACCAGCATGTGGTCAAGCAGGCGCGGGTGAACAATCTCGGCCTCAATTTGCGCATCGGGCACTTCTTCACGCAGACGGGCAAGCCCATTTTCTGTAGCCCAGAGTTTGACCAGTTTTCGCTTGGGGTTTTGCACCGCAGCGGCAACGGGGTGGGCGCCGTAGATGAGATCATTTTCAGGGTCGAACACAAGTTTGCGCTCGGCCTCATTGGTTGGCCCGCGCTTGGGCGGCGGCGGCTTGTCATATTTGCCGAAAGGACGTTTTGCAAAAGCGGGTTTGCCGAAGGATGGTTTGCCAGAAGGCGAGCGCGGTTTAAAAGGAGGTTTCATTTTTCCTCCATAGCCGATTGTTTCGGTTTTGCCACCATGTTGCCTTATGCGGCAAATAAGGCTAACCGCCTTGCCCATTAAATGGAGAATAGAATGAAACGATTCCTGATTGCGGCTGCGGCTGCGGCGCTGTTTTCTACCTCTGCTTTTGCAGCCAGCTCTATCAAGATTGATACCTCTAAGAATTGCAGCTTCACCATCAACCTTTTCTCGACCTTGGCACCAAAGCATGTGGCCCAGATCACCAAGCTGGCCTCATCCGGCTTTTACAATGGCATTGTGTTTCACCGCGTGATCCCTGGCTTTATGGCGCAGACGGGTGATCCAACGGGAACGGGCGCTGGCGGTTCTAAAGAACCAAATCTGGCCGCTGAATTTTCACCCACGCATTACAAGCGCGGCACCGTGGGCATGGCCCGCACGCAAGATCCAAACTCGGCTAACAGTCAGTTCTTCGTGATGTTCAACGAAATCCCCGGCAATAGCTTGGATGGTCAATATACCGTCTGGGGCGAAGTGAACGAAGAAGGCATGAAATGCGTCGATCAAATTGCCAAGGGTGAGCCACCAGCCACGCCTGACAAGATGACCAAAGTAACCGTACAATAAGAGGCCGATATGTCTGACAAAGAAAACACCCTCCACCTCGAAATCGCTGATGCTGCTGGCAAAGCCAAGGGCAAAGTTGTGATTGAATTGCGCCCTGATTTGGCCCCGCTTCATGTGGCCCGCATCAAGGAATTGGCCCGTGAAAAGTTTTATGATGGCGTGGTGTTTCACCGCGTGATCGAAGGCTTTATGGCGCAGGGCGGCGACCCGACCGGCACCGGCATGGGCGGCTCTAAGAAGCCAGATTTGAAAGCTGAATTTTCAGCTGCTCCGCACACCAAAGGTGTGTGCTCGATGGCGCGTTCATCCAGCCCAAATTCGGCCAACAGCCAGTTCTTCATCTGCTTTGGCGATGCTGGTTTCTTGGATAAACAATATACGGTTTGGGGCAAAGTGTCTGAAGGCATGGATGTTGTCGATGGCATCAAGCGCGGCGAACCCGTGAACAAGCCAGACAAGATTGCCACCATGCGGGTTGCCGCTGATCTTTGATAGGTTGCTGTGTGGTAAGATAGCACCAACACGATTACCTTCACCCCTGCGAAGGCTGGGGGGCCAGCTTTTCAGTGCCGAGCCCGTGAAAAGGAGCTGGATCCCTGCCTTCGCAGGGATGACGGTCTAGGTGGGGTAGATCAATTCATGCGTGTTTCTGATTTTGACTTTGCATTGCCGCCGGACAGGATTTCCCTTCGTCCGGCGGTTCCGCGTGAGGCCGCCAAATTGCTGGTTGTGGGGCAGGGCCTGGCCGATTTAACCGTGGCGGATTTGCCCGGCCAATTGCGCCACGGCGATGTGTTGGTGTTCAACAACACCAAGGTTATTCCTGCCGCCCTCAGCGGTCACCGCATCGGGCGGCTTGGCACCACACCCAAGATTGAAGCACTTTTGCACATGCGGCTGGATGCTGAACGCTGGAAGGCGTTTGTGAAGCCCGCCAAGAAGCTTGAGTTGGGTGACCGCATTCGCTTTGGTGCGGAAGCGCAGGTTTGTTTGCTGGGTGAGGTTCTGGCCACGGTGGTGGAAAAGGGTGAGGCCGGCGAAGTGACGCTGGCGTTCGATTTTTCCGGCCCGGTTTTGGATGAGGCCATCGCGAGCGTGGGGCGCATGCCGCTGCCGCCCTATATCGAAAGCAAGCGGGCGCAGGATGCACGGGACCAGACGGATTATCAGACTATCTATGCACGCGAATCAGGTGCTGTGGCTGCACCCACGGCTGGGTTGCACTTCACGCCAGAACTTATGGAGAGCTTGCAAGCCATTGGAATTGAATCAGAATATGTGACGCTGCATGTAGGGGCGGGAACCTTTTTGCCGGTGAAGGTGGAAGACACCAAAGACCACAAGATGCACCATGAATGGGGCACGGTTTCAGCCGAAGCGGTGGCGCGGCTGAAGGCGGTGCGGGCCAAGGGCGGGCGTATCATTGCGGTGGGTACAACGTCGCTGCGGTTGCTGGAGGCTAGCGGGCTTGAGGCGTTTTCGGGCACGACGGATATTTTCATCACGCCGGGCTATCTGTTCAAAGCGGTAGACGGGTTAATCACCAATTTCCATTTGCCCAAATCCACTTTGTTCATGTTGGTCTCGGCCTTTGCGGGCCAAGCGCGCATGCGCGCGGCTTATGAACATGCCATTGAACATGATTATCGGTTCTATTCCTATGGCGATGCCAGCCTGCTATGGCCGCTGGCATGAGCACAGAATTTTCATTTACCCTTCACAAACAAGACGGCAAAGCGCGACGCGGCACGGTGCACACCGCCCATGGTGATATCCGCACGCCAGCCTTTATGCCTGTCGGCACCGTAGGCACCGTGAAGGGCCTTTATATGGATCAGGTGAAGGGCACAGGGGCTGACATCATCCTCGGCAACACTTATCATCTGATGTTGCGCCCCGGCGCTGAACAGGTTGCAGCGCTTGGTGGCTTGCACAAGTTTACGGGTTGGAGTGGGCCGATCCTGACTGACTCCGGCGGTTTTCAGATTATGTCGCTTTCCAAGATCCGAAAGATCAAGGAGGCGGGAGCCACGTTTCAATCACATATAGATGGCCGCAAATATGAATTATCGCCAGAGCGAGCGATGGATATTCAGCGCTTGCTGGGTTCTGACATTCAGATGCAGCTCGACCAGTGCATTCAATATCCGCACACCGAGAAAGAGGCCGAGAAAGCCATGCAGCTTTCGCTGCGCTGGGCAGAGCGTTCGCGCAAACAGTTTCTGTCTGTGCCGCAACCCGGGCATGGCAATTTCGGCATTGTGCAGGGCGGCACGGATGAAAAGATGCGCTTGGCCTCTGCGGCTGGGCTGCAACAGATTGGCTTTGAAGGCTATGCGGTGGGTGGGCTTGCGGTGGGAGAGGGGCAGAAGCTGATGCTCTCGACGCTAGACTTCACCACGCCTGCGCTACCAGCTGACCGCCCGCGCTATCTGATGGGTGTTGGCACGCCTGATGATATGCTTGAGGCTGTGGCGCGTGGCATTGATATGTTTGATTGTGTGATGCCCACGAGATCAGGCCGCCATGGGCAAGCCTTTACGCGCTTTGGCAAGATCAATATCCGCAATGCCAAACACGCAACAGATACGCGGCCTTTGGATGCGGAGCATCCATGCCCTGCGTTATCGCAATACTCACGCGCCTATTTGCACCATCTGGTGCGGGCGGGCGAGTTGCTTGGCATGATGCTGCTCTCATGGGCCAACATTGCCTATTACCAATCGCTGATGCAGGGCATTCGCGATGCTATCGACGCTGGCACATTTGAAGATTTCCGTGCGGCAACGCATGAACAATGGAAGATGGGCGAGGCATGAGACTTTGGATCAAGAACCCACTCGCCATCATGGCGATAGGAGCTGCGGGCGGCATTGTTGTTGAGAATGGCGTGATTGCCGAATTGGTGGCTTTGGGCAAAGTGCCGGTGCATGACCAGATGTTCGATGCTTCAGAGCATGTGATTTTGCCGGGCCTTGTGAACACGCACCACCATTTCTATCAAACCCTCACCCGCGCGCACCCTAATGCCATCAACAAGGAATTGTTTGACTGGCTGAAGGCGCTTTATCCCATCTGGGCGCGGCTGAACCCGGAGGCGCACCGCATTGCGACGCGTTTGGCTTTGACGGAATTGTTGATGAGTGGGGTGACCACGACATCTGATCACCACTATGTGTTTCCCGCTGGCCTTGATGATGCCATGGATATTCAGGTGGAAGAGGCGCGCAAGCTTGGTATGCGCATGACTGTTACTCGCGGTTCCATGAACCTGTCAGTGAAAGATGGGGGCCTGCCGCCAGATTCAGTTGTGCAAGATCAAGATGCCATCTTGGCCGATAGCGAGCGGGTGATTGGCAAATATCATGAGCGCGGGGCGGGCGCCCAAATTCAAATTGCGCTGGCACCATGTTCGCCCTTTTCAGTGACGCGTGAATTGATGAGCGCCACTGCGGCGCTGGCCGAAAAGCATGATTGCCGGCTGCATACCCATTTGGCCGAGACGCATGATGAAGATGCGTTTTGCCTTGCCACTTTCAAGCGTCGTCCGCTGGATTATCTGGAAGACTGTGGCTGGCTTAGCCCGCGCACTTGGTTGGCGCATGGGGTGCATTTTTCAGACACGGATATACAGCGATTGGGCAAACACAAGGTTGGCATTTGCCACTGCCCCACCTCCAATATGGTGCTGGCTTCTGGGCAATGCCGCACTTGTGAATTGGAGGCAGCAGGTGTCCCCCTTGGATTGGGGGTTGACGGTTCGGCATCTAATGATTCGTCAAATTTGATGGAAAGTGTCCGGCATGCCCTAATGTTGAACCGCTTGACGTATGGGCAAAGGGTTACACATCTCGATGTTTTGCGCTGGGCCACAAAAGGTTCAGCAGAATGTTTGGGGCGCTCAGATATCGGCGAAATTGTCGTGGGAAAACAATCGGACTTGGCTTTTTACAAATTGGATGAGTTGCGTTTCTCCGGTGCGGGAGACCCGTTGGCTGCACTCGTTTTGTGCGGTGCCCACAACGCAGATCGCGTCATGGTTGCGGGCGTTTGGAGGCTCATTGACGGCGCACCAATCGGGGTAGATATACCGACCTTACGGAAACGACATCATCAAGCAGCGCGGATGTTTTTGGAGGCAGGGGGCATCTGAGTTTCGCGTGTCTTGGTGTGATGGAATTAACGGCAAGACGGAATGTTGAAAAAATTAGACGCCCCACGCATGATCGAGGTGCAAGATGTCCATAAGCGCTTTGGCCCTTTGGAAGTTCTGCGCGGCGTTTCTTTGATTGCGCGCAAGGGGGATGTTGTTACTTTGATTGGGGCTTCGGGCTCTGGCAAAAGCACGTTCCTGCGCTGCATCAATTTCCTCGAAAAACCATCACGCGGGCGTGTGATTATCGGCAATGAAGAACTGGTGCTGGAGCCGCGGGCTGATGGCAATCTTCATGCCGTTGATCAGGGGCAATTGCGCCGCCTGCGTGCCCAGCTTGGCATGGTGTTTCAGAATTTCAATTTGTGGCAGCACATGACCGTTATTCAAAATGTCATGGAGGCGCCAACACAAGTGTTGGGTCTTTCGCGATTTGAGGCGCAAGACCGGGCGATGCATTATCTTACCAAAGTGGGATTGGCCGACAAACGGGATGCTTATCCTGCCACGCTTTCGGGTGGGCAGAAGCAACGCGTTGCAATAGCGCGGGCTTTGGCAATGGAACCCAAGGCCTTGCTGTTTGATGAGCCAACTTCGGCGCTGGACCCGGTGTTGGCGGCAGAAGTTTTGCAAGTGATCAGGGATTTGGCTGAAGAAGGGCGCACGATGGTTGTCGTGACCCATGAGATGGCTTTTGCGAAAGCCATTTCAAGCCATTTGATGTTTTTAGACGAGGGGCTGGTGGTCGAACAGGGGCCACCATCACAACTGTTTGCTAATCCGAAAAGCGCGGTGCTTCAGAGATTTGTGGGCAACAACGGAGCCAGACTGAATTAGTTTGGCCCAAAGGCGGCGTCATCATGATGAAGATTGTAACTGGTTTTATTACTCTGGCGGGGATCTTTTCCTTCCAAACAAATTTTGCCCAAGCGGAAATTCGTTTCGGCGTTTCTGCTGAACCCTATCCGCCCTTCACATCAAAAGATGCAACGGGGGCCTGGGTGGGCTGGGAAATCGATTTCATGAAAGCGCTTTGTGCGCAAATCAAAGAGACGTGCAGTGTGGTGGACGTTTCGTGGGAGGGCATCATCCCGGCGCTCAATGCGCGCAAGTTTGATGCGATCCTAGCTTCGATGTCGATCACGGAAAAGCGCCGCGCCGTGATTGAATTTTCGAGCATGTATTATAATTCCGCGGCTGCACTTGCGGGTGCTAAAGATCAACCTGCCTACAAGCAGGCCAATGATCTGAAGGGCAAGAATGTCGGCGTGCAAGCGGCAACCATCCACCAGGTTTATGGACAGAAATATTTTGCGCCCGCCGGGGCGATGATCAAGACCTATGCAAAACAAGACGAGGGATTGGCTGATCTGGCCAGCGGACGTCTTGATTATTTCTTTGGAGATGCTTTGGCGCTCGATGACTTTTTGCAATCGCCTCAGGGAAGTTGCTGTCGTGACGCGGGCGTCGTTGCCAATGATCCGGAAGTCTTTGGAGTAGGTGTGGGCCTAGGCTTGCGCAAGGATGATGTGGCGCTGCGGGAAAAAATGAACGATGGGATCAAGACCATGGTCACCAACGGTGAGTTGGCGCGCATTTCTGATCACTGGCATCTGACTGGAAAAATCATACTGCCGTCCAAACCCTAAATCGGTTGATCAAATCAGCTGGCGCAGATAGTCAGGGCCATGCAGCTGATTTTGGCTATGCAATTGGGTGATCTGTTACCGTGGCTGCATGGCTATGGCGGCTTGCTGCTGCAAGGCGTGTGGCGAACTATCTATGTTGGCTTGGCAGGCTATGCGGTGGGCTTGATCATCGGGTTGAGCTTGGCGCTCTGGGCATCCATGGGGGGCAGTTGGGCGCGGCGCGGTATCTATTTTTACAGTGCGATGTTGCGCGCTTTGCCAGAACTGATTTTGATCATGCTGCTCTATTACATTTGCGGGGATGCCGTTACTTGGCTTTTTGCGCTGCTGGGCTTTGGGCATATTGAAGTTGATGGCCCGGTTGCGGCAGTGATTGTGTTGGGGCTTGCCTCATCGGCCTATGCGGTGGAAATATTTGGTGCGGCACTTCGCGCCGTTCCACTGGGCATGGTGGAGGCGGGGCTGAGTTTGGGCATGTCTCGGTTGACAGGTTTTCGGCGTATTTCTTTTCCGTTGATGATGCCCGTTGCCTTGTCTGGCTTGTCAAACCTCTGGCTTATGGTGCTGAAGGGCACGAGTTTGGTTTCGGTAGTCGGGGTAATGGAGCTGGCACTTGCGGCTGAGCAAGGGGCGGGGGCAACGAAAGCCTATTTCACTTTTTATGCTACAGCAGCAGCAATCTATCTGCTGCTGGCCTATGTGAGCCAGCGGCTGTTTCGCCGGCTTGAACAATCTTTGCGGCGCGATCAGGAGGCCGCATGAATTGGAGTTGGCTGCCTGAATACGCCCCGCAATTGCTGAACGGCTTTGTTGTTACGCTGTTGATTTTTTCAGTATCGGTTGTTGTTGGTTTTGTGCTGGCGGTGCCATTGGCCCTGGCACAAATTGGTGGCGGCTGGCTGACTCGCAAATTGGCTCATGGTTTTTGCATCACCTTGCGCGGCATTCCGTTGCTGTTGCTGCTTTTCCTGTTTTACTATGGGCTGGGGTCGGTACTGGCATTATCGCCTGGGTTGCGTGAGGTTGCGCCTTGGTTGGTGCGCCTTGATGCGTTTTGGTATGTGTTGATTGCCTTCACCATCAATTTTGCGGCGCATGAGGCGGAAGTTTTGCGCGGTGCCTTGCGTGCCGTGCCGCGCGGTGAGCTGGAAGCGGCGGAAAGTTTTGGTCTTGGCCGCTTTACAATCCTGCGGCGAATCTGGTTGCCGTCTGCTGTGTTGCGGGTTTACCCTGTCTTGGCCAGCGACGTGATTGCACAGTTGAAGGCCACGCCTGTCGCATTTGTTGTGCCCGTGGTTGATCTCATGGCCGTTGCCCAAAACGTGTTGCAAGACCGCTTGCTGATTTATGAGCCCCTGTTGTTCGTTGCGGCCATTTATTTGACGGCCACATTTTTGGTATTGAAATTTTCAGCACTGATTGGGCGGCTTGTGCCCCAAAACTGGTTGGAGTGAATTGTTTTACCATTTGTAAGGGGTGGCTGGGCTAACCAAGCCACTCAAATAGGATCAAGCGCGCCATGTATTATTTGAAGATTCTTGTTCTTGCAGTCGTGCAAGGTATTGCAGAGCTGTTGCCCGTATCAAGTTCTGCCCATGTGATTATGGCGGAAAAACTCATGGGGCTTGATCCCTCCAGCCCCGACATGACGCTGATTTTGGTGTTGTTGCACACCGGAACCATGTTTGCGGTGATCTTGTATTATTGGCGCTCTTGGCATGAGGCTTATTTCTCATCCATGCAGGTGTTCAAGCAAACTGTTGTTGCCTTGGTTGTGGCCACCGCAATCACTGGCGTTGTCGGGCTTTCGCTGCAATGGCTGATCAAGCATTTCTATGCTGGTGGCAGCGACACATTCGAAATCGAACAATTGTTTGGCAATCTGCAACTGGTGGCCACAGGCTTGGCTGCGGCTGGCTTGGTGATTATCGGTTCATCGGCCATTCCTGATTTGATGGGGAAGTTGACTTTGGGCCGTGCCGCACTCATTGGCGCTGTGCAAGGCCTGTGTTTGCCGTTTCGTGGATTTTCCCGCTCAGGTGCTACCATTTCAACGGGGTTGATTGCGGGCGTTTCACGCAAGGCCGCTGAGGAGTTTTCCTTTGCTCTGGCTGTAGTTTTAACTCCACCCGTCATTGCCAAGGAAGTTTTGCGCCTGTTCAGCCACAAAAGCGCTGAGGCGGCCACTACGACTGTGCATTTGAGCGCGGTTATTGTGCCTGGCCTGCTTGGCATGTTGTTCAGCTTTGGTGCCGGTTTGCTGGCGCTGCGCTTGCTCTCATCTTGGTTGGGCAGCAACCGTTGGCACTTCTTTGGCTATTATTGCATGGGTGCTGCCGTATTCTGTTTCTGGCTGAGCCTGTAAGGCTTATTTCGGCGCTTTCACGTCGCAGAATTCTTCACGCAGATAGCTGCAATAAAGGTCTGGGCCACGCAGGTTGTGCAGGCTTTTATTGAGCATGTGCGCGGTTTCTACCTTGCAATAGGCAAGGCCAGTGAGTGCGCCTGTTTTTGCCCCTGTATCAAAAGGTGCGCAGGCGCTGATCTGTTGTTCGGGGAATAGCAGTTTCTGCGTGGCTTCAACATTGCGGTTGACCAAAGCCATCTCTTTATTATCCAGTAAGCCGGGGTGTGGGCCAGCTGCCGTTGCGGCATTGGCCGGCCAAGCCAGCAAAGACAGGCAAATTATGATTTGGATCCGCTTCATGCTGCACCTTTGGCAAATCATGATTAAACAATCGTTTGAGCGGAAATTGGTGAGCCCAGCGGGATTCGAACCCACGACCCTCTGATTAAAAGTCAGATGCTCTACCGCTGAGCTATGGGCCCACTCGAAGCAGGCCTTTAGTTGTGCATTGCGGGATGGTCAAGAGGTGTTCAGCGATTAGTGCTAATAACCATGCAGAGGCGTAGTTCATAAGATTTACACCATTTCTGCCACAATGCTGGGTGAGTGGTGGGAATCAGCGCCACATGGCGAATATTTGGCGCTTTGGGCAACGGGGTAAGAATGGGCGATTTGGCAGTTATCGTTTTGGCCGCGGGCATGGGCACGCGTATGAAATCGGCTTTGCCCAAAGTGCTGCACAAAATTGCCGGGCGCTCGATGTTGGGCCACGTGTTGCATGCGGCCAAAGAATTGAACGCGGTCAAAGCTGTGGTGGTGCATGGGCCAGATATGGCATTGGTGCAGGATGAAGCCATTGCGGTGATGGGCGCTTGCATTTTTGCGCAGCAGGGCGAGCGGTTGGGTACGGGCCATGCCGTATCCATGGCCAAGGAGGCGCTGGCGGGCTTCAAGGGCACGGTTCTTGTGCTCTATGGTGATGTGCCGCTGATCAAGGCGGAGACGCTGCGCGTGCTTCTGGCGCTGTTAGGTGCCAAAAACAAAATGGCGGTTTTGGGTTTTGAGGCGGAAAAGCCACATGGCTATGGCCGCTTTATTGTATCGGGTAAGAACCTGTTGGATATTCGCGAAGAGTTGGATTGTTCGGCGGCTCAGCGCAAAATCAAACTGTGCAATTCCGGCGTGATCGCCATCGACAATGAATTGCTTTGGCAGATCATCCCCAAGCTTTCCAACAAGAACAAGAAGGGTGAATATTATCTCACCGACTTGGTGAAGCTGGCCAACAAGGCCAAAACCAAAGTGGCGTTTGCCTTGTGTGGTGAGACAGAAGTTTCTGGCGTTAATGATCGCCTTCAGCTTTCAGTTTTGGAGCGGGCGTTCCAACATGATGCACGCCTTGCGGCCATGGAAGCTGGGGCGACTTTGATTGACCCAGATACCGTCTATTTCTCTGCCGATACGCAAATTGGCCGTGATGTGGTGATTGAGCCCAATGTGTTCTTTGGGCCGGGGGTTGATGTTGGCAATGAAGTGGAAATTCTGGCGAACTCGCACATCGAAGGCACGAAGATTGAAAAGGGCGCGCGCATTGGCCCTTTTGCACGTCTGAGGCCCGGCGCTGAGATTGGCGAGAAGGCCCATGTGGGCAATTTTGTTGAGATCAAAAAGGCGGTTATCGGCAAAGGGGCCAAGGCCAATCACCTGACCTATATTGGCGATGCCATTGTGGGGGCGGGCAGCAATATCGGCGCTGGCACCATCACCTGCAATTATGATGGCTATGACAAGCATCTCACACAGATCGGTGAGAATGTGTTTGTTGGGTCGAATACGTCATTGGTGGCACCATTGAAAATCGGGGCTGGGGTTAACATTGCAGCGTCTTCGGTTATTACGCGTGACATTCCGTCGAATGCCTTGGCCATGTCGCGGCCAGCGCTTGAAATCAAAGAAGGCTGGGCGGCGCGTTACCGGGCCGTGAAACAAGCTGCGAAGGCAGCAAAAAAGAAATTAAAGGAGCAACACTAATGTGTGGCATTGTTGGCATTCTGGGCACTGGGCCAGTGGCGCTGGATATTGTTGAGGCACTGCGCCGCCTGGAATATCGTGGCTATGACTCAGCTGGTGTGGCCACAATTGAAAGCGGTGAAATTGCCCGCCGCCGCGCACCCGGCAAGTTGCGCAACCTTGAAGACAAGCTGCGCGCTGAACCGCTGTCTGGCACCTCTGGCATCGGCCACACGCGCTGGGCCACGCACGGTGTTCCCAATGAGGCGAACGCGCATCCGCATATCTCCGATGATGTGGTGATTGTGCACAATGGCATCATCGAAAATTTCGCTGACTTGAAGGCCGATCTGATTGCTGCGGGTTACAAGTTTGATTCACAGACAGACACGGAAGTTGTGGCTCATCTTTTGGCGCAAGAGCGCGCCAAGGGTGTGAAGCCCATTGAAGCAGTGCGAAACATTCTCGGGCGTTTGCACGGGGCTTTTGCTCTTGCCATCATGTTCAAAAGCGAAAATGATCTGATGATTGGCGCGCGCAACGGGCCGCCACTGGCCATTGGCCATGGCGAGGGCCAAATGTATTTGGGTTCCGATGCCATTGCGCTTGCCCCTTTCACCAACCGCATCACCTATATGGAAGACGGTGACTGGTGTGTGCTGACACGTAAATCGCTGCAGATTTTTGATGGTGATGGCCGCGAGGTTATCCGCCCGATTTCCTTTAGCCAAGCGTCGTCTATGATGGTGGACAAAGGCAACCACCGCCATTTCATGGCTAAGGAAATTGCCGAGCAGCCTGAAGTTGTGGGCCACACGCTGGCGGAATATATTGATTTCGGCACGCGCACCGTGCGGGTGCCTGCGAAAATGCCGTTTGATTTTGCCAAGCTCGAACGCATCACCATCACGGCCTGCGGCACGGCTTTTTATGCAGGCCTTGCCGCGAAATATTGGTTTGAGAAAGTGGCGCGTTTGCCTTGCGAAGTGGATATCGCATCAGAGTTCCGTTACCGCGAGGCACCGCTCAACAAGAACGGTTTAGCCATTGTGATTTCACAATCGGGTGAGACGGCGGATACGCTTGCGGCGCTGCGCTATTGCAAGGCCAATGGGCAGCACACCATTGGTGTGATCAATGTGCCGGAATCCACCATTTCGCGCGAAGTGGAAATGGTGGTGCGCACTTTTGCCGGGCCAGAAATTGGCGTGGCTTCAACCAAAGCGTTCACTTGCCAATTGGCGGCACTGGCCTGCCTTGCCCTGTTGGCGGGCAAATTGCGCGGCACGTTGAGCGCTGCACAGGAAACTGAATATGTGACGGCGCTGATTGAAGCGCCGCGCCATATGACGGATGTTTTAAAAGAAGAGAAAAACATCACAGCTGTGGCGCATGAAATATCGAAGGCGCGCGACGTGTTGTTCCTTGGGCGTGGCATCAATTACCCGATGGCACTGGAAGGCGCCCTGAAGCTGAAGGAAATATCCTACATTCACGCAGAGGGTTATGCTGCGGGTGAGTTGAAGCACGGGCCAATCGCGTTGGTGGATGAGAATGTGCCGGTGATCGTGATTGCGCCGCGCGATGAGCTTTATGAGAAGACCATTTCGAACATGGAAGAAGTGGCGGCGCGCGGTGGCAAGATTGTTTTGATCACTGATGACAAGGCCCACAAGCAAAACGCGCATAAAACCTTCAGGCATATTCATGTGCCACATGCGCATGCGTTTATCAGCCCGCTGATCTACGCCATTCCGGTGCAGCTGTTGGCCTATCATGCGGCTGTGTTCATCGGCACGGATGTGGACCAGCCACGCAACTTGGCCAAGAGCGTTACGGTGGAGTGAGCCGAATTATAGAGGCTGGACTTAGGACACAAAGTCATCGGCCCATGCAATGTACGCGCGGCTTCTTGGTTGAATGCGGCTTGTACAGCGTTGGGAGGAGTCGTAACATCAATAGGCTAGTTCAACAATAAGAGATCGCCATAGGCAGTTCTCTCTATGGCGTTGTTTCAGGCTTTTCATCTTGTTCCACTGGTTTTGGATTGCTGTTCAAAGAGCAGCCACGCGTTTTGTTGAGATGAGATTTAAACAGGGCGGCGTTTGAGATGGTCGGGAAAACCGGCGATCTGGTTGTTTTGGTGGTGAGTTGGTTTTGCGTGACCTGATTGGATGGCCCTCTGGTCAGGTGGTTAGTGTGTGTTAGAGTTTCAGCGAGCCACCAAAATAATCCAACACTACCATGGTGAACACAGCGCTGGGTTGGTGTCTCTGTCAACCAGAAGCCTGCTATAGGCTATTGATGCTCTCACTCTCCATTCTTGATCTGGCTCCGGTAAGCGAAGGGGCCACGCCTGTCGCGGCCTTGCAGAATGCGCGGGAACTTGCGCAGCTTGCAGAGCGCTTGGGTTATAAGCGTTATTGGGTGGCTGAACATCACAACATGGTGGGCATTGCCAGCGCGGCCACATCAGTGGTGATTGGCTTTATCGCAGCCAACACCAAAACCATTCGCGTGGGCGCTGGCGGCATCATGCTGCCCAATCATTCGCCGCTGGTCATTGCAGAACAATTTGGCACGCTGGAATCGCTCTATCCGGGCCGCATTGATTTGGGTTTGGGCCGTGCACCGGGAACTGATCGGCGCACCATGATGGCGCTTCGTGTTGACCCGGCAGCCTCTGAACAATTTCCGCAGGACGTCGTTGAGTTGCAAGCGTTGCTGGGCCCATTGCAGGAAGGCCAGATGATCCAAGCGGTGCCCGGCACCAACACCAATGTGCCGCTGTGGATTTTGGGATCAAGCCTGTTTGGCGCGCAGCTTGCCGGCTTGCTTGGCCTGCCATATGCGTTTGCTTCACATTTCGCGCCGGATCAATTGATGCAGGCGCTGGAGATGTACCGCGCCACGTTCAAGCCCTCCAAACAATTGCAAAGGCCCTATGCCATGGCGGGGGTGAATGTGGTTGCAGCTGAGACGGATGAAGAAGCGGCGCATTTGTTCACATCCTTGCAGCAGCGCTTTGCTGATATGGCGCGCGGCGTGCGCGGGCTTTTGAAGCCGCCCATTGCTGACATTGAGGCTTATTGGTCTGGCCACGAAAAGATTCAGGCGCAGCGCATGTTGGCCTGTTCGTTTGCAGGCTCTCCCAAGGCGCTGGGCCTGCAGCTCAGGGAATTCATTGCGCAGACCGGGGTGAATGAATTGATGGTGGCCACAGCGGTTTATGACCACAAGGCAAGGCTCAAGTCTTACGAGTTGCTGGCCGAGGTTTAGCATCTGCGCGAGGCTGGAGATTGTTCAGGCCATAGCAGCCAAAGTAGTGTAACCTGAGGCAATGAAAATATCAAAAGTCACATTTCTGGTGCTGAGTGTTCTCGTGGTTCTGATTGGCTTGATCTGGATGGGCCAAGGCGCGGGCTTAATTCAATGGCCAGCCGAAAGCTTCATGATCAACCAAAGCCCATGGATCTGGCGCGGCGGGTTAGTGGCTCTGGCAGGTGCGGTCGGGATTTGGTGGGCGCGGCGGCTGTGAGGGGGTAACCTTGACATTAGCTAAGCGGTTAGCTAACTTTTGAAGATGCTTGTCGTAAAAATCCATGATGCCAAGACCAATCTCTCCAAACTGCTCAAACAAGTTGAAGCGGGCGAAGAAGTTGTGATTGCGCGGGGCAACAAAGAGATCGCAAGGCTGATGCCGATTGCGCCGCCAGCTCCCAAGTCGCGCGGATATGGCGCTTGGAAGGGCCGGATTGATCCCATCCCTGATTTTTTGGAGCCGATGTCCGAGGAAGAGCTAAGCCTATGGGAGGATGGGCCGATTGAACCTACTCCTTGATACGCACGTTTTTCTTTGGCACATTCTTGCTGACGAAAGACTTGGCGCAAAGCAAGCAGCGATGATTTTCGATGCAGATAATACGATCTATCTGAGCGCGGTTTCCATTTTCGAAATGTCGATAAAGGCGGGCATTGGGAAACTTGGCTTGCCGAAACGGTATCAAAATAATTTGACGCTCATCTATGTGGACTTCAATTTTCGTCCACTTCCTATCTCAATCGCCCATGCCAATGGCGCGGGGTTCTTAGTCGGAAATCACCGCGACCCGTTTGACAGGCTTCTGGCCGCACAGTCGATTGTTGAGGATATGCCGATCATGACGGTGGATGTGAAGCTGCGGGAGTTGGGGGCGGATGTGGTTTGGTGAGGGGGGAGTGGCACCGTAGTTCACACCGAAATTCCAGGTGGAGTGGCACCGTAATTCTGTCCGCCCCAATTTGTCATTCGAAGACTTAAGTGACTTCAAGTTCAAGGTTTGCTGGTTTTTCTCCGGCAATTATCTCGTCAATTAGTGAGGCCTTCCAGCAAAGCCCCAGTTGCACGTCACTAAATTCTTCCGCGCCATACCTTCCTGAATAGACACCCAAGAGACGTGCGCGATCAACGGCAACAACTGTTCCATCTTCACGCCGAGCAAAACCAGACAAGCGGCTTACTGCAATAACTGGAGAGCCAGACATGCCTTCCCGAGTTCCGGTGTCGATGAGCATTATGGGCGCGTCTTCGACAGTTAGCTCGGGTTCACTGGCGATGCTCCCTCGCTTCCACACAGGTAATAGACCTTGTTTCAACAGTCCTTTTGGATAACCGAGTACAAACACCTCTTGGCCAATTTTGATCGGTAACTTCTCGCCGCCAAGAAGTTCTGCGCTGTGTGTTTGTTTCTCTTTTAGTTCACCAAGCAATTCAACAACGCCCACGTCAACCTTTGAACCGAGCGTTGGGTGTTCCCACCATTCCGCGACGCCACTTGAATTTTGAAGCCTATCTGTGTAGCCCACTGCTTCTAGCATTCCTTCGGAGTTCATTCTTTGCAGATAGATTGTCTGCTCGTCGGGCACCCAACAGCTGGAATGGAGCGGCTGCCGCGTTTTAGGGTGACGGCCACAAAATACGTGCCAGTTGCTCACCAGAAACAATCGGGAGTCTTTGCGATAATAAAATCCCGAGCCCGGTCCCAGTTTTTGGCCATTGCAAAGCATGTCCAGCTTCGATGTTGCAAGGGACAGTGAATCGACGCTAATCACTCCGCCGCCTCTTTTCTTGCCCGCTTCAGCACGTCCTTCAAATAATGCCCGGTATAACTCCGCTTCTCCTGCGCCACATCTTCGGGCGTTCCCACCGCCACGATCTCGCCGCCGCCGTCGCCGCCTTCTGGGCCTAGGTCTATGATCCAGTCGGCGGTTTTTATCACCTCCAGATTATGCTCAATCACCACCATGCTGTTTCCCTGATCGACCAACTCATGCAGCACTTCCAGCAGCTTTTTCACGTCGTGGAAATGCAGGCCTGTGGTTGGTTCATCGAGCAGATATAACGTGCGGCCTGTGGCGCGTTTGCTCAGCTCCTTGGCCAGTTTCACGCGCTGGGCTTCACCGCCTGAGAGCGTGGTGGCCTGTTGTCCGACCTTGATGTAGCCGAGGCCCACGCGCTCCAGCGTTTCCATTTTGTCGCGTACGGATGGCACGGCGCGGAAGAATTCGGCGGCTTCGGCCACTGTCATCTCCAGCACATTGGCGATGGACTTGTCTTTGAATTTCACTTCCAGCGTTTCGCGGTTATAGCGGTGGCCGTGGCATTCATCGCAGGTGACATAAACATCGGGCAGGAAGTGCATCTCGATCTTGATCACGCCATCGCCCTGACAGGTTTCGCAGCGCCCGCCTTTGACGTTGAATGAAAAGCGCCCCGGCCCATAGCCGCGCGCCTTGGCTTCGGGAAGCCCTGCAAACCAGTCACGAATGAAGGTAAACGCGCCTGTGTAAGTGGCGGGGTTTGAGCGCGGTGTGCGGCCAATCGGGCTTTGATCAATGTCGATGATCTTGTCCAAGTGTTCCACGCCCGTCATCGCGTCATGGGCGAGCGGTGCCTCTCGCGTGCCCATCAATTTGCGGGCGAGTGCGCGGTACATGGTATCCACCACCAGCGTTGATTTGCCGCCGCCTGATACGCCCGTCACGCAAGTGAACACGCCCAGCGGAATTTCTGCAGTGACGTTTTTCAAGTTATTGGCGCGGGCCCCCTTCACCTTGATCATGCGCTTGGGGTCAATCTTGCGGCGCTTGGTGGGGATCGGCACTTGTTGGAAGCCCGTGAGATATTGCCCTGTGAGGCTGTTCGGATTTTGCATCACCTGATCGGGCGTGCCTTGCGCCACGATGTGGCCGCCATTGACGCCAGCGCCGGGGCCGATATCCAGCACGTAGTCAGCCAGCCGGATGGCGTCCTCATCATGCTCCACCACAATCACCGTGTTGCCAAGATCGCGCAAGTGGGTGAGGGTCTGCAACAGGCGGGCATTGTCGCGCTGGTGCAGGCCGATGGAGGGCTCATCGAGCACGTAGAGCACGCCCGTGAGGCCAGAGCCTATTTGAGAGGCCAAGCGAATGCGTTGGCTTTCACCGCCAGACAGCGTGCCGGAGACGCGGCTGAGCGAAAGATAATCCAGCCCCACATCAACGAGGAATTTGAGGCGGTCACGGATTTCTTTGAGAATGCGATTGGCGATTTCTTTCTGCTTGGGCGTGAGCTTGCCTTCCAGATCGCGGAACCAGGCATCCGCGTTGCGGATGGAGAATTGTGAGACTTCGCCGATGTGCAGTTTGTCGATCTTGATCGCCAGGGTTTGCGGTTTGAGGCGGTAACCTTTGCAGGTCTGACATTCGTGGTCTGATTGATATTGCGCCAGTTCTTCACGCATCCACTCGGAATCGGTTTCGCGCCAACGCCGCTCAATGTTGCCGATCACACCTTCAAAGGCTTTCTTGTTTTTGTAGGTGCGCAAGCCGTCGTCATAGGCGAAGGTGATTTCTTCTTCTCCCGTGCCGTTCAAAATCACATCACGAATTTTCTTGGGCAAGTCTTTCCACGGCGTGGTCATGGCAAATTTATAGTGCTTGGAAAGTGCTTCCAGCGTTTGGGTGTAATAAGGCGAAGTGGCGCCTGTCTTGGCCCAAGGCGCAATGGCACCTTCGCGCAAAGTGAGGTTGCCATCTGGCACCACCATATCAGCTTCAAACTTCAGCTCCGTGCCGAGGCCATCGCAGGCTGGGCAAGCACCGAAGGGATTGTTGAATGAGAAAATGCGTGGCTCAATCTCGTCAATGGTAAAGCCGGAAACCGGGCAGGCAAAGCGCTGTGAGAACATCACGCGTTCATGGGTTTCATTGGCGGATTTATTGGCGCTTTCCTCGGAGGTTTGCGACGGCGGCAATGGCTTGTCAGCAAATTCGGCAATGGCCAAACCGTCCGCCAGTTTCAGCGCCGTTTCAAATGAGTCCGCCAAGCGCGTGCCGATGTCCGGCTTTACCACGATGCGGTCAACCACCACGTCGATGTCATGCTTATATTTCTTATCGAGCACGGGCACCGCGTCGATCTCGTAGAAAGTGCCATCCACCTTGACTCGCTGGAAGCCCTTTTTCTGGAACTCGGCGAATTCCTTTTTGTATTCACCCTTGCGCCCACGCACCACAGGGGCGAGCAGAAAGAGCCGCGTGCCTTCGGGCAGGGCCAAGGTGCGGTCCACCATCTGTGTGACGGTTTGGGCCTCAATCGGCAGGCCTGTGGCCGGCGAATAGGGAATGCCCACACGCGCATAGAGCAGGCGCAGATAGTCATAAATCTCGGTCACCGTGCCAACGGTGGATCGCGGGTTCTTGCTGGTGGTTTTCTGTTCGATGGAAATGGCGGGCGAAAGACCGTCAATCTGATCCACATCCGGCTTTTGCATCATTTCCAAAAACTGGCGGGCATAGGCGGAGAGTGATTCCACATAGCGGCGCTGGCCCTCGGCATAGATGGTGTCGAAAGCCAGGGATGATTTGCCGGAGCCGGAAAGCCCCGTAAACACGATGAGTTTGTCGCGCGGCAGCTCAACCGAGATGTTTTTGAGATTGTGCTCGCGGGCACCTTGGACAGTGAGAAATTTTGTGGACATAAGACCTAACTAGAATAAAAGGTGAACGACAGCAATCTTTGAGTATAGCCTGAGCTTAGGTGAGATTGATGTCAGCAGAATGCAAGATATCCACAGGAAGGGTGTGGCGTCTTGGTATGGTTTGATGAGCTTCTGAGGCCAGAGGATTGTGGGTTATGCTGGAAAAACAGACGTTTGATTCAATAGAACGGATGCAAAGCGCCAGTGGCTTGGCCGAGGTTACGGCCATGTTTGGCCAAGCGGTGCAGGGACTGGGCGTCAGCGCGTTCATGTTGTCTGACATTCCGCCTGATCGGACGCCGCAATTGGAGGATGTTCATGCCTCAGGTTGGCACCCTGACTGGGAAACCCGCTACCTTAGTCAAAACTTTGCGAATGATGACCCAATTACCAAAGCGTTGGCTACGCAAACCAAACCTTTCTTCTGGTACGAGGCTGAAAGGTCTTACGCTGCCAAGCCACGCTCCAAGCAAGTGATGAACGAGGCGCGCAGTGAATTCAAAATGTTGGGAGGCTATGGCATTCCCATCCGTGGAGAAAATGGCGTGGTCGGGCTGGTTTCGGTTGCGACCGACATCAAGAATTGGCAGCTATCACAACGCGAAAATGATGCGCTGCGGATCATCAGTCTTTTCGCCTATGAGGCGGTGTGCAAATTTCGCAAGGGTGACCTTGTGGGCGCTCGGAGCCACACATTGACTCGCCGTGAAATTGATTGCGTCTGTTGGATTGCTGAAGGCAAGACAACGTGGGAAATCAGCATGATATTGGGAATATCTGAGCATACCGTGAACGAGTATATCGGGTTGGCATCACAAAAGCTTGGCACCCGCAACCGGGCGCATTTGGTGGCCCGGGCGTTGCGGCTTGGCATCATTGGGTAGCCCCCCCCGTTTAGGGGGGTTGCAAGTATTGCAGAGAACTCGGATTCTGGGTCCCGTGCCTGGGGGGGTAGACAAATTCTTCGGGTTTTGTGCTTTTGGGAACAAGCCCGAAGTTTTTAAACCTATTTTAGCGACTGATTTGTCGCGGTGCTGGCCCAGCCAATTGAATTGCCTCATTTCTTGCCCAAATAGCTTTATGGGCACATAATGCGCTGGTTTGCTGCGGAGGTATGGATGCGTTTTGTATTGGCACTGACGATTGGCTTGGGTTTGCTTTGCGCACCTGTGGCGGCAGAGCAGCGCGTGAGCGAGATGTTCGGCCCAACGCTGGTGCCGCAATCGCGTCAGGAAATGCAGCTCAGCTTTGCGCCCTTGGTTAAGCGCACAGCACCTGCTGTCGTCAACGTTTATGCCAAAACCATTGAACGCCAACAGGCGCAGGCAACCCCATTTGACGATCCGATATTCAAGCACTTCTTTCCGCAGCTGCAATTGGGCCAACCACGCGAGCGCGTGGCCAATTCACTGGGCTCTGGGGTGATTGTTGATCCGCGCGGGGTTATTGTTACCAACAACCATGTGATCAGCGGGGCCACGGATATCCGCGTGGTGCTGGCAGATAAGCGTGAATTTGAAGCCAAGGTGGTGTTGGCTGATGAGAAGACCGATTTGGCAGTGCTGCGCATTGCGGTTGCTGATGAGAATTTGCCGACATTGCCGATTGGCAATTCTGATCAAATGGAAGTTGGCGATCTGGTTTTGGCAATTGGCAACCCCTTTGGAGTTGGGCAAACGGTGACCAGTGGCATTGTTTCGGCTTTGTCGCGCAACGAGGTTGGTGCCAGCGATTATCAATCCTTCATTCAGACCGATGCGGCCATTAACCCCGGCAATTCGGGTGGAGCTTTGGTGAATATGAAGGGCGAGCTGGTGGGTATCAACTCGATGATTTATTCGCGTTCTGGCGGCTCTGTCGGACTGGGTTTTTCCATTCCGACAAATTTGGTCTCGACGGTTTTGCAATCGGCAGTGTCGGGCCAGAAGCTGGTGCGGCCCTGGCTTGGCGGCAGTTTTCAGAATGTGACAGCCGATATTGCTGGGGCACTTGGCATGACGCGGCCTGAAGGTGTGCTGGTGTTGAATCTCAATGCGCTTAGCCCATTAGCCAAAAGCGGCGTTGTGACTGGCGATGTGATTGTGGCCATGGACGGCAAGACATTAGAGAACGCCCAAGAGCTGCATTACCTTTTGGGCCTTTCACATGTGGGTGACCAAAAACTGCTGGAAATTAGGCACAGCGAAGAGAGCCGCAATGTCACCATTCGGTTGATCGCCGCGCCTGAAACAGTGGTGCGCGATGAGCAGGTGATTGGCGGGCAGACTGCTTTGGCGGGATTGAAGATTGCCAATCTTTCGCCGGCTGTGGCCGAAGAAATGGGTATTGATCAAAATGCCTCTGGCGTGGTGATCGAAGACGTGAAAGCGGGTGTGGCTCAGCAATATTTTGCCAAAGGCGATATCATTCGTAACTTCAATGGCGTGGCGGTTGAGAATGTTCAAACCCTGCTGAAGGCGCTGCAACAAACCAACCGTACGGTGGTGTTGATTTTGCAACGCGGCGATCAACGCCTTTATTTCAGGCTGGGTTGATGTCGAACTTGTTTGAAGCTGCGGGCCTGCACAAGGAAGGGCCAAGGCCATTGGCTGATCGTCTGCGGCCCACGAGGCTTGCTGACGTGGTGGGGCAGGATCACATTGTGGGGCCTTCGGGCGCACTCACTAAAATGTTGGCATCTGGGCGCATTCCATCGATTATTCTCTGGGGCCCGCCAGGCACGGGCAAAACCACCATTGCGCGCTTGCTGGCTGGCGAAACGGGATTGGCTTTTGAACAGATGTCGGCCATTTTTTCTGGCGTGGCGGATTTGAAGAAGGCCTTTGACCAAGCCCGCATGCGGCGCATGCAGGGCAGGGGCACGTTGCTGTTTGTGGATGAGATCCACCGTTTCAACAAAGCGCAGCAGGATGGCTTTTTGCCCTATGTTGAAGACGGCACCATTACGCTGGTTGGGGCGACGACAGAGAACCCCAGCTTTGAACTGAACGGCGCTTTGCTTTCACGCACGCAGGTATTGGTGTTGAACCGCTTGGATGAGGCGGCACTTTCGGGCTTGCTGGACCGCGCGGCGTTGTTTGAAAAACGTCTGGTGCCTTTGACGGCAGAGGCACGTGCCGCATTGATTAACATGGCGGATGGCGACGGGCGCTATTTCCTCAATCTGG
>Ga0075024_100000114_pt1 | contig 22748 bp, 19 predicted proteins | sample Str013_2_FD_71389 | JGI IMG/M metagenome (GOLD analysis project Ga0075024, IMG submission 71389) | Freshwater sediment microbial communities in response to fracking from Pennsylvania, USA - Straight Creek_MetaG_SC_2013 | ecosystem: Environmental > Aquatic > Freshwater > Creek > Sediment... | reverse complement strand
ACGCCGGCTCCGCCGCTTATACGAAGCATGACGAAATCCCCTTCGACTTCGAGCGCCGCCGGCTGTCCATTGTTGTAAACGCCGGCGAAGATCGCTTGCTGATCACCAAGGGCGCGCCGGACGGAATTTTTCCGCTGCTGACCTCCATTGAAGCCGATGGCAAGATATCGCCCGTCGATTCGGCCGCTCTGGCGCGCTGCAAACAGACATACGCGAATCTTAGCGCGCAGGGCTTCCGTGTGTTGGCTGTCGCGTACGCTCATGTTCCGATCAAGGCCGCGTACTCCGTGCCCGACGAACGCGACCTCACTCTGGCCGGCTTCCTGGCGTTCGGCGATCCGCCGCTTTCCGAAGCCTGCGACGCCATCGCCGACCTGAAGCGCGACGGCGTGTCCGTGAAGATCATCACCGGCGACGGCGACCTGGTTACCAAACATGTTTGCGGCCTGGTGGGCGTTGATCCCGGCGAGATCGTGCTGGGCGAAGCGATTGAACGCATGACCGATAGCGCGCTGGCCCATGTTGCCGAGCAGACCACGGTGTTTGCGCGCGTCTCTCCGGCGCAAAAGAACCGCATCATTCTGGCGCTCAAGCACCGCAGCCACGTGGTGGGCTACATGGGAGACGGCATCAACGATGCGCCGTCCCTGCATACCGCCGACGTGGGTATTTCCGTTTCGACGGCCGCGGACGTGGCCCGCGACGCCGCGGACATCATCCTGCTGGAACCGGGCTTGCGCGTGCTGCACCAGGGCATCCTGGAAGGCCGCAAGGCTTTCGGCAACGTGATGAAGTACCTGCTCATGGGGACGAGCTCCAATTTCGGCAACATGCTCAGCATGGCCGGCGCGTCCTTGTTCCTGCCGTTTCTGCCCATGCTGCCCACGCAGATCCTGCTCAACAACTTTCTGTATGACATGGCGCAGGTCACCATCCCCAGTGACAACGTGGACGAATCCTACATACGCGTGCCGCAGAAGTGGGACATCGGACTCATCCGCAACTTCATGATATTCATCGGGCCCATCAGCTCGATTTATGACTTTCTGACCTTTTACGTGCTGCTGCATTTTCTGCACGCCGGAGAAGCCGAGTTCCATACCGGATGGTTCGTGGAATCGCTCGCCACGCAGACGCTGGTGCTGTTCGTGATCCGGACAAGCCAGAACCCGCTGAAGAGCCGTCCTAGTGGCGCGCTGACGATGACCACGCTGGCGATTGTGCTGATCGGAATCATCCTGCCCTATACGCCTCTGGCCCACGATCTGGGATTCGTCCCGCTGCCTGCTGAGTACTTTGTGTTTCTGGCGATCGCGGCAGTGACGTACTTGTTGCTGGTGGAAGTGGCGAAGAGGGTGTTGATGAGGAAGGCGATGGGGGGTTAGTCCCTCCTCCGTCTCCATCCCAAGATCTAAAGGACTTACACAACGCATCCCAATTTGGCGTGGATTTGAGCAGCTCTCAGCTTTCCGATCACCCGATTTTTTTATTCCCACCCCGTCATTCTCTCGCGTTTGTTGCAAACAAAAGCCCTTGCGCCAATCGACCCTTGGGTCTCCCTTGGGTGACGCCTGGGTGACCCTTGGGTCACCCAATCCCAATCCCAATCGGCTGAGAGGTCACAGGTTTTGGCTAATAGGCTAAGTGCTCAGGGCTAACGGCTGATTTTTTCAAAGATCGGACGCTTTCTACCCCTGGGGGCTAACGCATACTACCGCATTATCGAGGGTGAATAAAGAACGAAGTAGTTCATCGGCACGCACGCCTGTCAAGTGTCCTGAAGTTCAGGTTGTGAGGGAAATCCTGTCCGAGATAGAGGGGAAGGCAACCATTGCCTTTAGGTCGCAGGGATATTTCTATCTTGATTCTGTGGCGAAGTCCTTGAGGATCGCCGAGCACGCGTCGCTGGCTGCATTGCCGAGGTTGTGCGTCGCGCCGGAATGGATAACATCACCAGCGCGGTTGGTTACCAGCACCAGATTCTTGGGTTGTTTGAAGCTTGCCGGGGAAAGTTCGACAAAATAGTTTGCCTTCTCCTTGTCCACAGTCATCAGAGCTTGTCGACAGCGGTCCTGAAAGGCGTCGCGTGCTTTTTCCTTAGGAGGATTGCCCTCTGCGCCGGTCAAGAATACGCGCGGTTTCTTAGTTTCATCATGTTGTACAACAGGCGGTGTTCGTTCTTGGGCCGTACTTTGTGTTTCGGAACTAGCAGACGTCACCGCAGAAAGGTTGAATCGTATTTCATCGTGGCCATGCCAGGTAGACGACAGGCTGTCTTTCCCCCGCACGCAGTTTGTGATTCGGAATACGGTTTCAGGACAACCTCTAACGGCTCAACGCCGTTTTTAATCGAAAACCGATAGTCGCCTTCCGTTTTCTCCTCGGGCAGCAATTCTTTGATTTGTAGTGGATCCTTAGAATGACGTGCCGGAATATTCAAGACTGAATGTTGTCTTGAGTTTGGCGCTGAAGCTTACGCACAGCGCCTGCTTTCCAATGTTTTGCGCACGAAAGCGGATAGCGATACTGTGGTGGTCGTGATCGGCCTGAGCGGTTTGTTGTTCCGTTCCAACAAGTTCGATTACGAGGTCTCCAATACGTTGAGAAGGCTTTTGCCTTTCCTCTGATCCGCTACTTGCGCTGCACAGCAGCAGCAGAGTCACCGAAATGGAAGATAACTTCATTGTGAAAGCCGGATTCTACATCCTGACGACATCGCCTTGCTAGCGCGTTTTCGATCTCCTAGTGTCTCATTTACTTCTTCAAAATATCGGGGTGAAGTGCATCGAATCCCACCCTTTCACCGAAGCTGAAAAACCAAGTGCCAGCTTCTGCGAAAGGATGGGGCACCCGCTTGTATCGTACGGGATACGTGAGGCGACCTGCTGGAACGTAGCGCCAGCGGAACGACAAGTAGGTTCATGGTCAGACATCGGCCATCAACCTTCGTCACCTTGTCCAACCTCTTGATTCGTGGGACTTTACCCTTGGATAAAGGTTTTCCCACGCTCGGCTCCCCACCGGCTAAGTCTCTGATTCGTAAAGACATAAAACAAGATAAGGCCAGACCTCACCTATGAAAGACCTTCGTCGCCAGAGCAGTCTGATCATCGCGATTGCAATTGCAATTGCAATTCTGCTGGTTTCCGTTTCGCTCAATGCGCAACCGCAACGGCAAAGCCCGTCGGCGGTGTCTGAGCAGTCCGGCCGCATGGAAATTACCACCGCTTCTCCTGAAGCCCGTGCGCTGTTTGAAAAAGGAATCGCGCGCATGGAGAAGCTGTACTGGGAAGCCGCGCTGGCGGACTGGCGGGAAGCCGCCGCGGTCGATCCGCAATTTGCCCTGGCGCATGTGTTCCTGGCGATGTTGTCGCGCGATCCCGCGGAGCAGGAGTCTGAACGCGAGAAGGCGCTGGCTACGCGCAAGTATGCTGGTTCGGAAGAACAGCTGATCGTGGATTGGATCACCAACGCGAACCAAAACAACTGGGTGCCGGCGATCCAGGCCATGAATGAAGCGCTGGGCCGCTATCCGCGGGACAAACATCTGGCGTGGCTGACCGGCTTGTGGCTGACGGGACAGCGCCAGTCCGAGCGCGCGATTCCACTTTTCGAACGCGCCAGCAAACTCGATCCGCGGTTTGCCGATCCGTTGAACCAGGCGGCGTATTGTTACGCGCGGTTGGGCAACTTTGATAGGGCGTTTGAGTTGATGCAGCGTTACGCGGCGTTGCTGCCCAATGAAGCCAACCCGCAAGATTCACTTGGCGAACTTTCGCGGCTCGCCGGACGCTTTGACGATTCGCTTAAGTACTACCATGCGTCGCTTAAGCTGGACCCGGCGTTCATCGAGTCGCAGTCCGGGCTCGGCGATACCTACGCGGTGATGGGACAGGAAGAAAAAGCGCGTGCTGAGTATGCGCTGGCCATGCAGAAATCGACGACGCGCGTGCAGGAGACCACGTTTGCGTTGCAGTCGGCTTCAACCTATGCGCGTGAAGGCGATTTTGCCAAAGCAGACGCCGCGTTTCAGGAAGTAGCTGCGCACGCGCATGAGCGCAGCCTGGGTGCTCTGGAAGCCGAAGCCTGGCGGATGATGTCCGTGTATCAAAGAGACAATGCCAAGGCCACGAAGCTATTGATCAAGGCAGAAGCAGCTTTGCACGAGCAGCACAAGATGAGCGCCGCGAGCCGTGAGCAGGAACTTGCCATCATTTTACGCACACGCGTTGGGCGTGACGTGCATGATGGCAGCATGAGTGATGCACAGTCGACACTAAAGCGTCTTGAGGCCGTGGCCAACAGCAACAGCAACGGTCTGGTGCAATTTGCTTTCAGCGGAGCGCAGGGAGCCATGCTGATGGCGGAAGGAAAATTTGCCGAAGCCGTGGGCCGTCTGGAAGACGATGATAAGAATCCGTTCTCGATTCAGCGGTTGATCGTGGCGTACCAGAAGACCGGGGCCGGCGAGAAATCCGCGCGCATGGCGGAGCGCCTGCAAAATTTCTACGAGCCAACCATTGAACAGGCTGTGGTGGTGCCGCAGTTCCGCAAAACGATGACGGCGATGAAAGACAAGAACTGAAGGCCGCATTTGCGAAGCCAACGCACGCCTAATTTGAGTATGCGTTCATCCGCGCAAATCCGCGGTAAGAATTATGGCTCCACGGCTTGTTTCATTGTCGCTTTTACTTGCACGGCTTGTAGACTTGCGGCGTCCCATCCACCGCCCAGAGCTTTGATCAAGCCCACGGAGGTGACCAGCCGTGCGCGAAGAATCTGCGCCGCCAGACGTTGATTGTCCAGCAGGGTCTGCTCGGCGGTGATCACGTCCAGGTAAGTGACGAGACCGCCGGTGTAGCGGTCGGTGGCAATTTGGAGCGCGCGCTGCGCGGCGTTGACGGCTTGCTGTTGCGTGCGGGCCGCGTCGGACAGAATGCGCAATCCGGCAAGTCCGTCTTCCACTTCTTGAAATGAATTGAGGACGCTTTGCCGGTAGTTGGCTACGGACGCATCATATCCTGACTTGGCAAAATCCACCTGGGCTCGGCGGCGTCCGCCGCTCAGGACGGTTTCGGCAACGTTAGCTCCTAACGCCCAGAATCCACTGGAAGCGCTGAGTATCTTGGATAGGTCTGAGCTTTCAAAGCCGCCGCTTCCGGAGATTCCGATGCTGGGAAAGAACGCGCTCTTCGCCACGCCGATCTGAGCATTCTGTGCGGCCATTTGCCGCTCTGCTTCCGCTACGTCCGGACGGCGCTCCAGCACGTCCGAAGGTACGCCAGCAGGAATCACCGGCGGTTCAACCGTCAAAGGTTTAACTGGAACCTTGAAGAGAGGAGCTGGCACGCCGACCAATGCGGCGATTGCGTGTTCAAATTGTGCGCGTTGTTGACGAAGCAATGTTGCTTGCGTTCGCGTGGCGTTCAGTTGTGTTTCTTGTTGGGCCACGTCCAGACCGGACGCCACGCCGCCTTCATGCCGGTTTTGGACCAGCGTCAGCGCTTTCGCTTGGTATTCCGCCGCGGACTCTACCACGGAGATTTCCACGTCAAGTTCGCGCAGGCTGAAGTAGTCCACCGCCAAGTCTGATGTTACGAGCAGACGCACGTTTTCCAGCGCGGCTGCCTGGGCCTGGTACAACGCGTTAGCTGATTCCGCGCCGCGTCGCACTCCGCCAAACACGTCAGCTTCCCAGCTTACGTTGAACGGGATAGTGAAATTGTTTTGCGTGGACGCGTTGGTTAACGGCACGCCGGAAACCGTAGGTTGGTTTGCGGAGCTTCGCGAACGTTGCGCCGATCCGCCGGCCGTTGCCTTGGGAAATAAGCCGGACTGGGAGATGGTGGCTGCCGCGCGGGCCTGCAATAACTGGTTGCGCGCAACTTCAATCGTCTGGTTGGCTTTTACGGCTTGCGCTTCGTACTGATTTAGTTCAGTGTCGCCAAAGGTGGTCCACCAATCGCCTTTGGGCAAGGCGTCTTGCGGATTGGCCACGCGCCACGGCGCTTCTTCTTTCCACGCTGGAGCCAGCGGCACCTCTGGACGTTTGTAGTTCGGGCCAACTTTGCATCCACTCACGCTTAGCAACGCGCCTGATGTCAGCATCAGGCCCAAAAGAAATTTCTTCACGAGTGGGCTCCGGGGCCAGGGATCACGTTCACCGGTTGGCCGTCTTCGAGAGAGTCCGCCGGGTTGGCGACGAGCACATCTCCGGCATCGATGCCTCCCAGAATTTCCAGCTTCAACCCGTAGTCGCGACCAATCGTAATCGCTTTCATGTGGACTTTCTTGTCCGCGCCCACCACTGCCACGCGTGGTCCTTCAGGACGAAACAGTACCGCGTTCACTGGGATGGAAATCCGCGTGGTCTGCACCGTCACCGCAAAGTGGACTTCCGCAAACGAGCCGGGCATCAGCCGTCCGTTGGGATTAGGAACGTCAATTTCCGTGAGCAGCGTGCGCGTTGCCGGATCAATCACGTCCGCCGTGCGGACTACCTTGCCGGTAAACTTCTGCCCTGGCATCTCGCGCAGCGCAATGTACGCGGGCATTCCCTTATGGATAAACCTCGAGTCAGTTTGCGGCACGCTCACATACACGCGGAGCGGATTGACCTGCGCCACGTCAAAGAGTTCTTTGTTTTGTCCCGCGTTGCCCGATGCAATCAGCGCGCCGGTATCCACATTGCGTTTGGTCAGCACGCCGGAAAACGGAGCGTAGATGTGCTTGAACGATTCCAGTTGTTCCAGGCGTTTTACGTTGGCGTCTGCCGCTGCCAGGTTGGCCTGGGCTTGCGTGTAGCCGCTAATCTGCTGGTCGGCTTCTTGTTGTGAGACGGAGTCTGTTTTGCGAAGGTTGATCCAGCGTTCCGCGGAGCTCTTGGCCAGCTCCAGTTGCGCCAGGATCTGTTGACGCGTGGCTTTGGCTTGCGAAAGCTCCTGATCAATTTCCGGCGTGTCGATTTCCGCCAGCAACTCGCCTTTGTTCACGCGGCTGCCAATGTCTTTGGTCCAACGCAGCAGATAGCCGTTGGTGCGAGAGTAGATGGCGGATTCCACGTAGGCCTGCAGCTGCGCTGGAAGCGTCAGTTCTTCGTTGGCGGGTTCAGTGGCTGGCTTTACTACCGAGACGGAAGGTACAGCCAGCTTTTCCGTCTCGCGGGCCAGCACCTTTTTGTCTGAGTATCTCTTGGCCAGCGAAAAGCCTCCCGCCACCACCAGCAGCAGAATGGCCATGATCGCCAAGCGCGCCCGGTTTGGATTCGGGGCGTTGGCCGTGGCCGGAGCCGAGGTGCTTGGAGGTGTTTCCTGTTGTATCAACTGTGTCATAGAAAACGGAATCCTTTATCAGTTTGCCGGTGCTTCCTGCGGCGCGGGAATTGTTTTCCCGCCGTGCATAATGCTGAATACCACGGGGACAAAGAACAAAGTCGCCACGGTGGCAAAAACCAGTCCGCCGATGACCGCGCGTCCCAGCGGGGCGTTCTGTTCGCCGCCTTCGCCCAGGCCCAGCGCCATGGGCACCATGCCAATGATCATGGCCAGCGCCGTCATGATTACCGGACGAACGCGCGTGTAACCGGCTTCCAGGGCAGCGTCCCAGGCGCAAAGTCCGGCTTGCATGCGCTCCCGCGCGAATGAGATCACCAGGATACTATTGGCTGTGGCCACGCCCATGCACATCACCGCGCCAGTGAGTGACGGCACGTTCAACGTGGTATGCGTCAGCAGCAGGATCCAGACAATCCCGGCCAGTGCTCCCGGCAACGCAGTAATAATGATGAACGGGTCCAGCCAAGATTGAAAGTTCACCACGATCAGCAGGTAGACCAGTACGATCGACATGACCAGCCCAATCCCTAAACCCAGGAACGAACTGGACATGGTTTCAACCTGGCCGCGCATGACCATCTGCGTGCCGCGCGGCAGCTTCTTCTGGAATTCGTCCACAATTTTGCGCGTGTCGCGCGCTACGCCGCCAAGATCGCGGCCTTGCACGCTGGCATAAACGTCCATCACTGGCAGAATGTTGTAGTGTGAAACCACGGTCGGCGTCACGCCGGGCGTGATCGTCGCCAGGTTGGCCAGCACTTGAGGCGCCGGTGACCGCGGAGAAGCCACCGGGGTGTTCATCAACGCCTCCAGCGAGTCCATCTTGTATTCCGGCGTCTGCACGGTCACGTTGTACGTCACGCCGTTTTCCCGGTTCAAGAAAAACGTTGGTGTAGTCTGTGAGCTTCCGCTCAACGAAACCAGAAGGTTCTGTGCCACGTCGCGTTGTTCCAGTCCAACTTGCTGGGCGCGTGTGCGGTCCACGTTCAAACGTATCTCCGGCGAGTTCATCATCTGCTGTACATGGACGTCTGCCGCGCCCGGAACATGCCGGATGTTGTTGGCCAGGCTCTGCGCCAGTTGGTAGTTCTGCGCCTGGTTCTTGCCTACAATTTGAATGTCAATCGGCGAAGGCAATCCAAAATTCAGGATCTGGCTGACGATGTCCGCAGGTTGGAAGAAAAACTCAACGCCGGGATACAGTTGCGGAAGTTCTTCACGCAGGTGTTTTACGTACTCCGCGGTGGGCCGGTGTTTTTCCTGATTCAACGACACCAAAATTTCCGCGTCGGACGTTCCAATCGTCCCGCTCGTGCTGTAGGAGTTGTTAATGGAACTGTAAGCCAGCCCGATGTTGTCCAGGATCGTTACCAGCTCTTCTTTCGGGATCTCCTGCCGTAGCGTGTTCTCAATCTGGTCGCACAGTCGCGCCGTTTCTTCAATGCGCAACCCAGCGCGTCCACGCACGTGCATACGGAAGATGCCGGCGTCCACGTCCGGGAAGAAGTCTTCACCCAGAAAGAACACCAGCCCCATGGATGCCACGCAGAAAGTCAGGAACACGGTGATGAATTTCCGCCGGTGATGGAGGCACGCCGCCAGCGCCTGATGGTAGCTGTTGCGCAGGCCGTCAAACATTGTTTCAAAACCGCTTTGTAGCCGTTTAAGGAAGCCGAGTATCCCACTGCTCAGCGGTTTCACCGTCCCGTGAGTTTCGTGCTCGTGTCCGCGCAGCAGGTACATAACCAGCGTTGGCACCAGTGTTCGGGAAAGCATGTAAGAGGCCAGCATGGCGAATACCACGGCTTCCGCCAGCGGAACAAACAGGAACCTGGCCACTCCCGTAAGGAAGAACATCGGCACGAATACGATGCAGATGCACAATGTGGATACAAACGCCGGTACGGCAATCTGTGACGCGCCATCCAGAATGGCCGTTTTAAGTTCCTTGCCCATGGCCAGGTTGCGATCGATGTTTTCAATCTCCACCGTGGCGTCGTCCACAAGGATGCCCACGGCCAGCGCCAGCCCTCCCAGCGTCATCAGGTTAAACGTCTGGCCCAGCGCAGCCAGCGTGATGATGGAACAAAGAATGGAAAGTGGGATGGAAATCGCAATCACCAGCGTGGTGCGCCAGTTCCCCAGGAACAGCAAAATCATCGCCGCCGTCAGGCACGCAGCCGTCAAGGCTTCGCGAACCACGCCCTGAATCGCCGCGCGCACAAATAATGACTGGTCAAACAGCGGTCTAATGGAGAGGTCTTCCGGAAGCGTGGCCGCCACCTTCGTCAGATTGGCCTTCATCTGGGACACAATATCCAGCGTGGAAGCCGCGCCGTTCTTCATTACCGTAATCAGCGTGCCGCGCACGCCGTCGGCGCGCACCATGTTGGTCTGCGGCGAGAAGCCGTCGCGCACGTGCGCCACATCTTTCAAGTAAGTCGTGGCGCCGTTCTGGGTCTTCACCGGGAGATTGTTCATCTCCGTAATGGTGTCCGCTGTGGTATTCATGGCCACCTGATATTGCAGCGCACCCATCTTGAACGACCCGGAAGGCAGAATCAGGTTCTGTACGCTCAGTGCGTTGACCACGTCCACGGGCGTGAGCCCGCGGGATTGCAGCGCAGCGGAGTCAATGTCCACGGCCACCACGCGCTGCTTGCCGCCATAGGGGAAGGGAACCGCCGCGCCCGGCACCGTGACCATTTGCGGGCGTATGAAATTTACAGACATATCATTCAGCGCCTGCTCCGGTAGCGTCTTACTGCTGATGCCCACCTGCATGATTGGCACACTCGATGCCGAATAAACAATGATCAGCGGAGGCGTTGTGCCCTGCGGCAGCTGACGAACGGCTGTTTGAGAAATAGCCGTGATCTGTGACATGGCCAGTTGCAGGTTCGCTGATGGCTGCAAAAAAACCTTGGTGATTGCGCGGCCATCCATGGCCTGCGTCTCCGTGTGCTCAATATCGTTGACGATCGTCGTGAGCCCGCGCTCGGTGTTGCTGACGATGCGGTCCGTCATCTCCTGCGCGGAAAGCCCCTGGTATTGCCAGATCACGCTGATCACGGGAATGTTGATGTCCGGAAGAATGTCCACTGACGTGCGGAAGATCACAATGGGGCTGAGGATGAGTATCAGCAACGCCATTACGACAAAGGTGTAAGGGCGCCGCAACGCCAGTGCAACAATCCACATCTGCTTGGGTCCTTCCGTTTCCTGTCTTTCTCTTTTTTGACGGCTCACGCGACAAATCGGCTTTCCACTCGCGATGTTTAAAAAGAAAATCCGATTGAACGCGACCCGTGTGTCTTGGAGTCTACTGCGTAAGAAAAAGATTCGGGAGTAGCTACTATTGTAGCAGTGGAATGCGCAATGTTTATGCGGGTGTTTACACTTCTTAACTAAGATTCAACAAACGCTACAAGTCGTCCTGCGATTGCTTCTTGAGAAGCCACGACCTTTAACGTCAACCGCGACCTCTAGCGTCAACCGCGACCTCCATACGTCGACCATAATCTTTAACGCTGTCATCTTGAGCGAGCACGAGTTCCGCGCAGCGCGGAGCAAGGCGAGTCGAAGGATCCCGGAAAAGCCGTTGACCACCACGCCGCGTCAGGGAGTTCTCACGTGCCGCCAATCCCCGCTGGCACGCGCGCAGCGCGGCGAAGCGCGTTAAGAGAAAAAGAGACGCAATCAGCTTTGTCCGTACACCGCTACCGCGGCGCCGTGCAGCAACTTTGCGTCGTCACTCAACAGATACAAAATCACGCTGGCAATTTCTTCCGGCTTGGGCCATTTTGAAAAATCCGCATTCGGCATCGCTTTGCGATTTGGCTCTGTATCAATAACACTGGGCAGCACCGAATTCACCCGGACGCCCGTGCCTTTCAGGTCCTGCGCCAGACAATCCATCATCGCCAGGGCCGCCGACTTTGATGCTGCGTAGGCGGAATTCCCGGCCGCGTGATCATATGCCGCTTTGGAAGCAATGTTCACGATCGCGCCACTGCCTTGTTTCAACATCTTCGGGACGACGGCATGTGCCAGATTGAAACCCGCCGTCACGTTCAAGGCCATCATCAGTTGAAACGCCTTGGGATCGGTTTCCCACAACGCCTTGCCGCCGGCGTACCCTCCGATGGTATTCACCAGCGCGTCCAGGCGTCCGTGGCGTGCCGTGACGCCGTCCACCAGGCTTTGCGCGGCGGCCGGGTCAGTCGCGTCCAAGGGAAGAAGTTCCAGACGCGCGTTACCACCCACGGCGTCGCGCAAGGCGTCGGCTTCTTCCTTCCTTATATAGGTGGCGATAACCGACGCGCCTTCATGTAACAGCGCCAGGCTCACCGCACGTCCCAGGCCGCCGGTCCCACCCGTAACCAGAGCTACTTTATTTGCGAATTTGCTGCTCATGCTTGCTCCTTGCAATTTCGAAACCCTAATTTACCACCGTCGCAATCCATACCGCTCCGGTCTTGTATTCCTCGCCCGCGGCGTCTAAAATAATACTGGATTGGTATTGTATCCGGCTTCGGACCATGCCAGTGGAGCACTATGTTCAGACTGAACAAACTCACCGACTACGGAATCGTCCTTATGGCAACCGTGGCGCGCAGCCCAGAGGACGTGCCGCATACCGCGCGCAGCCTCTCCAAGGCCACGCGCATTCCCTTGCCCACGGTCGGCAAGCTGCTGCGGCAGCTTTCAGAACACGGACTGCTCAGCTCCCATCGCGGCGTAAAAGGTGGATACAACCTGGCTTTGAATCCGAAAGCCATTTCCGTTTCTGACATCGTTCTCGCGCTCGAAGGCCCTATCGGTTTTACCGAATGCAGCGTGGTTTCCGGACTGTGCGCCATGGAACGTTCTTGCGCCATCAAGATCAATTCCCAGATTATCGGCGACGCCCTGCGTGACGCGCTAGACCAGGTGACCCTGGCCGCGCTCAACGAACACATGGCCCCGCACCAGCGCCGCACCAAGACGAAAGACAGCAAAGAAAAAGACAAATTTATTTCCATACAGCCAGCACGTGTTGCAGAGGGAGTGCGATGAGCACAACAGACCAGATCAAAGACATTACCAAGCAGGAATATAAATGGGGCTTCGTCACCGACGTGGACGAAGACCGCCTGCCGCCCGGGTTGAGCGAAGACATTGTTCGCGCCATCGCCGCCAAGAAAGACGAACCGGAGTTCATGGTGGAGTGGCGGCTCAAGTCCTACCGCTACTGGGCCACCCAGGAAACCTCGCAAGCGGAGCCCACGTGGGCCAACATCAAGTATCCGCCTATTGACTATCAAGGGCTGTGCTACTACTCCGCGCCCAAAAAGAAAAAAGAACTCAAGAGCCTGGACGAAGTCGATCCCGAGATTCTGGAAACCTACTCCAAGCTGGGTATTCCGCTGCATGAGCAGAAGCTTCTGGCCGGCGTGGCCGTTGACGCGGTGTTTGATAGTGTTTCCGTGGCCACCACCTTCAAAGCCAAGCTGTCAGAGCTGGGCATTATCTTCTGTTCATTTTCTGACGCGGTCAAGAACCACCCAGATTTGATCAAGAAATACCTGGGCACTGTGGTTCCGTATACCGACAATTTCTTTGCTGCGCTGAACTCCGCGGTCTTCAGTGACGGTTCGTTTGTTTACGTGCCTAAAGGCGTGAGATGCCCCATGGAACTCTCCACCTACTTCCGCATCAACGCGCAGAACACTGGACAGTTCGAGCGCACGCTGATCATCGCCGACGAAGGCGCTTACGTCAGCTACCTTGAAGGCTGCACGGCTCCGGTTCGCGACGAGAACCAGTTGCACGCTGCCGTCGTCGAACTGATCGCGCATGACAACGCCACCATCAAGTACTCGACCGTCCAGAACTGGTATCCCGGCGACAAAGAAGGCAAAGGCGGCATCTACAACTTCGTCACCAAGCGCGGCAAGTGCCTGGGCAAAAATTCCAAGATCTCATGGACGCAGGTGGAAACCGGCTCAGCCATCACCTGGAAATATCCCAGCTGCATTCTGCAGGGTGATAACTCCGTGGGCGAATTTTACTCCGTGGCACTGACCAACAACTATCAGCAGGCCGATACCGGCACCAAGATGATCCACATCGGCAAGAACACCAAGAGCACCATCATTTCCAAGGGTATCTCCGCCGGTCACGGACAGAACACCTACCGCGGCCAGGTCAAGATCCTTAAAGGCGCACAGGGCGCGCGCAACTATACGCAATGCGACTCGCTCCTAATCGGCGACAAGTGCGGCGCGCACACCTTCCCGTATATCGAAGTCAAGAACTCCAGCGCCCGCATGGAGCATGAAGCGTCCACGTCAAAGATCGGCGAAGACCAGATTTTTTATTTGCAGCAGCGCGGCATAACCAAAGAAGAAGCCGTGGCCATGATCATCAACGGCTTCTGCAAGACCGTGTTCCGTGAGTTACCCATGGAGTTTGCCGTGGAAGCGCAGAAATTATTGAGCATCAGCCTTGAGGGGAGTGTTGGATAAACAAATGAGTCTTCTGGAAATCAAAAACCTACATGCCACGGTGAATGGCAACGAAATTCTCAAGGGGATCAACCTCACTGTGAATCCCGGAGAAGTGCACTCCATCATGGGCCCCAACGGCTCCGGTAAGAGCACTCTGGCCGGCGTGCTGGCCCGCCGTGAGAGCTATCAGATTACGCAGGGCTCCATCACTTTCAACGGCAAGGACCTTCTGGAAATGAAGCCGGAAGACGCTGCTTGTGAAGGCGTATTCATGGCGTTCCAGTATCCAGTGGAAATTCCCGGCATCAGCAACGCGTACTTTTTGCGCGCCGCTCTCAACGCGATCCGCAAATTTCGCGGCCAGGAAGAACTGGACGCCATGGACTTCCTGCCTCTACTGCGCGAAAAAATGCGCCTGCTGGAGATGGACGAAAAGTTCCTGAACCGTCCGGTGAACGAAGGTTTCTCCGGCGGCGAAAAGAAACGCAACGAGATCGTGCAGATGGCCGTACTCGAGCCCAAGCTCTGTGTGCTGGACGAAACTGATTCCGGTTTGGATATTGACGCTCTCAAAATCGTGGCCAAGGGCGTGAACGCCATGCGCGCCAAGGACCGTTCCATGATCGTGGTCACGCACTACCAGCGTTTGCTCGATTACATTGTGCCGGACTTTGTGCACGTTCTGGTCAACGGCAAAATCGTCAAGTCCGGTGGACCGGAGCTGGCGCTGGAACTGGAAGCCAAGGGCTATGCCGGGCGTGAAGCCGAGCCCGCGGGCGCAAGACGATAACCGGGGGAAATTTCGATGAGCAACGCAATAGCAACCCAGGCCCCCGGAAAATATCTGGAGGCGTTTGACAATTTCAATCGCCGCGCCGCCACGCAAATCGGCTGGCTCAAGGCGCTGCGTCAGGAAGGCTTTGCCCGCTTTGCGGAAACCGGCTTTCCCACCACGCATGACGAAGACTGGCGTTTCACCAACGTCTCGGCTATCGCGCAAACGGAATTTCAGCCCGCGTCGCCGGCGTCGATCAAAGCCAGCGATCTCGAGCAGTTCGGGACGGCAGGCTTCGCTTGTCAACTGGTCTTCGTCAACGGACGTTACTCCAAGGCGCTTTCCCGTGTGCCGTCACCGCCCAAAGGCATCACCATCAGCAGCCTGGCGGAGCAGTTGACCACGGACGCCTCTGCCGTGCAGTCCCATCTCGGCCAATATCTGAATATCAATCGTGACGCTTTTGCCGCGCTGAACACGGCTTTTGCGGAAGACGGCGTTTACGTTCACGTCCCGCGTAGCGTTGTGATGGAGCTGCCGATCTATGTTTTGTACGTCTCCACGCCCGGCGCCACTCCAACTATGTCTCATCCGCGCAACCTGATCGTCGCGGAAGACAACAGTCACGTCACTGTGGTTGAAGACTACGTGGCCATCGGTGAAGGCGTTTCGTTTTCCAACACCGCCACTGAACTGGTGGCCGGAGACAGCGCCGTGGTTTCGCATTACATGATCGTCCGCGAAGCCGATGCCGCGTACAACGTCTCGACTCTCCGCATTCAGCAGGCGCGCAGCAGCAACGTCTCTACCCACTCCTTGTTAATGTCCGCGGCGCTGGTCCGCAACAACGTTCATCCTGTGCTCGCCGGAGAAGGCGCGGAGTGCCTGATCAACGGTCTGTTCATGGCCAACGGCACGCAGCACACGGACAACTACATGCTCGTGGAGCATGCCGCCGCGCATTGTGACAGCCGCCAGTTCTATAACGGCATTTTGAACGGCCAGGCGCACGGCGTTTTCCACGGTCGCATCATTGTCCACAAGGACGCGCAGAAGACTGACGCCAAGCAGACCAACCGCAACTTGTTGCTCTCAGATAGCGCGCAAATTGACACCAAGCCGCAGCTGGAAATCTATGCTGACGACGTGAAATGCACGCACGGCGCCACCATCGGCCAAGTGGACGAAACTGCGCTGTTCTACCTGCGCTCCCGCGGCCTCAGTGAAGCTGCAGCCAAGCACCTTTTGCTTCTGGCGTTCGCCAACGAATGCCTGAATCGCATGAACTCCGAGCAGCTGCGCAAACATCTGGAACGGCTGGTGAACGAGTGGCTGCCTGAAGCGGCACAGTTCTCCAGTGAACAACCCGCTCTGCCGGAAAGAAAGATGGAGGAAGTAGGATGAGTACCGCCGTAAAAACTCCTCGTCCGGCGCCAGCCGTTGGGTCCCCTGCTTACGATGTGCAGAAAATCCGCAAGGATTTTCCCATTCTCCACCAGCAAGTGCACGGCAAGCCGCTGGTCTATCTGGACAACGCCGCCACCACGCAAAAGCCTCTGGCGGTGATCGACGCCATCAGTTATTACTACCGCCATGACAACGCCAACATCCATCGCGGCGTGCACACTCTTTCCGAACGCGCCACGGAAGCCTACGAGAAGACGCGCGTCGCAGCCCAGAAGCTGATCAACGCCGCCGACTCCAAGGAAATCATCTTCCTGCGCGGCGCCACCGAAGCCATCAACCTGGTTGCTGCAACGTACGGACGCAAGAACGTCGGCGCCGGCGATGAAATCCTGATCACCGCCATGGAGCACCATTCCAACATTGTGCCGTGGCAGTTGTTGTGTGAAGAAAAAGGTGCCAAGCTGCGCGTTGCTCCTATCAACGACCGCGGCGAACTGGACATCGCTGCTTTCGAAAAGCTGTTGAGCGCCAAAACAAAGATCGTCGCCGTCGGCCATCTTTCCAATGCGCTGGGGACGATCAATCCCGTTCGCGAAATTGCTCGCATGGCGCATGCCCACAAAGCGGTTGTCCTTGTCGACGGCGCACAAGCTGCCCCGCGCATGGCCATTGACGTTCAGGCCCTCGACTGCGATTTCTATGCCGTTTCCGGCCACAAGATTTACGCGCCTACAGGCATCGGTTTCCTTTACGGCAAGACTGAACTGTTGGAAGCCATGCCACCGTACCAGGGCGGTGGAGACATGATTGCCTCCGTCACTTTTGACAAAACGATCTACAACCGCCTGCCTTACAAGTTTGAGGCTGGCACGCCCAACATAGCGGACACCATCGGGATGGGCGCGGCCATCGCCTACTTGCAAGACCTTGGTCTCGACAACATCGAAAAGCACGAAGCCGCGCTCCTCGACTATGCCACGGAGCAAGTCCAGAAGATCCCCGGCGTCAGCGTGATCGGCACCGCCAAGGAAAAAGCCGGCGTACTGTCTTTCGTGATTGAAAACATTCATCCGCACGATATCGGCACCATCCTGGACCACGAAGGCGTTGCCGTTCGTACCGGACACCACTGCGCGCAGCCCGTTATGCAGCGCTTTGGCATTCCGGCAACGGCGCGCGCGTCCTTTGGCCTGTACAACACGCATGAAGAAGTGGACGTATTGGTCCGCGGGATTCGTAAGGTCATCGAGGTCATGAGTTAATGTCCGAGCTGCGCGATCTTTACCAGGAAGTGATCCTGGAGCACAGCAAGAAGCCGAAGAATTACGGCGAGCTGCCCTCCGCCAACCACAAGGCGGAAGGCTATAACCCGCTCTGCGGCGATCATTACACCGTCTTCCTGGATATCAAAGACGGCGCGATTGAGAATTTGAGTTTCCATGGCAGCGGGTGCGCGATTTCCAAAGCCTCGGCTTCCATGATGACGCAGAGTTTGAAGGGCAAGACCACCGCCGAAGCCGAAGCGCTCTTCACCCAGTTCCATGACCTGGTCACCGGACATGGCAACCCGGCGGAAGACATGGGCAAGCTGGCGGTTTTCGCCGGCGTTTCGGAGTTTCCGTTGCGCGTAAAATGCGCGACTTTGGCCTGGCACACGTTGCGGGCAGCGATCCGCGGCGATCAGGAAGCCATCTCCACCGAGTAGGGAAAGGCGTTCCCTGCGGGTGTTCGTGTATCGTAGTAAGACTTTTTTAGGAAGAATACCCAACCGGTAGCAGCCGAGGTGGTTCTCGGGAGGCACGATTTTGAAACCCGGCGAAAGCTTAGTCCTAACCCGTGATTGTCAGGCAACACAGATCCCCAGCGGAGTGCCGCATCCTGTGTCTGCAGGCACTCAAGTGCGCTTGTCGCAGGCACTGGGTGGTAGCTACACCGTGATTACCGAGCAAGGCTACCTCATCCGCATTGACTCCAAAGACGCTGATGCTCTAGGCCTCACCTCAGAAGCCGCTGAAGCCGCCGTGCCGGAAGAGTTCAGTGAAAAGCTTGTCTGGGACAAACTCAAGACTGTTTATGACCCGGAAATCCCGGTCAACGTGGTCGAACTCGGACTGATTTACGAATGCCAGGTTGCGCCAATGGAAGAGGGCAATCAAATTGATATCCGGATGACCATGACGGCTCCCGGCTGCGGAATGGCGGACGTACTCAAGTCCGATATTGAGCAGAAATTGAAGGCCCTGCCCACCGTGAAGGCCGTAAACGTGCAAGTCGTCCTCGATCCGCCTTGGCATCCCGGACGCATGTCAGAAGGAGCCCGGCTGCAACTTGGGCTTGACCTGGATGGCTCTCCTTTTCCTCTCTACAGCCAGCCCTAGGCAGTTCGTCACCGCAGAGCTCTTGCTCAGCGAACCTCTCCAAATAAAAACCGCGGATGAAAGGACTCCACGCCTCTCATCCGCAGATCCTTCCCCCAAAGTCGTTTCCTGGACGGAAAAAACTTATGAAGACTGCCCGATTGGGCATGATTACCCGGAGGATTACCGGTACCCACGTTCACCACATCTATGCGAACGCAGCCATTACTGATGTGGTGCATTTCCCGCCGCGAAAAAATATACTGGCGAGGCTGAATTATTAAAGAATCTGATAATTCGCCGCCCCCAAGGCCTGTTTTCTGGCTTTTTTCTGCTTTCTCTGTTACCCGTATCGTGTTGGTTGTAAATGAGTTATATAAATTCTTAAGGCTTCGTGTGATTTGCTTTGTAAAAAACATTTGTCGCACAGAACGCGCGTGCTATAGTCCCGGCTGTAAGGTTCCGGGGGAAAGCACCCTACCGATATGGTGCATAAGCTTCGCAAACTCGTACTGCTCGCCATCCTGGCCATGATTGTGTTTTCACCATTCATGCAGCTGGATAGCTGGGACGCGTTTCCGGTGGCTACCGGTGACCTTGAGTTTCAGCTGATCACCACGTTTTGTGTTATCGGCATGTTCCTGGTGTTTGTGGGAATCATGCATTTGTTGCCTTCGCTCTTAAGATGGCTTTTTCAAGCTCCGCCTCTGCTTTACCTGGCTGTTACCGCGAACAACGAAACGGAACAGTCTGTCCACATTAGTTTTGCCTCGCCTCTACGAATCTGATTTTCCTTTCTCTGTGCCGTAGTGTGTCCAAAAAAGACACCGTAATTCCATATATTTTGGATTCTTTTTTGGCGCGCTAAGTTGTTTGCGCAGTTCCCCGTATTTCTAAATCGGGAACTCGCGACCCCGACGCCTACATTGCACGGAACCAAGGACAAGGAAAAGCATCATGAAATCCCTAGAGACGTACGCCGCTCCTCTTATTGAGGAATTGGCAGCGGCCGAGCAGGCCTTGCTTAATAACGTCGAGACTCTCGACACCAATAGTACTGACGAAGATGACGATTGTGACGCGCGGTGTGTACGCTGCCTGCGTCCCATTGAAAGTGAGGATGAACGCCTGGTCCAGGGCTGCCTGGATGGCGATCAGCAGGCCTGGGGCCGCCTCATCGACAAATACAAGCGTCTGATTTTCTCCATCCCCTTCAAGTACGGGGCGTCGGCGGAAGATGCCGCTGATGTGTTCCAGGCAGTATGCATTGAAGTTTTCAACTGCCTCCCGCAGTTGAAAAACGCGTCTTCGCTTCGGTCCTGGCTGATCACCGTGGCCGTGCGCCAGTCCTATCGCTGGAAGCAGAAGCAATCCAACCACGTGGAACTGGATGCCATGGAGCCGGAGCTGGCGGAAGAGATTGCTACCGTCCCTGAAACCATGGTGCAGTTACAGCAGGAGCAGATTGTCCGCGACGTTGTGGACCAGCTGCCGCCTCGCTGCGCCGACCTGGTAAAGATGCTGTTTTTTGAGCAGCCTCCTCTGCCTTACGCGGAAGTTGCGCGCCGGCTGGGCTTGGCTACGGGCTCGATCGGGTTCGTTCGCGGACGCTGCTTGCAACGCCTGCGCAAGATCCTTCTGGATTCAGGGTTTAACGGGTTCCGTCCCAGCGCTCTTGAGCCGGACCGCCCTTTGGTCTATGCCGCTGACGTCACTGAGGTCAACGCGCAGCCGTTTGGAGTGTAGTTCGAAGCCGGGTTTCCTGCTCCGCGATCCGTTTGTGGGGATGCCCACTCAAGACCGTGTGAGAGCCGGGCTGCATAGTGTTGCGGGCCCTATGCACCCCGGCGCACACGTATACCTGCCCATGTGCTCATCGAAAAGCACTGATTAATTCAGCTCTAAAATTTTATGGGTTCTTACAGTCTGGAAAGGGCTTTGGTGTGGAATGCCAGATCAAGGCGGTAGCATTCCAGAGGATCCATGCGGCTCACTTCGCGATGCATGTTCTCCACACGCGAAATCTTCTGGGCCAGAATCGATACGCGGGTCCGGAGGTCTTCCAGCCGGTAAGGTTTAGTCAGAAAGTCGTTGGCGCCGGCCCGGTAAGCCGACAGAATGCGTTCCGAATCATGCTTGCTGGTGAGCAGAATAACGTGTGGCTGAGATTTTAAGTCGGCGAAACGTATCCACTGGCAAAGTTCCAAACCACTTACTTTGGGAGTGTCCCAATCCAGGATGCACAGGTCAAAATTCCCGGACTGTAATGCCTGGCAAGCTTGGGCGCCGTCAGCAACCGCACCGACTTCGCATCCCCAATAGTGCAGTGAGGACTTCAGCAGTGTGCTGGAAACTGACTCTTCTTCGGCGATCAGAACTCTAAGCTTTGCCATGTTTTTACCCTCAGGGAATCCTTAGCTCGCCAACCTGAAATCCTGGCGCATCTCGGTGGATACCCTTACATCTTTTCCGTTCGGACGAGATTGTATGCAATAGAGGTCATCTGGATTAGGCCACGGAACCCCGTTTTCAGAGTTGGCTTTATATACCGCCAAAGCAATCTGGAGCTGCTCTAAGTCCTTTTTCTCCAATGACTCGCGAAGATACTCAATGTCCTGAGCGAGGTCTGCGGCAGCTTCCAACCATTTTTGGTAGTCGTCCATTATTTTCTCCATGTCCGAATGAACTATTTACATGAAGCCGCAGTGCAATAATTACCGGCGTTTACCGCTTTTCAGAGCAGCAAAACAGAGAGACGTTCACGCAAAAGCCATTTATTTTTATAGAGCTACAGGCTTGGGCGGCTGAAAATCTGTTTGCTGCCTATTAGAGTCGGATCGTTCGGACGAAATATAGGTGTGCAAGCTGGTAACCATAGGGCCATCGTCTTAGTGGGTGTGTGAAAACATTTTTCATCTGTCTAAGATATTGATAGATAATAACTTATAGTTTTTTCCACTGTTGAAGTGGCCGGGTGGAACAGGAGTGTATTGGCCGTTAGTAACATGGTTCTCTGATGGGGGGTAAGGCGTAGACAACAGCCATTTGACTGGTCCTGAGGCAGATTTTTTCTAACCCTCATAACCGAAGTCCCCTTTTCAGGCCTCGGCTACTCGTCGGTCACTCAAGCGGCCCGCATTTCTGCCGATTACTTCCATGTTCGAGGTCTTTATTTAGCATGGAATTCCTCTCCGCCTTGCTGCTGTGCAATGAACCCGGAACGCTTGGTATAACGCAAAAAGTGCTGGAAGATTTTGGCGTAGTCGTTAAGGTGGCTCCCAATGCCCTGGCTGCGGACCAACTTATGAAGCGCTTGCGCTTTGACCTTGGCGTTTTGGATAGCGATGTGCCTGGCGCCTTCCAGCTTGCCGGACCAGAATCGACCCACGCGCCCAAAATGATTTTCGGACTGGTACGCGCTTTGAAGACGGAAGCCCTTCGCGGTAAGCGCATTCACTTTGTGGTCCAGAAGCCGTTTAGCGCTGACATGTTTGGCAAGAGCCTGCGTGCCGCTTACGGGTCCATGTTGCGGGAACGTCGCGCGGCGTTTCGTCACCCAGTGAGCATTCACCCCACCACGTGCCTTCTGGTCCAGGAAAACGGACAGCACAATGTTCCAAACACCAAAATCTCGGACATTAGCCAGACGGGCCTTTGCCTGGAAGCGCGGGAGATGATACCCCAGGGCGCTTTGGTCACACTCAAATTTGCTTTACCGGAAAGCCGCGAAACTCTTGAGTTGACCGGCTCTGTCATGTGGAACCAGATCTCGGGAAAAGCCGGAATCAAGTTCACCCGGTTGGAAGCCGACGAGCAGAAGAAGCTGAATGCCTGGCTGGAATCCATCCTGCCTTACGACGCTGAGTTCGTTGTCCGCGGTGCATCGTTGCTTTCCCGCCAATAAAACTCCGGGCCGGAAAAGCTAAGCGCGCACAAAGTCAATGTATCCCCGTTGCGGGTCGGCGCTCACCAGTTTCACGCGGAGTTTGTCGCCTACATCCACGCCTTCCCCGCGCACCAGCAGTCCTTCCACGTGCGGGTTCAGCACGCGGACGAAGGTTCCTTTCGGCGTCACTCCCGTCACAATCGCGTCAAACATTTCTCCAATGCGCCGCATCATGTTCACCGCTGCCATCCGCTTGGTCATGGTTCGTTCCACTTTGCGGGCGGCGTCTTCCTTTTGCGTACAGTTCAGCGCAATAGCTGAGAGTTCGTCATCCGAGTACGGCCCCCGCGGTGCGCCGGCGAGTGCGGATTTGATCAGGCGTTGCGTCACCACGTCAGCAAAGCGCCGGTTCGGCGCCGTGGAGTGCGTATAGTTCTGGACGGCCAATCCAAAGTGCCCGGGTGAAGGTTCTCCCGGACGCTCCAGCACATATTCTCC
>Ga0075024_100000112_pt1 | contig 22822 bp, 16 predicted proteins | sample Str013_2_FD_71389 | JGI IMG/M metagenome (GOLD analysis project Ga0075024, IMG submission 71389) | Freshwater sediment microbial communities in response to fracking from Pennsylvania, USA - Straight Creek_MetaG_SC_2013 | ecosystem: Environmental > Aquatic > Freshwater > Creek > Sediment... | reverse complement strand
CACCAAGACTGACACTACTGCCGGCGAGACCAAGAAAAAAGGCAGCAAAACGGGAAAGAAAAAAGGCGAAGAAGCGCCCGCCGCCACGGCAACTCCGGCACCCGCAGCCGCAACCACTACCAGCAAGCCTCCGGCTCCGGCAGCCACGCCAGCTCCTGCCGCCGCGCCAACAGCTCCGCCAAAGCCTGACACCAGCAGCAAAAAAGGTGGCGCCCCTACCGCCGCACAAACACCTTCCGCGCCCGGACAGGTGTGGGTGAACACCGAGACCGGTGTTTATCACAAGGGCGGCCGCTGGTATGGCAAGACCAAACAAGGCAAGTTCATGTCAGAAGCTGACGCCCAAAAAGCCGGCTACCATGAAGACAAGGGCGAAGCCAAAAGCAAGTAAGTGGACACGCAAGTAAAGACAAGTAAGTAAAGAGCAGCGGTCGCAGCCAGGCTCTTACGGAACCAAGGTGGCGGGAGTGGAAACAAGTTTCCCTTCCGCCACTATTTGTAAGGAGTAAAAGTATGGGACTTCTAGATGACGTGATGAATGCCGCCACCGGCGGCGGAAATCAAAGCAACAGCATGCTGGGCCATGTGCTCGATATGGTGCAGAACCATCCGGGCGGAGTTTCCGGCCTGGTCAATAGCTTGAACTCCGGCGGACTCGGCGCAGCTGTATCTTCGTGGATCGGAACCGGACAGAACATGCCCGTCTCCGCAGATGCGATTGAATCCGCGCTGGGCAGCGGCCCTATCGCCAACCTGGCCGCCAAGGCCGGCATTTCACCGGACCAGGCTAAAACAGCCATCAGCCAGTATCTTCCGCAGATTATTGACAAGATCAGCCCCAACGGACAAATGCCGCAGGGCGGCGGGCTGCTGGAAAGCGCGCTGAGCATGCTGCGCCCCAAATAGCGTATCGAAGCGCGCACCAGTTGTTTGTAGTTTAGGTTCAACCGAAAAACAGCAGGCTATTGCGTGGTAACTCTGCGTCGCCCGGTCTTAGTGGCTGCCACAGCGCTTTGGCTGGGCCGTTTTTTTCTGGCCCGTGCGCGGGCTTCTTCCCACTCCACGCTGAAGATGTGTACCGGCTCAATCCGGCCTTTGATGCACAGCGGCGGCAGTTCTTCCAGGTCGAATTTTCCATCGAGTTCCGCGGCCGTGGCGTGGGAAATCAAAATCTGCTGTCCGGCGGCGTTGTTCATCAGGCGCGAAGCCGTGTTCACCGAATCGCCAACCACGGTGTAATCCAGCCGGCGCGGTGATCCGATGTTGCCGGCGGTAACCACTCCCGTGTTGATGCCGATACCCACGCGCAGCTCCGGCCACTGGCGCGCCGCTGCATCGCGATTGAGTTCCGTCAACAACCGCTGAATCTGGATGGCCGACTGCACGGCATTCGCCGCGTCATTCCCTTTGGACAGGGGAGCGCCAAACACGGCCATTACCGCGTCGCCGATGTACTTATCGATCATTCCACCGAAATCAAAAATCACGTCCGATACGCGCGTGAAATACTCGTTCAGCATTTCCACCACGCGGCCTGGCTCCATCACTTCGCTCATCGCGGTAAAGCCGCGAATGTCGGCGAACATGACGGTAACTTTTTGGTTCACGCCACCGAGCCGTGCTTCCGGATTGGCGGCCACCATCTCCGCGACTTCCGGAGCCAGAAAGCGCTCCAGCGCCGCGCGCTGCAAACCCTGCTGCGCGATTTCCTGGTGCGCCATGAAGGTGTCCATGGCGGCGCCGGCTTGCGATGCCAGCAGCGCGAAAACGTTCAACTCTTCCTGCGTAAAGGCCGACGCCTTTTCCATGTTGTCCACGTAAAGCACGCCGAACATGCGGCTGGCGCCGATCAAGGGCGCGCACATGGCGGACCGCAGTCCAGAGATCTTCATGCTCTCGCTGCCACTGAAGCGCGAGTCAGCGGTTACGTTATCGATGAGAATCGGTTGCCGCTCTTTGCGGATCAGTTCCAGTACGCTCTTGCTCAGGATGATCTGTTGCTGTTTGCAGGAATCTTCCTGGTGGCGATAGCGGACTTCGCTCTGTTGCATGACTTTGCCGGACTCATCGAACAGCATCACAAATCCGCGTTCCACGCCTTCAATGAGTGAAGCCAGAGAGATCACCTGTTGGCTGATATCGTCAATGGAGAGTTTGCCGTTGAACGCCTTGCCGGCCTCATAGAGCACGGTAAGCAGATAGTTTTCGCGTTCCAGTTTCTTCACGCGCTCGGCCATGTTGGCCACGGCGGTATCGGACACCTGTACACCCGGCGGCAACTGGCCGGGTTCAACGCGTCCGCGAATAATTTGGTTGAAAGTAGAAGGCCACTCGCCACGGCGGACCTGGATGCCGTTTTCGTCCACGCTTTCTAGTTGGATTTCGTAACGTCCTACCTGGAGTACGTCGCCGGCTTTCAGAAGACTTTCCCGCTGGATGCGTTCGCCGTTCAGGAACAGGCCGTTGGTGCTGCCGCGGTCGGCGATGAGCAAACCGCTGTCATCCTGCTTGATTACGGCGTGCAAGCGGCTGACGCTCGCGTCATTGAGCACCAGATCGTTGGCGTTGCCGCGGCCAATGGTGACCACCGGCTTGCCGAGTTCGAGGATCCCCTTTTTTCCATCAGGAGAAGAGATGAGAAGGCGGGCCATGGGTCCCTACTGCTTTTCCAATATCTCGTCCAGCGGCGTGATCTTGCCCAGCTGCACGCGAACGTTCCTGTGAACGGTTTTGTAGCCATCCATCTGTAAAACGATGGTGTAAACGCCGGGCTCCGCCGGCCAGCGCGCGTTGGAATGCTTAGGCGCGGTCTTGCCGTCCACGATGATGGTCGCGCCTTCAGGAACCGTGCGCACGTGCACCAGGCCCTTGCCATCAGGGACGGTGTCCGCTCCAATCATCTTCTTGAAAAAATTGTTGCTGCTCGGTCCATCTTCCGTGCGCTGGTTCGCGCTCAGCATCACCGGAGAGAAACTGGTTGTCTGACCTTCCGCCAGAGTCGTTTCCGTGGCGGCGTCTTTGTAGCCAGCCTTGCGTACGCTGACCCGATGAATGCCTTTGTCCACCGTCAACTGCGAAGGTGTCGTCTGACCGGTGTCGCGTCCATCCAGCCAGATGTTGGCGCCCTGCGGATTGCTGTTCACGACAATCGTGGAGACCGCGGGAGTCAGATCAGCATTCACGTCCTGGCTCTTGCCCGTGGAAGTTTCCACGGTGAGCGTTTGCGGAATGAAACCCGGTTTGGTAAAGACCACGGTATGCAGTCCGGCAGCAAGATGAGAAGCTGTAAACGGCGTGACCCATGAGGGTTCGCTCCATCCGTCAACTTCAACTTTGGCGCCGTCCGGTTTGGTGGCAAATTTGAGTTCGCTTTGCTGCGTGAAAACCTGATTCGGTGACGCCGCGGCCTTACCTCTGCTGGCAGGCATTGCTGAGGTCTGGCTCACGTACTTAACCGTGGTATCGCGGGCAATAACTGAGTTGCCGGACTTTCCTGCCGTCGGGACCGAAGCCTGTGGCGATGTCTGTCCAGTACCCGCGGACGCGTCTGGCGAAGAAATCTGTTCCGTAGTGGGCGACGTAATCGACTGAGCCTGCGGCACGGCTTTCACTGCGGACTCAATCTGCCGCATCTTGCTATGCGTGCGGTAGTAGGCAAACGCGCCCATCGTGGAACCCAGCAACACAACCGCGCCAACCACCGCAGCCAACATCTTGTTGGTGCGCGGATTGGAAGCTGCCGTCTTGCGGCGCATGGGAACCGGGGCTTTCCTGGGAGCAGGCACCGCTTCCGGCGCAAGCAAAGCGCTTCCGCCCACGACTCTTACCGGAAGCACCACCGTCCGGTCCAGCGAGGATGTTGCGGTGTTAAGCGAAACCGAAGTGGCGTGCATCGGGGCGCCGGCAACTCGCGCGGACGTGGACTCAGGATTAACGGGCAAACTCTTGTAATTTTCCAGATCGTGGACCAGGTCCGCGCCGGTCTGGTAACGTTCGTCCGGCTGCTTGGCCAGTGACTTCACAACAATGGCGCTCAATCCCGGATGGACGGTCACATCAAGGTCGCGTGGCGCGATCGGATTTTCATTCACGATCTTGTAGATGATCGTGGTCACGTTCTGCCCGACGAACGGCTTTTCGCCGGTGAGCATTTCGTAAAGAATCACACCAAAGCTGAAAAGATCAGACCGGCCATCGAGTTGCCGGCCTTTTACCTGCTCCGGCGCCATGTAGTTCGGCGTTCCCAGCACCTGGCCCGTGGAAGTCATGCTGCCGCCGGACTTGGCAATGCCGAAGTCCATGATCTTCACCGTGCCGTTGGCGGTGATCATGATGTTAGCGGGCTTTACGTCGCGATGAACGATACCGTGCGAGTGCGCGTAGTCCAGGCCTTTGCAGATCTGCCGCGAGTACTGGATCACTTCTTCGGTCGTGAGGATATGTTTTTCCGCGATCAACTCATGCAGCGTGGTGCCCTGGATGAACTCCATGGCGATGTAGAAGATGCCGTCCTGCTGGCCGGCATCGTAGATGGTTACGATATTGGGGTGGTTCAGTACGCCGGCGGCGCGCGCTTCGTTCTGGAAGCGGCGCATCATCTCGGCGGCGTCCAGTCCATGGACGTCGAGCCGCATCGTCTTGAGCGCTACCGTCCGGCCGATGGTTGGGTCTTTTGCTTTATAGACCACACCCATGGCGCCGCGGCCCAGCTCGCCGATGATTTCGTACCTTCCGACTGTTTCTAAAGACATTGAGGGCATTTTCGTTTCCGACTCAAGTGGCGCCCATTCGTTCGGGGAAAACACAACGTCTGTATCCTGTTCTATCTCTTGGTATTCGGCTGTCTTGCTTGGCACTTTATGGGAGACAGAACCCTAAGTGAGTTGAAAATACTCTACCCACCCATCAGGGTCAATGTACCTTTGCACTACGGACGTGACTTTGGTAAGCACTGAAAAATGGTCAAACGGCCTGTAAAACCGGGCATACAATGGCGCCATGCTCAAACCGTCACTACTTGTGCTGTGCTTCTCCGCCTTGGTCGCCTCGTCACCCGTCATGGGACTCCACCAGGACCTTTCCCAGCCCGCACAGGGACAAAAACCGGCGAAACCTGCCAACGCAGACGACCAGCAGCAGGAAATGCCCGAAGAAATACGAGCTAACCTGGAAGAAGGCGTGAAACATATGCTGGTTTCCCAGATAGAAGCCTGGAACCACGGGAAACTGGAAGCCTTTATGCAGGGTTACTGGCACTCACCGGAGCTGGTGTTCTTTTCCGGCGGAACTGTTACCAAAGGCTGGGAACCAACGCTTGAGCGCTACCGCCTTCGCTACCAGAGCCAGGGGCGAGAAATGGGGAAACTCGACTTTCAGGACCTGAAGATCGACCTGATCAGCCGCAAAGCCGCCGTGGTCACCGGCGTGTGGCAGTTGGAAATGTCTGACGGCAAGAAGCCGCATGGGCTTTTCACTTTAATCGTGAAACGTATGCCCGGTGGCTGGAGAATTGTGCACGACCACACGTCCGTAGCCGAGTAGATTAGCCGCTGACAAAGCCAGGCACGTCAAGCGGGAGACTCGTTGAGCGCGAGCCAATACGCCCCTATCTGCTGGACAGCAACGAGAAACTCGCTAAAATCCACCGGCTTGCGGATGTAGCTGTTACAGCCGTTACGATATCCGCCCAGCAGATCTTCCTGCTCTCTGGACGTAGTCAGAATGATTACCGGAAGAAGCCGGGTGCGTTCATCGGCGCGAATGCGCCGCAGGATTTCAAGTCCATCTACGCCCGGTAGCCTCAGATCCAGCAGCACAATCCCCGGTAGTTCCCGCGGTTCTGTTGCTGAAAAAAGAAATGCCAGGGCGTCGAGACCGTCTTTGGCCACGACGACTTCATTCATGATCTTGTTCTTCTTCAATGCGCGCAGCGTCAAATCTGCGTCGTCCGCGTTGTCTTCTACCAGCAGGATCTTCTTTTGGGTCATGGTTTCTCTCTCAGATTATTTGCCCGCCAGTACAAAGTAAAAAGTAGCGCCCTGGTCAACAGCGGCTTCCACCCAGATTCGCCCCCCATGTCGCCGGATGATGCGCTGCACGGTAGCCAGACCCACACCCGTGCCGGGGAACCTGGCTTCATCATGCATGCGCTGGAAGGGTGCGAATAGCTTCTCCGAGTATTTCAAGTCAAAGCCCACTCCGTCGTCCCGAACGAAGTACACAACTTCATTGTCCTGCTTTTGCCAGTTGAACTCTATGACCGCGTTTGGTTTGGTTCCACTGAATTTCCAGGCATTTCCCAATAAGTTATCCAGGACGACGCGGATCAATCCAGGATCAGCTTCCACGATCAGGTCGGGCGCAATCTTGAACTCCGCCTGGCGAGTGGGATTCGTGGTTTGCAAGCGGGTAGCGACCTCCTGAGCGATCTGGCTCAGGTTCACTCGCGTCCGGTTCATTTCCGACCGCGCGGTACGCGCCAGGGTGAGCAGATCGTCAATCAGCAGTCCCATCCGCTTGGCGGCAGCGCAAACGCGCTTTAAGTCCGCTTGGCCTTGCTCGTCCAGTTTGTCTCCGGAGTCTTCCAGCACGGCGCGGCTGAAACCATCAATGGCCCGCAACGGCGCGCGCAGGTCATGCGAGACCGAGTAGCTGAAAGCTTCCAGCTCTTTGTTACTGGCCGCGAGCTCGGCGCGAACCTGCTCTGACGCGACGGCCGCTCGCGTGTGGGCGATGATCCTGGGCACCAGTGGCGGCAACAAAACAGCCGTCGCTACGGAAGCAACCGCCGTAACGGCTTTTAAATATCCTGCAAGCCAGTACACCGGACGCCATAAAGTAATGGCTTCCAGCAAATGCGTAAATCCGCAGGCAACAATGAAAAATCCGAACGCCAGAAACATCCAGTTGAAGGGGATGGTTTCGCGTCCGCGCCAGACCATATACCCCAGCGTGGCCGCAATGGCCACATAGGCAAGCCAGATCAGCACATCTGACACCACGTGTAGCGTGATCAGTGAACTGTTGCCTAGATAACAAAAAGAGTGCGGAAGAAAGCTGGCCGCGGAAAAAACTTGCGGCAAGAAAAGCGGCAGAACCACCACAGCCAGTGCAGCAGTAGTAACCAGCTGCCACCGCTTCCCAGGCGCTTCCAGCGGGACCGGACCTGCGGACATGAGCCCTCCAACTACAAGCGGTAGTCTCGATCCTCGCAAGGACGAGCCCCACCAAACCGCAAATTATCTATCAGCGCACTCTTCTGGCGACATAAGTTATTTCTTAACCGATGATGTGGTTCAACAGGATTGGGGAAGTGTCAGCGACGATTGCCACGCGTGGCTATTTGTCTTTGTAGTTCACGATAAGCTTCGCTCTTGGCCACGCCGAGTTCACGAGCCAAAACTTTCAAGGCTGCCTTCTCGTCCAGATTTTGTGCCCGCATGATTTCCTGGATGCGCGCGGGGAGATCACGCTTAGCAGCAGGCTTTTCTCCCGATTCGCCAAACGCAGCGCCAGCACGCCTGCCTTCTGCTGTGGTCCGCGCTGCCGCCTTGTCGATGAGCAGAGTAATTTCGCCTCTAAGATCAGCTGCTTGCACGCGTTCGAGCAGTTCTGCCGCGGTTCCGCGAAGAAACTCCTCGTGCAGCTTGGTCAGCTCGCGTGCAATCACCACGCGCCTCTCCCCGCCCATCACGGCCACCACGTCTTCCAGCGCTTCACGGATGCGGTGCGGCGTTTCATAGACGACCACCGTATGGCCGGCATCGCGAAATTTCTCCAGCGCCGTTTTGCGTTGTCCGGATTTTGCCGGCAGGAATCCCTGAAATTCAAAAGAGTCAGTGGGCAATCCGCTTCCGGCAATTGCCGTCACCAACGCGGACGCTCCCGGCACCGGCACCACCGGAATCCCGGATGCAATCGCGAGGTTGATCAAGCGGTAACCCGGATCGGAAATTCCCGGCATGCCGGCATCGGAAACCTGGGCGATGGTCTCGCCGGCTTGCAATTTGCTCACAAGTTCAACCGCGCGCTCGGCTTCGTTGTGGTCGTGATAACTGACCGTGGGAGTTTCAATGCTGTAATGGTCCAGAAGCTTGCGGGTTTGCCGCGTGTCCTCGCAAGCAATCAGGCTGGCTTCTTTCAGGATGCGCACCGCACGGAAGGTGATGTCTTCCAGGTTGCCAATTGGCGTGGCCACCACGTAGAGCGTTCCCCGGTTTGGGGCGATGTTTTCAGGAGCAATGGGCGCAGGCGCAGGCATCGAAGGAAAAGTGTAGCGCACTCGCCTAGATTTACGCGCGAAGAGAAGCGCGCAGGTACGCGCAGCAAAAAGAAGGCTACTGCTTGGACTCTGGCTCCTTTTTAGCCGCTCCCACATTGGGGACCGTTACATCGGCATTCACTGTACCCATCTGTCCAGTGGTGGCGTCGCGCACTAGCAATCGCAGGAAATATTTCCCCGGCGCAAGGTCGACGCTCAATTGACAGGGAAAATACGTTTTCCCGATCCGGTCGTAAACTTCTGGACGCAGCGCGGCGTTCACGCGGGCGCCTTCCGTTTTAACCGGCTTGTCGATGTTGCCCGGCGGAAAGACGCGCACGGCGCAATCAACCTGGGCCCGTTGCAAACCGTCAGCGCCTTTTTCAAAACTGATCTGGTGGGGGTCAAGCGCGAAGTCCACGCGTACTTTGGTTTCACCCGGCCCGGGAGCGATCACATGGGCCTCAAACTGGACCGCCATTGCCATGGGATAATCGGCGTTGAGCGCCTGGCCCATTTCAATGTCCCGTTGTTGCGGGTGCTGCTTTTCAAATGCCACGCGATCAATGGCGTAGTAGCCCACGCGATAGCGCAATTTGGCGCCGGAATGCGTCACGCGCACCTGGATCTTGCGAAAGCGTCCATCCCAATTCTTGTTGTCCGGATAGTACCCGATGGTGTAATACGTTGACCCATCATCCATGCCGTCGCGGACTGCCACGTCCAGATCGTTCCGATTGTAGAAGGCCAGGCCACCGGTCTTCTCGGCGATGTCCCGCATGTTGTAATGAGCTTGAAACAGTTCTTCCGCCTGGCGGCCTTCTGACCTGACGGCCAAGCCACCCATGCCGCCCTGCCCGTTCATGGGCGTGGCAACGTTGAAGAAGGCGCTGCCCAACAGGCCCCGGGCGTCCACCGGATAAACCGAAACCTGGGCGTCGGCCAGCAGGTTGCTGATCAGAGCAAGCTGGTCCGCGTACTCCCGCCGGTTCAAGGCATTCGACTTCGGTTCCGCCGCTGGCGCCTGAGATTTGTCCCCGTTAGGCGACACACGATCACTCCGCACATCAGGATAAACCGCGAACGGGATCGATTCGGAAATCCAGATCAGGTTCTTTCTTCCTGGGTATCCTGACAACATGCGGCCGAGCGAACTCAAGGCAGCGAACGTATACTGCACGCGAAAATCAGATTGATTGGCGACATTCTGGTCGGCAAAATCTTCTATCTGGGCCTTGAGAATCGGCGCTTTTTCCGCTGCGGTTTGTTCGGCCCAGCCCTGCAATGTCAGCGGGACCTCAGAGGTGCCGTTGGGGTTGCTAAGCACGTGCGAACTCTCGCCTTTAAACGTCCGGATGATGTTCTTCAGTTCGCTAAGGTCCGTGGTGAAGTCCTGCAGCAGCCGCAGTTTTCGTCCCATGGCGTAAATTGCAATGGGCTGGCCGGGAGGCAGCTTGTCCAGGAACTTCACCATCTCCACCCGCACGTAAGCCTGGTTGAGGAAGGTGGTGTTCAAGGCGTCAATCAAGACGACATTCAGCGAACGGTTGGTTCCATACTTGGGCGCGTTGCGGAACACGCTAGGCGGCAATGCGGCTTTCTGTTGCGGAAGCGCGTAACCCTGACCAGGATGTTGAAAATTGAAAACGCTGACTTTTTGCTGTTTACCGTCTTCGAGGATGGTGAAGTCTTCGGCACGCAAGTCCGGCAGGACTTTGTCCTTCTTGTCGCGGGCCACCACGTCCACAATCACCAGGCGGGTGTTGACTTTGAGAACGGTACTGGGAACCGGCCCGGTATCTGCCTGTTGTGCCACAGCTTGAGGAGAGGCAGTTTGCGGTTCACTCGACTGCGGCTCCTGGGCGACGGCTTGCGCCAACGTAAGGCTGGCAATGAACGCAAAGATCGAAGATCGTGAAATGACGCGTTTGGTCAAAAATTTGTTCACTTGTACTTCCAGACCTCTCTCCGCGCAAGGCTATGCCGCGCCTATCCGGGAGTCAAGCTGCATTCCACACATGTCCTGATCTGTCGGTTCGGCTTGCGGCAGCCAAAATGAGGTTCCGGGGACAGCGAACGGACCGCGTTGACCACTATCTCCGCTTGACCCTAAAATTAGGCCAGTTCAAGAAAACTCTCCAGCAAAGGTCGTCCGTGCCTCTTTACGAATATCAGTGCCAAAAATGTAAGCACAAGTTTGAGAAGATCCAGAAGTTCTCTGACCGTCCGCTCAAGAAGTGTCCGGAATGCGGCGGCGCTCTGGAAAAAGTACTGCATGCCGCCGGTCTCAGCTTTAAAGGCAGTGGCTGGTATGTGAACGATTACGGCGGCAAGAAAGCCGACCCCAGCACATCGATCTCGTCCGGGGAGGGCGGCAGCGAGAGTTCGGCTTCCAAGGCCACGGAAAAGACCGACAAGAAGTCAGACTCAAAGGCCCAAGCCAAATCTGAATCTAAGTCCGAATCAAAGCCCGAGCCGAAGAAGACTGAAACCAAGCGCGGTCGCGCGAAGAGATAAAAAAAGGCTCCGTGAACGGCGCGCCTTCCGGAAACAGTTGGGAATCGGTGAAAGACAGTGCATACGAGGTGACTGACTGTGAAGCTCGGTTCGATGTTTGTACCTCGCAGCAAGCAAAACTGCATCTCGGCCCTGGTGGCAATCGCTTTGTTGGGTGGCTGTAAGCACGCAGATAAAGAAAAGGTCGCGACCCAACCTGCGCCCGCGACCCAGTCAAGCGTCGCGGACCAACATCCCGCGGCGACGACGGTACCATCTCCAGCCGCCTCACCCACTACATCTGTGATTAGTGTGTCCACAAAGTGGAAGACAATCGAAGAGCTCTCCTATCCGCTGGGCGCACAAAGACTATCGGCGCACTTCATACTTCAGTTGCCCGCGGGCTACAGCGATCCAGGAGACTTCATCCGGATCAGGATTCAGGTAGAAGGTCAACCCGAGTTTGTGTTAGACAATCTCGATGGCTGGATTGAATATCACGATCCAAAGCAAAAACACGATCGGTATGCAAAACTAACGAGCCTGAATCTGGTGCACTCAAAATACCTGCTGATGGTGCCCAGTACCGTTAATCCGCAGGAACTTCCGTTGGTTGTTCTCCGCAGCTGGCAATATGCGAGCGATGCTGAGCGTCTGCATGTGATTGGCTTTCATCCATCCGGGCAGCCGATCACCTTGTTAAATACCAAACTCGATTTGTTGGAGCTTGTCGATCTGGATGGTGACGGAAACTTGGAAATCGCCGGACGCCCATGCCTGAGCGAAGAGGTTGGAGAAGGTGTTTTAACCTACGATCCGCTCCACGTGTACAAGGTGCCCCATCCCACGACCTCCCCGGCCGTGCTTTCGCTCGAGCTGAGCAAAGCTTACAACCTGAAAAACTACTACGGCTGGGCGGGTCCTAAATGCAGTGAGGGAATGGTGGTAGTAGAACATCCTCCGGGAGGCGGCAAGCCAGTGATTTTGCCGGTAGGTGATGTGGAAAAGCTGTTCGCCGAGCAAAAAATGTAGGGGCCGGCTTTGGTAGCGGGCCCCTAATGAACTGCGTCCACGTTAGTTCTTACGCTTTCTGTTTCTCCGCCGGCTTCTCCTCGCCTGCCCGGCCACTTACCTTAAACACCATCTGCCGCTTGGGGACGTCCGCATCCACCACCAAATGATCGCCATGCAGCACTTCGCCTTCCAGAATCTTCAACGCCAGAGGGTCCTGGATAAGCTTCTGAATCGCGCGCTTCAACGGACGCGCACCGTAAGCCCGGTCATAGCCTTCCATGAACAGCAGTTCTTTCGCCGTTGGCGTGAGCTCGATGGTGATCTTGCGGTCGGCCAGGAGCTTACGCAGATCGTCCAGACGCAACTCAACGATGTGCGTGAGCTGTGCTTCGCCCAGTGGACCAAACACAATAATGTCGTCCACTCGGTTCAGGAATTCCGGACGGAAATGTTGCCGCAACGCTTCCATCACATGGTCCGTGGCTTCCGCAAATGCTTCCGGAGAAGCTATGCCTTCAGCCTGTAGATAGCTGGCGCCGATGTTCGACGTCATGATGATCACCGCGTTCTTGAAGTCCACGGTGCGGCCCTTGGAATCCGTAAGGCGGCCGTCATCCAGCACCTGCAACAGCGTGTTGAAAACGTCCGGATGCGCCTTCTCGATTTCGTCAAACAAGATCACGCAATACGGCCGGCGACGCACAGCTTCCGTTAGCTGCCCGCCTTCGTCATAACCCACGTATCCCGGAGGCGCGCCGATCAGCCGCGCCACGGCGTGCTTTTCCATGTACTCTGACATATCGATGCGCACCATGGCGTGCTCGTCGTCAAAGAGAAATTCCGCTAACGCTCGCGCCAGTTCGGTTTTGCCGACGCCTGTTGGTCCCAGAAAGATGAACGAACCAATCGGCTTGCGCGGATCGCTCAACCCGGCGCGCGAACGCCGTATCGCATTCGAAACGCGCTTGACCGGATCTTCCTGGCCGACCACGCGCTGGCGCAGACGCTCTTCCATGGTGACCAGCTTCTTCACTTCGCCTTCCAACATCTTCGAAACAGGAATTCCCGTCCACTTGGCGACGATCCCGGCCACATCTTCTTCGTCCACTTCTTCTTTCAGCATGCGGCTGGGCTTTGTTCCAGTCCCCGGGCCGCTGCCTTCGGCGGCTGCGCTCAGCTTGGCCAGATCGGCTTCCGCCTGGCGCAATTCTCCATAGCGGATGGCGGCCACCCGCTCCAGGTCGCCCTTGCGCTCGGCCTGCTGTTCTTCCAGTTTCAGTTGCTCGATGCGTCCTTTGATCTGGTGAATCTTGCCGATGGCTTCTTTCTCTTCCTTCCAGCGGACTTTCAAGGAATTCGATTGCTCGCGCACCTGCGCCAGTTCGCGTTCCACAGCCGTGAGCCGCTCGCGGGAATTCGCATCGTCTTCTTTCTTCAGCGCCTGCTTTTCAATCTCCAGCTGCGTGGCTTTGCGCTCCAGCTGGTCGATCTCCGTGGGCATGGAATCGATCTGTATGCGCAGGGAAGCCGCGGCTTCATCGATCAAGTCGATCGCTTTGTCCGGCAAGAAGCGGTCGGAGATGTAGCGATGTGAAAGCGTGGCCGCCGCGACGATGGCGGAATCCTTGATCCGCACGCCGTGATGAACTTCGTACTTTTCCTTGAGGCCGCGCAGAATTGAAATCGTGTCTTCCACATTCGGCTCGCCGACGAACACGATCTGAAAGCGCCGCTCCAGCGCCGCGTCCTTCTCAATGTACTTGCGGTATTCGTTCAGCGTGGTAGCGCCGATGGCCCGCAGCTCTCCGCGTGCCAGTGCCGGCTTGAGCATGTTGCTGGCGTCAATTGCGCCTTCGGCCGCGCCCGCGCCGACCAGTGTATGCAACTCGTCAATGAACAGAATCATCTGGCCATTGGAGTCTTCAATCTCTTTCAGCACGGCCTTCAAGCGGTCTTCAAACTCGCCGCGATACTTTGCCCCGGCCAGCATTGAACCGAGATCGAGAGACACCAGCCGCTTGTTCTTTAGGTTTTCCGGGACGTCGCCGCTGATGATGCGCTGGGCCAGGCCTTCGACAATCGCTGTCTTGCCCACGCCGGGCTCACCGATCAACACCGGATTGTTTTTAGTACGGCGGGAAAGCACCTGGACCACGCGACGTACCTCTTCATCGCGGCCAATCACCGGGTCCAGCTTGCCGCGCCGCGCCAGTTCCGTCAGATCCTTGGCATAACGCTCCAGTGCCTGGAATTTACCTTCAGGATTCTGATCGGTGACACGTTGCGATCCCCGAACCGCGGTAAGCGCTTTGAGAATCGAATCATAGGTCGCGCCCATCGACAAAAGAATGTCCTGCGCGGTGTTGCTCCGGTCCTTGGCAGCGCCGGAAACGGTGGCCAGCAGCAGGTGCTCGGTGGAAACGTACTCGTCTTTGAATTGGTCGGCTTCTTTAAATGCCTGATCGAGCAGTTTTTGCAGTGCCGAAGAAATTTGCGGCTGCGCCGCGCCACCGGAAACCTTGGGCAGACGATTGATCTGCTCCGCCGCCTGGGCCTGAACATTGGCCGGGTTCGCGCCCAGCTTGGCCAGGACGGGCACAACAATGCCTTCTTTGTCCTGCATCAGGCCGGCCAGCACGTGCAAGGGCAACAACTCCGCGTTGCCGTTTTGCGACGCCAGCTCACTGGCATGCTGGATGGCTTCCTGCGCTTTGATGGTGAATTTGTCCCAACGAATTGCCATAACTTTCTACTCCCTGCTGCTATTTAATGTACGCCCAAATAGAACCGGGAGGCTCGCGCCTCCCGATCCCACTTAATTCACCGGAGATGTTCTCCGTTTTTCTGTCGAACCGGATTTCAGCCCTGCAAGGTCTTTTCCGTCACGCTGACTTTGATCTGCTTGGGTTTGGCTACTTCGAGCTTTACCAAGGTGATCTTGAGCACACCTTTGTCGTAAGTGGCGTCAACCTTTTCGCTGTCCACCGTATTCGGCAGGCGGAAGGTGCGGAGGAACGAGCCGTAACGGCGTTCGATCCGGTGGAAGTTCTCTTCCTTTTCTTCTTGTTCGAACTTGCGTTCGCCAGTCACGGAGAGCGTGTTGTTTTCCATGCTCACGTTCAGGTCGGATTCGTTCATTCCGGGGATTTCCAGCTTCAGCACCAGCTTGTGCTCGTCTTCATAGACGTCCACTGGCGGAACGAAATTGCCTTTCGCTAGTTCGTCTTTGCCGTTTGCCTCGGCAAAGTTCTCAAACAGGCTGTTGAAACGATCCTGGATTGTGGCCAGTTCACGGAAAGGGGTAATGCGGGTGATTGTGGTCATGATCATAACTCCTCACAAAAGATGTCTGCGCGTGTTGCCTGCCTTCAGCAGCATTAGCGCAAAACAATAATAAAATATGAGTGTGTTATTGTCAATTAATATCCATGCGCATACATATCTATTTATTTCAATGACTTACGTATAGTATGCCCGATTGCTATCTGATCGATATGGAGGGTTTTCGCTCCATTGGCTGGCCGCTTTACGGCCTGATCTCAGCTCCCTGCCTTGAGCTTCTTCAGAGTGTCTTCATAGACAGGAATCTGGTTCCGACGGCTGGGAGGGACGTTTTTGAGGGCCGTTTCCCAGTTCTTAATAGCGTTTGCTTTGTCACCCGTGGCGGTATAGGCCCAGCCAGCCCAAAATAAGTAAAGAACTTCTCTTCAGGATGTTTCTGCTGGTTGATCTTGAAAGCTTCCAGGGCTTTTTCATTTCTGCCGCCTGCCAGAAGTCCGGAAGCGTAAATATGGATCGCCACCATATCCGCGCCGTCTAGCTGGAAAGCTTTGTCCATCACGGCATCGGCTTCCGGGGTTTTGCCCATGGCTTGCAGGACGAGCGCTTTGGTCGACAGTGTGGAAAAGTTCTGGTTTCCGAAGGTCGCCCCGCGGAATGGTCCATTGATCGCTTTGTCAGCCCATACCAAAGCTTCTTCCAGATTGACTTTATTGCTGGCGCAGAATTGCGCGGCACTCTGCCAGTTTCGGTAGTTGAAGCCCGGCCATGACAACAAGTCCCGCCGGAGCTGAGCTACGTAAAGCTCATTGCTGTTGGGCACTTCGATTTTGAACGGGAACCTCTTGTCTTCCCACTGGAGGAACGCCACGGTTGAATCCGGACGGCGTTCATCAAAACCGAAAGTCATGAATTCCGTATGCGGGGCAGCGACGGAATTCACCCCCACGCGCAGGACATCTTCTTTCGGGTCGTATTGAAAACTACCCCAGCCGGATGTGTTCGTAGAGAATATCCATTGCGATGGCCCGTCTTTCTCCACGTCAAGGAACAAGCCATACGTTCCGGCTTTGATCGCTTTACCTTCCACCTTCACATCGTGCGAAAAGGAGATGGTGGTAGTTTCGTTGGCGCCTGCCCGCCAGGGAGCGGACTGGGTTGGCCCAAAGCCTTCGTCGACGAAGCCGTAGTGCACGACTCCACCCCAAATATGTCCGGTACGGTCCGCGCCTCCTCCTCCATGCAGATTCGGGCTGTGATACGAGATCGTAACCTTCACCAAGCCGATCCACTGCGAAACCTCGGCTTTCTCGTTGTTGCCGTTGGGGGGAATAGCGATCTCAGATTGTTCCTGGGCCGGCGCGGTTGTCGCGAGCGATGCCAGAAGCAACAGTAGGGCATAAAGATTTTTCACGGAGGACCTCGCAGAAGAATTTGGGATTGGCGGATGACTTAGTCGCGGAAAGGCATCATGGCAAGGTTGCGTCAGCCAGACTCATTGCAAGAACAGACGCCACGCCAGCCTGCACTGCGCTTTTGGACGTCTGACAATTCCGGATGTTAGCCCCGAGCGCGGACGGCGAGCGAAATGTCGGGTACAGGAATCAGTGCCGTCGCAGTTTTGTCCGGATCAGGAAATATGGGCTATGAAGCACTTGAGATACTGAGTTTCCGGCACGCCCAGGAGCACAGGATGGTCCTTGGACTGGATGCGTTTTTCCATCAGTTTCACGTTGCGGTGGGCGTCCACGGCCGCCGAAGCCAGCATCTCGACAAAGTCTTCGTCGCCCACGGCGAACGAGCAGGAGCAGGTGATCAACGTCCCGCCGGGCCGCAACATCTTCATCGCGCGCAGGTTGAGTTCTTTGTAGCCACGCATGGCGGCCACCAGGCTCTTCTTGGACTTGGCAAACGCCGGCGGATCAAGCACGATCACGTCGTACTGGCGGTTGGCGTCAGAATAATCGCGCATGAGATCAAAAGCGTTGGCTTCAATCCATTCAATTTCATTGCGTAACCGGTGCGCGTTGAGTTTTTCATTCTGTTCCGCCACTTCCAGGGCTTCGTGCGACATGTCCACGGCGGTGACGCGTTCGCACACCAGCGCCAGATGCAGTGCGAACCCGCCCTGGTAGGTGCACATATCCAGCACGTCGCCACCATAGGTATGGCGCGAGGCGGCTACATAGTTTTCGCGCTGATCAAGGAACGCTCCCGTCTTCTGTCCGCCAAGTGGGTCATAGTGAAACTGCAAGCCGTTCATACTGAAGACCGAAGGCCCGGCGCTGCCGCAAAGTACGCTGGATTCGAGCACGGGCAGCTGCTCCAGATCGCGGATGCGTTCGTCCACACGCTCCACCACGTTGGGCACGCCGGTGAGTTCGCGCAGAGTATCCACGATGATCGCGCGGCGCTCGGGACGGTCCCAGGCTTGCGTCAATACCTGCAACGTAAGTATCTGATCGTAACGATCCACAATCAGTCCGGGCAGCCGGTCAGCTTCGCTGAACACCAAGCGGCACGCGTTGGAATCACGCACCACCTGTTCGCGATACTTCACCGCATCCGCCAGGCGTTGCCGTACCAGGTCCATCAGCTCGGCTTCCGATCCGATTTCTTCCCGACCCATCATGCGCACTTTCAGTTGCGACGATGAACTATGGATCGCCGAACCCAGCACTTTGCCCTTGGTATTGACCACGTGGACGAGCGATCCAGGCGCGGCATTGGCGTCATTCAACACGTCAGAGGCGTATACCCACACGTGTCCAGAGCGCAGGCGGCCTGCCGCGCGTTCACTGATGATGATTTTTTTGATTGCTGAGAGTTTGCCTTCTGCGCGTTTTGGCATTTGATGAGTCGACAACATATTGGGAAAAGTTTGGTTACTGCGTGGGAGTTGTTTCAGGATTCTTGGCTTCCGCTTCGGCTTGTACGTCTGATCCACCCGCAGGTCCGGATTCGACCGCATCAGCGGCCTCTGCCGCCACCGGCCGGGCTTTCTTTTTCTTCTTGGACGGCGGGTCAGGCGGCACCGGCGGCATATGCGACGGATCAAAGTAGAGAATTCGTCCGCACGTGAAACACGTAATGATGTGTTCGTTGGTCTTGAGCTCTTCCCAAGTCTGCGGACGCACCATCACAAAACATGCCTGGCATTTTGAATCGCGCGCTTCCGCCAGGGCGGTTTTGCGCCGCCCCAAAACGCGGTCATAATGGGCCAGCGAACTCTCCGTCACTCCGGTCCGGAGTTGGCCGCGCTGTTCGCCCAGGCCCTTAAGCAGTTTTTCATCTTCGGCCGTGCGGCTGCGGGCTTCGGTCTTTTCCTTTTCCACGGCAACGGCTTCGGTCTTCAAATCGGCTTCAGCCACCTTGACGGCCTTCTCGGCTGACTCCAGCGATACCATTAGCTCCAGGATCTTGTCTTCGCAATTGCGGATTTCTTTTTCCGCAAATTCCACTTCGTGCGTCAACGCGCGATATTCTTCGTTGGTCTTTACACTCGACTGCTGGCTTCGGTACTTGGCGATCTTTTCCTGGAAAGTCTTGATGTCGCCTTCCAGCTTGCGGCGGCCGGATTCGTTGTCCTTGAGGGCTGTCTTAGCTTTTTCCACGGCAGCTTTGTGATCGGCGAGCTGGTGTTCAATTTCCGCCACGCGCTTGGGCAGCGCCGCAACCTCTTCGGTCAACCGGATAAACTCCCGGTCAACCTTTTCCAGTTCCATCATTCTTTGCAGGTCATTATTCATGGGCGGAAGGACTCGAACGGCTTAGTCAGTGATTTTAACACGCGAACACGGTGAGCCTTGATTTTCCAAGGATTTTGTATCTCCCACATTCGGTGCGAACCAATACAGAATAAAAAGGACGCAGCAAAAATGCCGCGCCCTCATTGAACCAAGTATCGCTAACTCCGTGCCTCCGTGGTACGTGTTCCCATGCCCGCTCTACTTGTGATAGTTCGGGAACGCTGGCCGCTTGCCTGCCGGCGCCGGATTCTTCTTCAGCGACTCCATCACCAGTGCAACGGCTTTTTCCAGTTGCGGATCGTGGCCGCTCATCCAGTCCTTGGGAGTGATCTCCACTTCCACGTCGGCGGCAACGCCGTGATTTTCCACGTCCCATTGGCCATCGCGATTGTAGAAAGCCACGCGCGGAGCGGTGACCGAGCCGCCGTCCATGAGCTGCGGATAATCGTAGATGCCCACCAGGCCGCCCCATGTGCGCTTGCCGACGAGCGGTCCGATCTTGGCATCGCGGAAGTACCAGGGCAGCGCGTCACCGCCGGACCCGGCATATTCGTTGATGATCATCGCCTTCGGCCCAAAGATGGCGCCTACCGGCGTGGTGAAATCCTGGCCTTCGCGCGTCATCCAGTAGTTGGCCAGCGGACGCCGCAGGTAATCGATCACGTAATCCGCCGCCGAGCCGCCGCCGTTGAAGCGTTCGTCAATCACCGCGCCTTCGCGCCCGATCTGCGCAAAGAAGTAGCGGTTGAATGACGTATAGCCGCCAAAGCCGGTGTCTGGCAGGTAGACGTAACCCAGCTTGCCGCCACTGAGCTCGTGGGTCTTCTTCATGTTGCCGTCAATCCACGAACGGTTGCGCAGGCCGCCTTCATTTTCAATGGGAACCACGGTCACGTTGCGCGCGCCTTTGCCGTCAAACGTTGCGGCCACGCGCAATATCGTGGCTTTGTCCGCGGTGCCGGCAAAGAGTTGGAAGACTTCGTCCGTACCTTTAAGCTCGCGGCCATTTACCGCCAGCAGGTAGTCGCCTTCCTGGACGTTGACTCCTGGCTGCGTCAGCGGAGCATGCAATTGGGGATTCCAGTTTTCGCCCTGATAGATGTGAGCGAAGCGGTAGCGGCCATTTTCAATTTTGTAGTCCGCGCCCAGCAGTCCGACTTTGCCTGCGTCCGGAGCCGGATCCTGCGGCGTGCGGATATACATGTGACCAATCGTCAACTCGCCCAGCATTTCAGAAAGCAGATAGCTGAAGTCCAAACGGCTGCCAATGTTTTCGACAAACGGTGCGTAGTGCTTTTCCGCGCCTGCCAGGTTCAGGCCATGCAGGTTGGGGTCGTAGAAGAAGTCGCGCTCAATGCGCCACACTTCGTTGTATTCCTGTTTCCATTCGGCGCGCGGATCCACCATCACTTCCATCTTGCTCAGGTTCAGCGGCGTCTCTGGCTTACCGACCGGACCGCCGCCGGCCGGCGGAGCTGCTGCCGATCCGATATACCAATGCGCGGCTGGACCGCGGCCTTTGCTGTAAAGGAGCTTGTTACCATCCGCGGAGACGACGAAGGCATTCACGCCGTCCATAATTTTTTCCGCTTTGCGCGACTTCAGATCAAAGCGCCACAAGCTCGACTGTACGTCCGGCGTAAAACGCGCTGGCTCTTCCAGCAGGAAGATGATTCCCGCCTTTCCAGAGCTTACTTGCGAGTAGTTGCGCGGAGGCATGGGCAGAGCAAGAATGCGTTGACTGATGCCTTCCAGATCGATTCGGACGTTCACTTCTTCCTTAGCGGGCTTTCCGCCTTTCCCTTTTTCGGCGCCTTCGCCTTCAGCTTTTTCTTCCTTTTTGTCTTCCTTTTTGTCTTCCTTCTTTTCGTCCTTCGCCGCGGACTTGTCGCCTTCCGGCTTGGCTTCTTCGCCCTGGGCTTTTTCTTCGTCGCTCTCCGGCGCCAGGGGTGACGCCGCGTCCTTCCGCAGGACCATCACGTATGCGCTGCTGGTTACCCGGCGGTCTGCGCTGGAAAGATCAAGCCAGCCCGTGGTGGGACCAACGTCCGTGCTGGCGGTAAAGAAGAGATACTGGCCTTTCTGGTCAAACGCCGGATAGCGCGCGTCGCTCAGGCCGTCCGTCAGCTGCAGGGCTTTGCCCTGTTCGAGCGAATAAGCAAAGATGGCAAACATGTGACTGATGAGCTGTTTGTTGTAGGCGACCCACCGGCTGTCCGGCGACCACACGGGAACCAGCGCGCGCTGCGGCAGATCGTACGTGGTGCTATCGATCTTGACCGGCGCGCCTTTGGCCACGTCCACGTACCAGATGCTCAGCCGCTTGTCGGTATAGGCAACCTTCTTGCTGTCCGGCGACCACACTGGGTTGTAGAAGAATGATGCCGGGTTGCCGAGAGAGATCTTCTTGGCTTCGCCCATGCCGTCTGGACTTTTGATGTGCAATTGGTACTCGCCCGATTCGTCAGAGAAGTAGGCGATCCATTTTCCGTCCGGTGACCACGCTGGGTCGCGCTCCATTACGCCGGGCGTGTTCGTGAGGTTGCGGATGTCGCCTTTTTCGGCGGGCACGGTCAGGACTTCTCCATGCGCTTCAAACACCGCGCGTGCTCCGCTAGGCGAAATGTCGGCCCCGGTAATTTCGCGCTCGACCTTTTTGAAGTGCGCACGCGCCTGCGGCAGGTCAGCCGGAACCGTTACGGTCACAGGCTTCGACTTTCCGGAAGCCAAGTCGAAGAGATTCAAAGCCCCAAACTGTTCGAACACAATCGCGCCCGGACCGGCGGAAGCGGACTTGATGTCCGCGCTGGCCGCGAATGCCGTTTCAACTTTTTTCGACTTCACGTCGTACGAGTAGAGACTGGTTGGGCCGTTGCGGTCAGAGAGGAAATAGACCTTGCCACCGATCCACATCGGCGTCCATTCTTCGGCCGTATCATGCGGCACTTTATCCAGGCTGTAGTCTGTAAGGTTCGTGATCCAAATGTGCGAAGCTTTGCCGCCACGGTAACGCTTCCATCCAATGGAAGAAAACCGCCGCGTGTTGTCCGTGGGAACGTAAGCGATCTCTTTTCCGTCGGGCGAGAGCGATCCATTCTCCGCCATGGGCAACGGCAGTTCATGGGGAAATCCGCCATCAAGACCTACGGTAAACAGACGGTTGAAGCGCGAGTAGCTGTTGCGCGTGGAGCGGAACATGACCTGCTTGCCATCGGGCGTCCAGCCTACCACTTCATCCACGCCCGGATGCCACGTGAGCCGTTTAGGCACGCCGCCCTCGGACGGAATAACGTAAACATCCACGTTGCCGTCATAGTCGCCGGTGAAGGCGATCATGCTGCCGTCGGGAGAGAACACCGGATCGGTCTTGGTGCCGCTGCCACTGGTCAGCAGCCGCGCTTCACCACCATCGCGTGCAACCAGCCAGAGGTCGCCGGCAAAGGTGAACGCAATGTGCGTCTTGGAAAGAGTGGGTTTCTGCAGCAGCAGTGGACCCGCGGCCTGGGCGTTGGTCGCCAGAATCGTGGTGGCCAGAATTGTGGTGGCCAGAAAAATGACAGTAACGAGTGAGGACAGCAGAAAGGAAAGTTTCTTCATAAGCTCCGCCGAGGTGACATTGGCAAACGGATTAGGGTAACAGCCTTGGCTTAGCCTTTCCATGTCCTTCTTCCTTCGTGCCTGACAATTTCGCCTTCGCACTACCCTACCCCCGTGCCGTCAACTAGGATTCCAAAAGGCTTACCCGATTCCTCCCAAGGATACGCCTTCCGCTGGCATTTCCGATGACGGCGATGACGCGCGATCCAGGCGATCAGGCGATCACCGCACGCCCTACCCTCCCCCTTCATCCCAAGGTTTAAAAGACTTACGCGATTCATCCCAAATGTCGACTTTTCATGGAAACCACTCCCTCCAAACCCTGTCATATTGAGCGACTCCGAATCCCGGCCTTTGCCGGGACGAGGAGGAGTCGAAACATCCCGAGAATGTTGCCTTCATGAATGCCGATCCAGGGAGTTCTCAC
>Ga0075024_100000111_pt1 | contig 23268 bp, 20 predicted proteins | sample Str013_2_FD_71389 | JGI IMG/M metagenome (GOLD analysis project Ga0075024, IMG submission 71389) | Freshwater sediment microbial communities in response to fracking from Pennsylvania, USA - Straight Creek_MetaG_SC_2013 | ecosystem: Environmental > Aquatic > Freshwater > Creek > Sediment... | reverse complement strand
TTGTCATTCCGACCGAAGGGAGGAATCTGCTTTTTCCGATCACGGCGATCACGTTGCGATTCCGGCGATCACGGCGATCTTTTCTCCCCCACCCCGTCATTTTTTCACCGGTGATGCAAACAAAGGGCTTTTTGAAATTGGCGCTTGGACGGCCCTTGCACGGAGCTTGCACGGAGCTTGCACGGAGCTTGCACGGAGCTTGGACGGCCCAAGCCCAAGGTCACCCAGCATTGGCTGAGGGGTTACAGCTCTTTGGTTCGGCCAATTGCCAATTGCCAGATGCCAATTGCTTCTTTTCAGTTGTCAAAGACCCGTTCTTGGTCACCAGCCCTAAGCTGGTCATATCCTTATTATACCGTATTTTATTCGCCTATTCCAGCGCGAAATAGGACAGGGCACTGTCTCGTCCCCCTGCTATGCGGCCCGGACTCTTGGTTCAGTGCGATCCAGTCCCAGGGACAGCTGAGACTATTTTGAAGAAATAAATTGAGGCAAATTTGAACCGAGCGATTCGAAGATCAGCCGTCTCCCCTGGGACTCTATCTGAAACCTTTTTGGGGTTCTTGAGATACCTGCTGTAGCGTGGGTGGTGGCTGATCTACACTGCTGGCTGGAAGGTGTGAATGGTCGGGGCGTGGCAAAGATGGTCGGGGGCTCTGGCTCGGAGCACAGAGCGTGACTTCGAAAGGATGGTCATACCATTTCTGCGGATAATCTGGCCCCAAATCGACCAAGTGCCTGCGCGAAGGGCTTGGGATGCAAAAGGGATCGATCTCTTGGTGTGGACGGACGATGGCCAGTTCCCATGCGCAGTGCAATGCAAAGGCTTTACCGTACAAGAACTTGGTCGCGATCAGTTGAGGCAGGTGTTGGATTCGATTGACACTTTCTCGAATTCTTTCACCAAGTGCAACACTTACATAATCCTCCACAACCGAGATGGCAAGAACGCTGAATTCAGAAATGCAGTACAGAAACGGCTAGAAAACCTCGTCGCTTCCGGCCAAGTGAACCACGCTGAGCTTTGGGACCGTCAGCAATTGCTAACAAGGGCCGAACAACGCCTGAAAGAAATGATCACAGACAGTTTGCACACGTATTCTTTTGAATTACTCAAGAGCTATCAAAGGCTGTTTTCTTTTGGTCAATCTTTTGTGCGAAACGTTCCTGTTAAGCAATTTAATTTGCGATTTCGGAGATACGAACCATGCGTTCGCATACCGCTGCATAGTGAGAAACTCGTTTCAGCAAGTGAACTAGTTTTGTCGAGGACGCAAGCACGTTGGACCCTTCTCGCAGCGCAATTTGGCATGGGGAAGACGACAACTGTGCTACATGCTGCCACCTCCAGTAAGCACACCGTCGTGCTTATTGAATGTCGCTCACTTCCCGACCGGCAGGATCAACTCACCAGTACCTCACTGCTCCTGGAAGAAGGCCTTAAGTCGCTGGGAATACTTCATCAGTTTTCCGACGCCGATCAACAGGTGTTATATGAAGTTGCCGCGCTAACTTTTAAGGCGATGTTAAAGCGGCCGCACGTACCATTTGTGTTAATTATCGATGGGTTGGACGAAAACCGGTTTTACAGCAGATTGAGAGGCATGGAATTCCTAAGCAACCAGCTAGCCGATCTTCAGTGCCCGGTGATACTTACTACCAGGCTCGAACATTTGAATGCAATGTTTGGCGATTTCAGCTCTGCATTTCAAGAGTTTTCGGTTAAGCAAGCACCCAAACGCGATGCTCGCCTCATTGAATTAGAGCCGTGGAACGTGGCCCAAGCGGTTGAACTCAGTACTTCCGCTTGGCGCGCGGCATCTGAAGGAGAGAAAGAGCACCTGCAAACACTCGTTGAGATGTTGCGTGACGATTCATATTCCTCTTTGTACGGAGACCTTCCTCGCAATCCCCTTATGCTGCAGTTCATCATAGAAGACGTTGCTGATCACGGCGTTCGGCTTAGTGATCGTAGCTCTCTGATTGAGAGTTGGATTAAGAAAAAGATACGACGAGATCAATCACGCGTGATGCGTGCGAGTGTTGGTGAGGGCCTTGACGTAGAAGATTTCACCGAACGCGTTCTAAAGGTTATGGAGCGAGTCGCAGGTCGAATGATTGATCCCGGCACTCATGAATTGTTGGAGGTAATTGATTCTCAAGAGGTTTTGGATTGTTCTGCCCCGCAGTTTGCAAACGCCGATTTGCTGGGGTTGGTTTTAAACTCACTGCTCTTGCCAGTAGGACCCCGTCGTGGTGAGAACCTTCCGCTTACTTTCGCTTTTAGAGTTGTCCAGGAGTACCTCTTGGCACGTTACTTGGTTCGCTCTCGTGAGGACGAATCTGTGTACCCAAAATCAATCAGGGACTTTATTGTTCAAATCCAAGCAGATAGATCGTAAGCCTGTCTTTTCATCTAGTTTTCGTTGCTCTCCCTTTCGCCTCACTTTTGCTTTATCCTTTTACGTGGAGTTCCCTGTGCAGCGAATCATCTTCCACGTCGATATGGACGCGTTCTTCGTCTCGGTGGAAGAGCTGTCTGACCCGTCGCTCAAGGGTAAAGCCGTGGTGGTCGGCGGTCAGCGCGACGAACGTGGCGTGGTTTCGGCTGCGTCGTATGAAGCGCGCAAGTTTGGTGTGCATTCAGCGATGCCGTTACGGACGGCGGCCAAGATGTGTCCACATGCCATTTTTCTCAACGGGCATCCGGACCTTTATCGCGAAGCTTCGCTGAAAGCGCGCGCGGTGTTGCAGGATTTTTCTCCCGCGGTGGAGATGGCGTCCATTGACGAAGCCTACGTGGACATGACCGGCACGGAGAAGCTTCACGGCCCGCCGCTGAAGTCGGCCCACAAGTTGCACGCGGAAATGAAGCGCCGCACGGGACTGAACTGTTCCATCGGAATCGGCACATCGCGCCTAATGGCCAAGATTTTGTCTGACCAGGCCAAGCCGAACGGAGTCCTATATGTTCTGTCCGGGCAAGAACAAACTTTCCTGGCTCCGTTGGACATTGGCAAAATCCCCGGCGTGGGCAAAGTCACCAAAGCCCGGTTGAATGAGATGGGAATCAAGGTAATCGGCGACGTGCTGAAGATAGAAGCTCAGGTACTGGAGCAGAGTCTGGGCAAGTGGGCGCTGGCTTTGGTTGGCAAAGCTCGCGGAGAAGATGCCGGCGCGTGGTTTGAAGGCGAGATCGGTGAAGACTGGAAAGCCAAGTCCATTAGCCACGAGCATACCTTTAATCAGGACACGGGCGACGCCGCCAAGCTGGAAGGCACGCTATCCAAACTATCGGAGATGGTGGGCCGGCGTTTGCGCGAACAAAGTTTTGTGGCGCGGACTATCCAACTGAAGCTGCGCTACTCGGATTTCACTACCATCACTCGTGCGCAGTCCGTGGAAGTGCCTACGGCCGTGGACATGGAGATTTTTGAAACCATCCGTAAGTTGTTCTATGACAACTGGATCAGCGGACGGGCGATCCGGCTGCTGGGCGTCCATGCGGGGAACTTTCCGTCCGCCAGCTCTGACGTGTTTCCCGAACAACTTGATCTGCTGGAAGGCGACAAACGGCGCAAACGTACGCAGGCCCTTTCCGCGTCAGACCGGCTCCGGGACAAATACGGCGACTCCGCGGTGTTTCTGGCCAAAGGGATGAGCGGGACCTTTCGTGAGCGCGTCCATGAGAACCCGGCAGTCAAGAAGAAACACCCAGAGAAAAAGGATGAAACCTAAAGGAACCAAAGGCCTATTGGGGGAATCTGGCCTTCAGACCTTCCGAGACTACTTCATAGTACGGTTGTCCAGCCTGACATTTTGTTCTGAAACCACGAAAAAATTTATTTAGTGTTGGAAAAGCAATAGAAAAGGCTTAGAGTTTGTGCCGATAGGCTCCTTATGGTTGGAATTCTTGTGAGTAGATTCCAGACCAGTTGATGCCAATAGCCCGAGGGTCCTGGGCCAGCATCAAGGGGCAGCGCGCGTCCTATATGTCCAGCCACTTTGAGGAAATTCTGGTTTTAGTTGTAGCCAGTATCCAGGTGACTCTATTCACCTGGATTTACTTGCGAGACCGCCAACAGAAGTCGGCGCTATGGCTGCTGGGCTGGATTTCCATCTTTGTACATTTTGCGTTCCCCGCATTAACCGACTCTTCCCCCACGCCCGGGCTCCTGACCACTTGGGTGAAGGTTGCCACACTGGTGGTGGCCGGCACGTTCTTTCTGCTGTCAGTCTCTCAGGTTTTTCGCCACCGGCGTGAGCGCATTCTCTTTGTTCTGTTCATTGGCGGCAACGCCATCATTTATCTGACGGGGTATGTACTGGAATTCCACGCCCGCTGGTTCTACGTGACCTTACTGGTGTTGAGCGTAGCCTCCGGTTCTTTTCAGGCGATACGCCATTACGGGTTCAAGAGCGTCCAGCTTTACGCCATGATCGTGATGCTGGTGCCGTATGCGGGTTGGGCCGCGGCGCGCGCGATTCAGGGTGATTTTGATCAGGGCCTTGATTTTTACCTGTTTGGTTTTTTCAGCGTCACTGGACTGGCCTATGTCCGTGAGTTCCATCGTTTCACGCCCGGAGTGATTTTTACCGGTATTTCTTTCTTGTGCTGGGGACTGGTGTTCCCGGTGTCGGATTTCGTAATTTCGCGCGGCGGCGGTCCGGGACCACAAAGCTTTTTCTGGGACATCCCTAAGTTCTTTGTCGCTTTCGGCATGATTCTCACGTTGTATGAAAACCAGCTGATGGTTTCCAACTCCGTGGCCAGCAAGTACCGCACGCTTTTTGAAGGCAACCTGGCGGCCGTTTATCTCTCCACTTTTGAAGGCCAGTTGCTGGACTGCAACAATGCGTTCATAAAGATGTATGGATTCAAGTCCAAGGAAGATGCCCTGGCTGATTCCTGGGTGTCTTTGTGTGCCAACCGGCAGGAGCGCGAAGAGTTTCATGACACGTTGAATCTTTATGGCCGCGTGCTCAACCACGAATGCCGCCATCGCCGCAAAGACGGGACGCCTTTCTGGATACTGGAGCGCGCTACCATTGTGCTTGATCCGGCGGGCAAGCAAATGATTGAAGGCACGGCCATTGATATCACGGAACGCAAGAACGCCGAGCTGGCGCTAAAGGAATCCGAACAGCGCTTTGCCACCGTCTACCGTGAAAGTCCCGTCGCCTGTGGCATGGCTACGCTGGATGGCGTGTTCATGAGCGTGAATGACGCGTTTCTCCAGATGATGCAAATGACCGCCGACCAGGTCATCGGCAAGAGTGGGTTGCAACTGGGTTTCTGGAAATCACAGCAGGAACGCGACAAGTTTTACGAGCTCAACCTGAAGGGTGGACGTTCCGTGCAGAACGTGCCCATGGAATTCAAAGACGCTGAAGGCGATAAGCACGTTGCGCTCTACTGCGCCACGGTGGTCAGCATTGGCGAAAAGGAATGCATCTTCGGCATGATGTTGGACCAGACCGAAAAGAGCGAACTTGAAGCCAAATTCCTTCAAGCCCAGAAAATGGAAGCCCTGGGCCGCCTGGCTGGCGGCGTGGCCCATGACTTTAACAACCTTCTGGGCGTGATTGGCGGCTATGCGGAGTTGCTGGAAGGCAAGCTGGGCAACAATGAAACCTATCGCCGTTACTGCACCAAGATCATGGACACCACGCAGCGGGCCAGCGGTCTTACGCGCCAGTTGCTGACTTTCAGCCGCAAGGAAATCATCCGGCCCACCGCCCTCAGGACGGACAATTCCATTCGCGATCTGGCCGGAATTCTTCCCCGCCTCATTGGCGAAGACGTTGAGTTGTTTGTGGACTTGCGCGGTGAAGGCACGGTGGTAATGGACCGCACGCATTTTGAGCAGATTATCCTGAACGTGGTGATCAACGCGCGTGACGCCATGCCCAACGGAGGCCAGTTGTTTATCGAAACGGAAGACGTCCTGCGCCAGGTGGCCCTGCCTTCCGGTGAAACGGCCGTTCGTACCTTTGTGGCGCTTCGGCTTCGCGATACCGGCGTGGGCATGGAAGAAAAAATCCGCTCGCACGCCTTTGAACCTTTCTTTACCACGAAGGAAGTTGGCCGCGGCACCGGCCTGGGTCTTTCCACCGTGTACGGAATTGTTCAACAATGCGCCGGCGAGATCAGCATCGATTCCCAGCCAGGACATGGCACGCAGGTCACGATTTTCCTGCCGACCGTACCGGAACTTGAGCCAGAAGTGGCCGAGCAACTGCGCCGGGAAGTGGCCCGCGGCGCTGGCAACATTCTGCTGGTGGAAGATGAGCCGGAGCTACGCAACGCGAACGCGGAATTTCTTAGCTCGATTGGCTATTCCGTAATTTCCGCCAGCAACGGTGTTGAAGCTCTGCGCATGGCTGGCGACGCCGGCTCCATCGACCTGGTGATCAGTGATGTGGTGATGCCCAAGATGAACGGACGCGAATTTGCGGACCGGCTGCTCCTCGTCCACCCGAATACCAAGCTTTTATTTGTTTCCGGCTACGCCGATGACGTGGTGCTGCAAACCGGACTGCCGGCGAACGGTGTTCCATTCCTGCAGAAGCCATACTCTTTGCGGGAGCTCGGCAACAAAGTCCAGGAGCTCCTGGCCTTGTCCACCGGCGGCGTGCATTAAGTTACGGAACTGCCTCTACCTTCTCTTGTAGCTTTCCCACTCCGGCTGGGCGAAAAGGCTAGTGGCTTTCAGAAACTCCCAGATTTTAGGATTCAGGTCGCCGGCCACGGAATAGTAGTCGTGATCGTGGCCTTTCATTTCAAAGACGTCCGCATGCAGGCCGCGGCCATTGATGGCGTCGCGCGTTGCGTGGACCAGTTCCAGAGAAAAATACGGATCGGCCGTCCCCACCCAGATAGCAACAGGAATGTTTCGCTGCGCTGCCGCGTGGTCGATATAAGGATAAAACTCTTCTTTCATGGCGCCGGCGTGGACAGCCACGGCGGCAAAGTACCAGGATCCATGATTCCGTTATAAAGTCCGAACACCGCTCCCGCGGAATGCCCAAACAGGTAAAGGCGTTTCCCGTCCACGGGATATTTTGCGCGCACCGCTTCCACAACGTCGTGCAGGAAGTCGGGACCATCGGCAGGGAAGGCCCACTCGCGGGAGTTTGCCGAATCCGGCGCCACCAGGATTACGCCTTCTTTTTCCGCCAGGTTTTTCCAGGCGTCAATCTGTGACATGCCGTCACGACCCGAGCCGTGCAACAGCAGAAGCAGAGGCGCTGGCGAGGTCAGGTTTTCTGGCGTCAGCACGTAGTAGGTCCGGTCCTTGCCGTCCACGGAGACGGACATTTTCTGCGGCTTGGATTTGTCGGACGCCAGCGTCGCAACGCAGATCATGCTGATGGCGAGAAGTACTCTGAGGGATCTCTTCATGTTTCTTGCAGCCACCTCGGATGATTAGTCTCCAGCCAACTGCGGCGCGCCCTGGACCGCACTTTGTACTTTCATTGGCAGCCAGCCGCGCACGATCGTGTACAGAACCGGAATGATAAACAGGTTCAGAAGCGTTGAGAAAATCATTCCGCCAAACACCGTTACTCCCACGGAATTTCTGCCGGCTGAACCTGATCCCCGGGCAATCACCAGAGGCAGAACGCCGAGAATGAACGCAATGGAGGTCATCAGGATCGGACGCAAACGCAAGCGCGCTGCTTCAATCGCCGCTTCCACCAGTCCCATGCCGCGATGCTGCAATTGTTCGGCAAACTCCACAATCAAAATTGCGTTTTTGCTGGCCAGGCCAATCAGCATCACCAGTCCAATTTGGCAGTACACGTCATTTTGCAGGCCGTGACCCATCACTGCCAGATATAGCGGCGACCCCAACATCACGGCCATCAAGGCGCCCAGCATGGCCGTGGGCACTGACAGCAGGATGATGAACGGAAGCACAAAGCTTTCATACAGCGCGGAAAGCGTCAGGTACACCACCAGCAAGCCCAGGCCAAACAGCATCAAGGACTGGCTGCCGGAATTGATTTCTTCCAGTGAAATTCCCGTCCACTCAAACTGGTATCCGCCGGGCAGGGCCGTTTTGGCCACTTCTTCCATGGCCTTGATGGCCTGGCCGGAACTGAAACCTTGTTTCGCGCTGCCGTCGATTTCCACGCTGCGGAACATGTCGTAGTGGTTGATCAGCGTGGAACTGGTGCCTTCTTTCACGGTGACCAGGTTGTCCAGGGAAATCATGCGCCCATCGTCAGAGCGCACATAGTATTGCCGCAGGTCACGCGGCTTGGAGCGGAACGCCTGGTCGGCCTGCACCAGCACCCGGTAGCTGCGGTTGTTGAAATCAAAATCGTTGATATATTGCGACCCTACATAAATCTGCAGCGCCGATGTGATTTGCGAGAAAGATACATTCAAGCTCTTGGCTTTTTCGCGGTCAATTTCCACAACGAACTGCGGATCGCGCGCCGTGAACGTGCTGAACAGCCCAGTCAGTTCTTTTCTTTCGCTGGCCTTGGCGATGAATCCCCGCAGCGTGCTTTCCATTTCGTCCAGGGTGCCGCCGCCAGTCTGTTGCAGTTCAAAGGCGAAGCCGCCGAAGGTTCCCAAACCAAAAACAGCAGGCGGCGCGAAGGGCAGCACAAAAGCCTCTGAGATACTCATCAGAGGGCCGCGCAAACCATCTACCACGGCGGCCACGCTATGTTTTTTGCCGCTGCCGCGTTCTTTAATGTCTTTCAAGCTGGCGAAAATCAGACCCTGGTTTGCGGCTGTTCCGTTGAACCCGAATCCCGGTACCGAGAACATCCCGGCAACATCCGGGTTCTGGTTGATAATCGCCGCGGCTTTGTCCAGGATTTTAGTTGTGTATTGCAAAGATGTGCCCGGTGGCGCCTGCACCACCACAAAAAAGTAACCTTGGTCTTCCGGCGGGATAAAGCTCGTCGGCACCTGTTGGTAAACCACCGCGGTCGCCAGGACTGCGGTAAAAAATCCGACGACCACGGCGGGCTTCCAGTCCGTGAGATGGTGCAGCAGTTTTGTATAGCCGTTGGTGGTCTTGCGGATCAACGTATTGATGGCGGCAAAAAAGCCTTTTGGTTGTTCCCGCGGACGCAGCAACAGCGCAGCCAACGCGGGTGACAGCGTGAGTGCGTTGAAGGTTGAGATGGCGATGGAGAAAGCAATCGTCAGCGCAAACTGCTGGTAAAGGCGTCCTGTGGACCCGGGGAACAATGACACCGGCACAAACACCGCAATCAGCACCAGCGACGTGGCCACCACCGCGCCCGTCACTTCGCTCATGCCTTTCTTGGTGGCCTCGCGCGGATCGCTCATACCTTCTTCAATATGGCGCTCCACGTTTTCAATCACCACGATCGCGTCGTCCACCACCAGCCCCGTGGCCAGCGTAATGCCGAACAATGTCAGCGTGTTGATGGAAAACCCAAACAGTTTGGCGAAGATGAACGTTCCCACCAGCGACACCGGAATGGTGATGGCCGGAATCAGAGTGCTGCGCCAGCCTTGCAGGAACAAAAAGATCACAATAATGACGATGATGATGGCTTCCACCAGCGTGGTCAGCACTTCCTTGATGGAATCCGCCACGGCGCGCGTGGTATCAAAGGCCACCACGTATTTCAGTCCGGGAGGGAAGCGTTCTGAGAGGCGCTTCATTTCGGCCTGTACATCGCGATCCACGTCTAGTGCGTTGGCATTGGAAAGCTGGATCACGCCCAGTCCCATGGCGTTCTTACCGTTGTAGCGGAGCTGGCCGCCGTAGGCTTCCGCTCCCAGCTCAGCGCGGCCCACGTCACGCAGTTCCACCAGTGTGCCGTCAGTCGCGCGTTTCAACACAATGCGCTCAAATTCCTTGGGATCGCTCAACCGGCCCGCCGCGCGCACGCTGATCTGATAATTCTGTGTGCTGGGAGCAGGTTGCTGGCCAACTTGTCCGGCAGCTACTTGAACGTTTTGTTCGCGCAGGGCGTTGGTAACATCGGAAGCCGTCAGGCTGCGGGCCGCCAGCTTCACCGGATCCAGCCAGAGCCGCATGGAATACTTGCGTTCGCCAAAAATCTGGATGGTGCCCACGCCCTTTACGCGTTTCAACGCATCGCGGACGTAAACATCAAGATAGTTGCTGATGAACAGGTTGTCGTACTTATCGCCGTCAGAATAAAAACCAAAGGCGCAGACGAACGAGCCGCCGCTCTTGTTAATGCTCACGCCGGTGTTCTGCACTTCAATCGGTAACCGTCCCAGCGCCGTCGAGGCCCGGTTCTGGATGTCCACCGCGGCAATGTCCAGGTTGCGCTCCAGGTCAAACACCACGTTTACGGAACTGGCGCCTTCATTGCTGCTGGTGGACGACATGTAGCGCATGCCTTCCGCGCCGTTCACCGCTTGTTCAATCAGGCTGGTTACGCTGGTTTCCACCGCCTGTGAGTTCGCGCCGTTATAACCGGCGGAAACCGTTACCGTGGGCGGCGTCAGGTTGGGATACTGCGCAATCGGCAGCGTGGGAATAGCAACCGCCCCTGCCAGAACAATCAACAGGGAGCAAACTGTGGCAAACACCGGCCTGCGTATAAAAAAATTAACCATGAGAAGTAAGCCTGCCTTCGGCCAATCAGCAATTGGCAATTAGCAACTGGCAGCTAGCAACGAGCATTTGGCAAAGCTAAAGCCGAAACCACACCTGGAGGAAAAATGAGAGCTTGGGTCTGCTTTAGCTGGGCTAATTGCTAGATGCTATTTGCTAGGTGCGTCTTATGACTGTGGGACCACCGGCATGCCGTCAATCAACATCTGCACGCCGCTGACAATAATTTTGTCGCCCGCCTGAATGCCGTCGGTGACCACGTAGTCATTGCCGATCAAGTCGCCCACCTGGATCAGGCGTTGCTTAGCCACGGCTTGCGGCCCGTTGCCTTCGGCTACAAACGCGAACAGCTTTCCGCTGAGGCGCGACACCGCCGTCACCGGAATCATGGGTGACTGGTGTTCTGACCAGATTACGTTTGCATGGAGTTGCTGCTCGTTGCGCAGCCTGCCGTTTTCGTTGGGCACAAAGGCTTTCACCAGCAGCGTCTGCGTGGCCGGATCCACCTCTGGCGAAACGAACCACACCTTGACTCGGACCAGGGTTTTGCCATCTTCATCCAGAATCTCCACCGCGGTGCCCGTCTTGATCCGAGAGGCCTTTTGCGCAGGCACTTTGATATAGGCTTCCAGCGAGTTGCTGCGGTTCAGGGTTGTCACCGTAGTCTGGGTGGTTACGCGGTCACCCACGCGAACCGGGATATCGCCCACCACGCCCGCCGCCGATGCGTAGACTGTGTAATAACGCAATTGGACCCGTTGTTCGCGGATGCCGGCTTCCAGCGCTTCCGCGTCGGCCTTGGAGGCATCAAATGCCGACTGCGCGGCATCCAGGTCCGCCTTGGCAATCACTCCGGCAGCGAAAAGCTTCTTTTTGCGCTCCAGGTCAATCCGGTTCTGTTCCATGGTGGCCAATTTGGCTTTGTGAGTAGCTTCCTGATTGTTCACCGTGGCCTGTTGCTTGCGCGGGTCAATCTCCAGGATCGGCGCTCCGGCAGCTACGCTTTCGCCCGAACGAACAAAGATGCGCGTCACGTCGCCTTCCACCTGCGGCTGCAACACGGAACTGTTCCGCGACCACAAGGTGGCCAGGTACTGGCTGGAATCCGGAACCAGCTTGTTTTGGGCGATGATGACCTTCACGGGAAACGCCGGCGGACCAGCCGGTTTGCCGGCAGAGGCGTTGTTACCGCAGCCAATGGAAATAGCAATAAGGATAAGAAGAGCGGTGCTGATGGTGTACTTGGACATGGGGGATAAGGCCTTCTATGTTAACCAACATTGGATTAACGCGCCAAGGGACTGGATTCTTTGTTGTTTCAGTAATTTCAGGCTCTCTTGAGTCCACGCATCTTTAAGTATTTAGAACATCACAACAGCATTTAGAACGTCACAACGGCATTTAGAACGTCACAACGGCATTTAGACGTCCCAACACCCAAAATGGGAGGCTACAATCGCAATCTCACTAGACGCCGCTGGTGCGAACTGACATGATAGATTTTATTGTGGCGAAGGTCAAGCGAAGCACGGAGTCTGAGCCGCGCTTTATCCGAACAGGCCGGCAAGGATGTTGATTCGTTTTTCGTAAAAAACAAGTTCGTAAAAAGCAATAAAGCCGAATGCGGATTCCCGATTCCATCTCGCCCCAAATCAACTGGCTGAAGATCAATTGGCAGCCAGTTCCGCGTGTCCAGTTCATCGCCTGGGTTGTTTTCTACGCGCTGCTCCTGGTTTTTCTGGCGTTCAATTTCGGCCAGCTCACGTTGCTGGATAACGCGCACCTGGTGACCCATGAAGCCGGACATCTTCTCTTCGGATGGTTCGGCGCCACGCTCGGCCTGTGGGGCGGAACGCTGTTTCAGTTGCTGGTTCCCGCCATGCTCTGCGCGGCGTTCATCGCGCGCAAGGAACTTCCCGGGACCGTCTTCTCCGCGTTTGCCTTCTTCCACAGCCTGACCGGCGTGGCCGCTTACATGAGTGACGCGTTGCGACTCGAGCTGCCGCTGGTTACCGTGGGCGCCATCGCCGACGAATCCATGCATGACTGGCTCCGGATTTTCACGCAGCTTGGTGTTCTGCCGCATGCCATCCAGATTGGCAACGCGACTCGACTCATTGCCTGGTGCGGCATGATCGCCACGGTGGGCTGGTTTGGGTGGCGTCAGTATCCGCGAGACTCAAGTTGAATAATGGGCTTTAGCACCTGCCGCTCTGGCCGTGATTTTCGACACAAGGCCACAGTAGATCGCCGCATTCAAAAGTGGCACCAGGATCCAATGCAGGTTCAAAAGATAAATAGGCGGACAGCTCACGAACATCACTATGTACCAAAAAGTGGACAGGCGGCCCCCGTACATCAATGCACCGACCACTCTCAGCCAAAGCAACGCCACTCCGAGTCCGACCAAGGAACCAATCGCTACTAAGGTTTTTCTCATGTCGTCCCTGCACTAAAAGCGCGAATTCCCACTCATACCGCCACCGTCTCCACCAGTTCCAGCACCATCTTGCGCAGAGGCTTCATCAGCGGCAGGGACGAAAGCTTCAGCAAATTCACCAGCAGGTTCAGGCTCTTGTCCATGAGTTTCTCGGTGCGCTGTTGGCCCGGCGAGCGGTCATACAGCCAGAAGAGAATCAGGCCCATCTGGTACATCCACAGCAGGTAGGGAAGTTGCGGCTTTAGGTCCGCCGGGACTTTCACTTCGCTGCCTTCCACGGCTTGGCGTAGATGTTCCATGGCCCGTTCGCGGATAGGCTTGGTCTCCGCGCTGAACGGTGACAGCGGATCGCTGGAGTCCGGAGCGTGGCGAAACAGCGCGTCACAAAATTTGCGGTTCGGTTCCAGCGTGGCAAAGCGTTTTTCCAGCACGCAGCGCAGGCGGTCTTTCATTTTCGTGTGTTCGTTCATCGCCGCCATCATTTCTTCGTGGCTGCTTTCCTGCAACTCCTGATAGAAACTCAGAACGATTGCTTCCTTGGACGAATAGTAGTAATACGTGGCGCCCAGCGCGACTCCTGCTTTGGCGGCGATGTCCCGCATGGTTGTTAGCTCAAAGCCTTTTTCGCGGAACAGCTCCAGCGCAGCGTCATAAATCTTGCGTCGTGTATCTTCCGCGCGCGGTGTAGGACGGATTTTGGTTGGCGCCGTGGTCATAATGCGGACATGGTTGCTTTCGCTATTGTATGACGCCGTCACTGTAAAAAGTCCTGGACGGTGCCTTCACGGATTGCGCACGGCGGCAGCGTTACCTTGCGCAGTTGCTCGGCCGCGTTCTCCGGACTTCCTTTGAGCCAGCGCGAAATCGCCTGCCGGTTCTTCGACAAGGTCTCAAAGGCCTGCCGCGCGAACGGCCGCAACAGCGGATGCGCCAGCCGGCAGGCCCAATCACGATAATCTTCCAGCGCATAAAGCGCCATGATCCATGCGGAGTTGTTCATATACACCTCGCCATCGTCACTGATCACCACCAGGTCATTGCAGGTGGCAATCTGGTCCAGGTCCGGGAACATCTTTTTGGCTTTGTCCGAACCCGCTGGGACCATGGAAAGTCCCAGCCACTGCTTCTGGATGAGCAGCCAGTCTTTCAACCGCTCACACAGTTCACATTTGGGATCATAAAGAACGTATAGCATTTCCATTTTTATTCCTTCCTTTCAAGGCGCGGTCCCTTATTCCACGCCGCGCCTGCGTCTCGCGACGAATGGTTGTTCCGTCGCGGATGCTCGTCTTTACCTTGACGCGGCCATCGGTGGCGGTGGCACGGTAATCCGCAACGTGGCATCCGGAGACACCGGAGGACGCCGCGGTCCATTGCCCGTGGCTTTGCCGCGAATCACCGAAAACACAATCAGATTGAAGAAGTGCATTGCGCCCAGTACCAGCAGGACGATGCCCAACTTGTCGCTGACCATCTCAATCGCACCGCGCGAAGTGCTGATCACACCTTCTGTTTTTAGGGCCAGGGAAACGAATCCGATATTGATCAGGTAAAACCCGACCACCAGAAGATGATTCACTGACGATGCCAGTTCGCCGTTGCCGTGGAAGGCGTCTACCAGAAAGATGGCGCCGCGTTTGTGGAGCGTCCGCGCAACCCATATGGTCAGGGTTACGCTGATCACGATGTAAACCAGGTAGGCCGCTATGATCGGAGAAAGTTGAGTGATGTAGTACATAAAGCCCCTCGCTTTGATATTTTGAACCTGTTCAAAAACACAATAGCGCGACTTCCGGGCACGAGTCAAGGATTATTTTGAACGCGTTCATTAGCTTGATAATGTCTTTAATTATCAATAGCTTAGCCTGACCCAGCCCAGGGATAGGCCGCAAAAGGAGCCAGTCGTATCTGGTTTAGCGTCCCAGCAGTGTGCTTTTCCAGCAGACAATCCACGTCTTTTACAGCTTCTTTACCGCAAGGCTCTTCGCGCCTGTGTTTTTATGCTTCTTACTCACATAAAGAGCCTGCGTCCGGTTCCACTAAAGGCTCCAAGGCCCACAAAAAATGAGAATTCATTCCAAGTTTCTCCGTGTCGCGCGCGGCGCTTTCGCCGTCTCCTTGTTTGCCTCTCTGGCTACGGGAACCAACTCAATTCTTGGCCAGCAACAGCCGCATTCGTCCCAGCCAACACAACCGTCGAGCTCGGCGCAGCCGGCCAATCAAAGCACGGCCCAGAAGCCTTCGTTCTCCGTCCAGGTAAAAGTCGTCAACGTTCCAGTCACCGTTCGCGACAAGCACAACCAGATCGTCCGCGATCTGACGAAAGAGGATTTTGCCCTGGAAGAAGACGGACGTACGCAGGAGATCCGATATTTCGCGAAAGAGACGGACTTGCCGCTCACGGTTGGTCTGCTGGTAGACACCAGCTTTAGCCAGCGCCGCGTGATGGACAAAGAACGAGCCGCGAGCCGCGCTTTTCTGGACCGCATGATCCATCAAGACAAAGACGCGGCTTTTGTCATTCACTTTGACCATGAAGTGGAATTGCTGCAGGACATCACGAATTCGCACCAGAAGTTGGAAGTAGCGCTGAATTCCCTGAACGTTGGGCAATCCGCGGACCGCGACTCCAGCAGCCAAGGTGGCAACTCACCCGGCGGATATCCCACTGGAGGAAATGGTGGCGGAGGCGGCGGAGGCCGTGGCGGCACAACAAGAATCAGACTCCATCAGGGCACTCTTCTTTATGACGCCGTTTATCTCGCATCGGACGAAGTGATCAAGAAGCAGCAAGGACGCAAGGCGCTCATCATTCTTTCTGACGGTGTGGACCGCGGCAGCAAAGTTGGACTGGAGACGGCCGTGGAAGCCGCGCAACGCGCTGACACCATCGTCTATTCCATCCTGTTCAAGGACGACGAAGGCTACGGTGACCGTGATCGCGGCTTCGGCATGGGCGGCCCCATGGGACGCCGTGGACCAGGCGGCGGTGGAGGTCAGCGCCGTCCCATGCCCAGGGAGGAACGTCCTGACGGCAAGAAAGTTCTGGAACGTATTTCCAAAGAAACCGGTGGACGGATGTTTGAAGTCTCCGGCAAACACAACGTGGAAAAAATCTACGCGGAAATTGAGGACGAACTGCGTGGCCAGTACAGCCTGGGTTACACGCCGGACAAAACAGATACGTTGTCTGGATATCACCGCATTCACGTCACGGTGAAGAAAAATGATGGCAAAGACATGAACGTACAGGCGCGTGACGGATATTACGGTGATCGCTAGGAGCTTAACAGGTTGCGAAGAGTCAGGTAAGAAACGCCATTCGGCAACGAAACTTTAGAAACGAACAAACTTGCCGACCAGGGCTGCAACCAACCCGAGCCCGACCAATGCCACGGGACCGTGGTTCTGCTGCAGGACAACGCCGATTTCTCCGCCCTGGGTACCCAGCCAGGCGCCCCAGAACATGCCGCCGACAATGCAGAGGGAACCAAGATACTTCAGGATTGGACTTCCAGGATCTCGCCGGGGTGCGCGCGGAGCGCGAAACGAGCCACGGTCTTCGTATCCTTGTCGAGATCCAGTGCCCCATTCGTCTTTATATTGTTGCTGTTTCGCCGGGACAGGATAACGCATATAACAACTTTCACTCATTTTCATCCAAAAATTCAACTGTCAAAATGCCTTAGTAAGTTTTTCTCCTGATTCTCAGGCCATGGAAACCCTTTTTGTAAAGTTTTGCATCGGCGTTTCGGCCTTTACAATCGAATTGCTTTTACTGAAATAAGTCCAAACAACATGGCCCATCTTTTTGAACCGCTACGACTGCGCGGGGTGGAATTGCCGCACCGCATCCTGGTTTCTCCCATGTGCCAGTACTCTTGCACGGACGGCCTCGCCAACGACTGGCACTTTGTTCATTTGGGATCACGTGCGGTTGGCCGCGCTGCCGCCGTGCTCACCGAAGCCAACGCCGTGACGCCGGAAGGCCGCATCAGTCCGGACGATCTGGGCATCTGGAGTGATGCGCACATCGAACCTCTGCGCCGCGTGTTTTCCTTCATCGAACAGCAAGGCTCAGTTCCCGGTACACAACTGGCCCACGCCGGACGCAAGGGAAGCACCAGCGCTCCGTTTAAAGGCGGCAAGCCGATCACGGTGGCCGAAGGCGGGTGGTCTCCGATTCTTGCGCCCAGCCCGCTGCCTTTCAATGACGGCTATCAGGCTCCGCATGAAATGACGCGCCAGGAAATCGCGGCCGTGGTGCAGGCTTTTGCCGACGCGGCTCGCCGCGCTGACGCCGCCGGCGCCAAGATTGTCGAGCTTCACGCCGCACACGGCTATCTGCTGCATGAATTTCTTTCACCTCTAAGCAACCAGCGCACGGACGAATACGGTGGCTCGTTCGACAACCGCATCCGCATCGTTCTGGAGACGGTCGATGCCGTTCGCCGCGCGTGGCCGGAAAAACATCTCATCTTCCTGCGTATCTCCGCGTCAGATTGGACGCCCGGCGGCTGGACTCCGCAAGATTCGCTGGGCCTGGCGGAAAAACTCAAAGGCCGCGGCGTGGATTTGTTCGATTGTTCGTCCGGTGGCAACGTGGCCAGCGCCAAGATTCCGGTCGGTCCCGGATATCAAGTGGTTTTTGCGCAACGCCTGCGCCAGGAGTTGGGCGTCCGCACCGGCGCAGTTGGAATGATTACCGATCCCGCGCAGGCTGACCAGATCATTCGCTCCGGACAAGCCGACGTGGTTTTTCTGGCGCGGCAATTTTTGCGCGATCCCTACTGGCCGCTGACGGCCGCGCGTGCGTTGGGACAGGAAATCCAATGGCCCAAGCAGTACGACCGGGCCAAGCGGTAAGCGCCGCCTTAATGGCTTTCGTTTTTCTTCTGGGTTTGCGCGGCGTGCGCGGCGTCATCGGGTTTCTGGATCTCACGTTGCTCCACCGGAGACGAAAGCACGATCGAGGTGGACGTGGTTCCGAACGGCGTGAGCCGGTCGATCAGATTTTCCAGATGTTCCACCGAGCGCACGTGGACTTTCATGATGAAAGAATCCGCTCCGGTGCCGCGATGGCACTCCACAACTTCAGCAGACGATTTCACCACGCTGGTGATCTTGGTGAACACGTCGCCTACTACGGACATGCGTATGAACGCGGTAATCGGCATGCCGACTTTCATCGGATCGACATCAGCGTGGTAGCCCACAATGATGCCGGCTTCTTCCATGCGCTTAACCCGCTCCACTACGGCCGGAGTTGTTAAGCCGACTCGGCGTCCGAGCTCAGCATAGGAAAGCCGTCCATTGACTTGCAGTTCGTGGAGCAGCTTCCATCCGATCTGGTCTAAAAGCTTCTCGTTCTTTAATGTTGAGTCCATTTTTGTCTGATATTGTAAGACAGATCAGAGATTTTCTCTAACTTCACTTCTGCCTAAATTTCATTAGAGACTTTTAAGTTTATTTGCCCTGTAGGTGAAGCCACTTATTAAACCACTAACCCCTGATTCTGACTAGGGTTAAGTTGGGTTCCTGGGGAAATCAGGAATTCTTTCGGCCTGGCCCCAACGGAGGAAGCCTCCCTACGGGTGAAGCGCCAGTCTTAAGTCAGTCGGATCCGCACCCCATGGAGCAGGTTACGGGAGTGAATCGACCGCATTCGAGACGCTTTGAGCGATGCTATACTGCACGAATTCATGAAAACCCAAGTGCCAAAACTCTTCGCCCTGCTTCTTTTACCGCTAGCTGTTTTCGCGGCCACCAAGCCCAACATGAGGCCCGGTCTGTGGGAATCCACTACTACGGTTCAGCGTCAAGGGGCGCCGCCTATATCAGCTGAACAAAAGGCCATGATGGACCAGCGCATGGCCAGCCTGTCACCCGAGATGCGCGCCAAAATCGAGGCTGCCCAGAAAAAGAGTCTAGCGAGCTCGGCCCAACCGCATGTTCACAAGAGCTGCGTTACCCAAGAAGATCTGGACAAGCCTTTGGCCTGGAGCGACGGCAAAGATGACGGCAAGTGCACGAAAACGGTTTTAAAATCAACCTCCACCGAACAGGAAGTCCGTGTGGAATGCGCCAGCGATAAATACAAAAGCTCCGGGACAATCCACATTGTGTTGTCCAATCCTGAGACGTATTCCGGAACCATGGTTTCCAACATAACGCCGGCGGGCGGATCAACCACGATGACCTCCACCACCCAAATCACCGGCAAATGGCTGGGCGCCGCATGTGGTGACGTCAAACCGAATTCGCATAAGTAGAATTTGCAAGATTTAAAGAGCCAACGAAGGCCACCAGGCGCGTGGTGTCAGCGCGCCTAGCGTTGCGCGGCGTATGTCTTCTGCCGGCGATAGCTGCCTTGAGACAAGGACTTACTCTTCAAGAGTGTTTGTTACTTTTTTGAAGCGAGTTAGTTCCATAGGTTCTAGTTCCATGGGAACCGTTACGGAATTGTATGTTAAGGGTTTTACTTGATTTAGCCGCTCAGCCATTATAAAAAATGTACATCCCTTTAGGCTTGGATCGTTTACTCTCCAACAACCTACCCAGGTGCAATTGTTTCCATGGACAGAATCGTTATAACCAACCAGGAAGTTGAAAAAGCTCCAGAGCCTCAGCAGGCGCCGGCAACGCCCCCGCTCTCGGCGCTGCCTCCTATCGCTCCGGCCCTGCCTTCCCCGGTGCCTCTGTGGACGCGGCTGGTCATGATTCCGCTGGTCTTCTTTTTGCCGATTCTTAGCCTGGTGGCCCTGATTCTGAAAGTTACGGTGCGCAGCAAGCAGCCAAGGGTCGTCCAGGCATGGTGGTCGTATCTGCTCACGTTGTTGATCATCAGCGGTTTTCTAACGACAATCCTGGTCGTCATAGGTTTTTCCACCAACGTAGCTCCAGCGCCAGACGCAATCGGCTCCGCGCTTCCTAGCCTGGACGAGCGTTCGGTTTTTCCTAATTTGCCCGCAGGCCAGCCGATGACCGGCGTGCAGCTGAGTTCAACTCTGAAACCGCTGGTCATGATGGCTTCGCCGGCGGCCAAACGCTGGTTCAGCACCAGTTACGGAACGTCGGGAATTCTTGGCGCTGCGCTGATCCTGCAGTCGGACTCGCACGGTTATCTGCTGGCGACGGCCCGTCATGTAGCCGATGGTCCGGACTGGCAGTCCAAGCATGGCCCGCAAAAAGTAATGGTGTCTGATGGCATGAACGGCTGGGCCGGCGCGCAGTTGGTGGCCCGCCACAAACGGCATGACATGGCAATTCTCTGGCTGCCGCGCCACAGTGGCGACGTTCCGTTCCGCCAGCCCGTCGCACAATATTCCAGCGTTCAGGTGGGTGAAAAAATTTATGTGATCGGCCATCCTGAAGGTTTGAACTTCAGCGTCAGCAACGGGATTGTTTCCCGCACTCCGGGTGATGACGTAATCCAGGTTTCCGCGCCGGTGAGTCCAGGAAACAGCGGCGGTCCGCTGTATGACGAGTTCGGCAACCTGCTGGGCGTGGTGGTCGCCAAAGTCGCACGCAGCCGTGATCCTGAAGCTGAAAACCTGAACTTCGCCGTCAGCACGGACGTGTTCCTGCATGAATCTGACTGGGAAGTCGCCAGTAGCGGAGATTCGCGCAGCGCGTTCACGGATTTTCTACACCAGATCAAAGTACGCAAGATCCCGCCGGATACCGGCGCCTCCCGATAAGGAAAGCTCTAACCAACATGGCCAACATTAACGTCACAGTGTATGACTCCACGGAAAACAAGCGCGTGCCGGTTGAGCTGCCGGACGATGCGCCCGCCAACCGCATCATTGCCGTACTGGTGGAAAAGCTGCAACTGCCGCGTAACGGTCCAGACGGCGCTCCGTTGAGCTACAAATTCCACCACAAAAACTCTGGCCGCCAGATCCAGGACTCACAAACGCTGGCTGATGCCGCCGTAAAAGAAGGCGACATTCTGCGCCTGCAGCCGGAAATTACCGCCGGAGCGTTCTGAGCCAGATGACTCGTCCCACGGCTACATCGCCGGTAACCGCCACGAGCGAAAATGCTGAAGCGCAGAAAGACCCTGTGCAGGTGAATGTTCAGGAGCAGAATGACTCTGTGCCGAAGGCGGGTTCTCAAGCGGTTTCCGCAAATGACGATTCGCGTTTCAGCCGCTTCCGTCTCATCGGCTGGTGGGACCAGGAAAAGATTCGCCAAGCCCGCGTGCTGGTCATCGGCGCTGGCGCTCTCGGCAATGAGATCCTGAAAAATCTCGCTTTGCTGGGCTTCACCAACATCATTGTTGTGGACCTGGACTCCATTGCCGCTTCGAATCTCTCGCGCAGCATCCTGTATCGTGCCGCGGACGTTGGTAAGCGCAAAGCCGATGTTGCCGCGCAAGCCACGCGCGAAATTTTTCCCGAAGCCCAGGTCCATGCCATCACCGCCAACGTAGTTCACGGACTGGGACTCGGCATCTTTGGCTGGGCGGATTTCGTGCTGGCCGGGCTCGATAATCGCGAAGCCCGCCTGTGGATCAACCGCGCCTGCTGGAAGATGAACCGTCCGTGGATTGACGGCGCCATTGAGGGCATCAACGGTGTGGCACGCGCATTTCTGCCCGGCACGCCTCCGTGCTACGAATGCACGCTCGGCGAAACTGACTGGGCCATCCTGAACAAACGCATGTCCTGCAACCTGCTCACGCTGGAAGCGGACACGGAAGGCAAAGTAGCCACCACGCCCACGATCTCCTCCATCATTGCCGGCTTGCAGGTGCAGGAAGCCGTGAAGTTGTTGCACGGGCTGCCCGTGCTGGCGGGCAAGGGATTTATTTTTGAAGGTCTCAACCACACTTCATACCGGGTGGAATACACCGAGAATCCGGACTGCATGAGTCACTACACGTTTTCTGATGTAGTGCGGCTGCCGCAGACTTCCGCCGAACTGACTCTGGAGAGTCTGCTGGCGCTTGCGCGGCGTGACTTAGGTTCTCAGGAAGTTTCCGTGGAATTCAGCCGGGACATTGTTCACAAGCTGGCTTGTCAGAATTGCCGAGCGGAAGAAGAACTTTTCGCCGCCGTCGGCACCGTACCTTACGCGCGCGGAAAGTGCCCGGCCTGCGGACAGATGCGCACCGTGGTTACGGCGCACAGTTACAGCGGCAGCGAATCTTACGGTCAGCGAACGCTTACAACTCTCGGCCTTCCACTGTTTGATGTTGTTACCGCGCGTTCATCGGAAAGAGAAATCGCTTATCTCGTCGCCGGCGATGCGGCTTCTGTCTTAGGACCGCTAAGCGAATCGCAAAAGCAGGGAGCTTCAGCAAAATGAGCAAAGCGCCCAAAGTAAAAATAAAAATCCAGCCCGCCGTGGTGATGGAAGCCGAAGTCGCGCGTAAGATCCGCCAGCACTGCCGGACGTCCATGAAGGCGGAAGTCTGCGGCGTGCTGATCGGTGAATCCAGTGAAGACCGCACCGTGGTGCAAGCCTGCATCGCCGGCGAAAACGCCGCGCAGGGCGGCGCTCACGTCACGTTCACGCAAGACACCTGGGAACACATCTACAAAATCAAGGACAAGGAATTCCCAGACGCCAAAATAGTTGGCTGGTACCATTCGCATCCCGGTTTCGGCGTCTTCCTCTCGGAGCACGATCTTTTTATTCACGAAAACTTTTTTTCCAGTCCAACGCAAATTGCCTGGGTCTTTGATCCCCACACGGACGAAGAAGGCTGTTTCGGCTGGATCAGCGGCAAGACAGAAAAGCTTTCTGGCGTGCGGTTTGGTTATTCGCAAAACGTGGAACTCACCGAGCACAGTGTGACCCAGGCGGAAGACGTTGACGATGACGTCCAAGCGGCCGACTTTCCGGGCAAGGATTTTCTAGGCAAGCGCAATCCAGCTAGCCGCGCTGAAGAGCCGGTTTGGGTGAAGTGGATAAGTTGGGGACTGGCCGGTTTTGCGATTGCGGTACTCGGAGGCACCGGAGGATTTGTTTTTGGCGGGCGCCAAGCCGAGCGCCAGATCTTGCAAAGGTTAGAAGAGCAGATAGGCCCCAAAATGGCTGCCTGTGAAGCGATCAACCAACATCCAATTGAAGTTTGCCGGGATGTCCTGCAACGTTTCGCGCCAGGGACACTGGCTCCCGACACAAAAGTGCCGGATGTGAAAACTCCTGAAATGAAATCCGCTTCACCCGCGGGCGGTCCAGCGCAAGGCAGCGCGCCCGCCAAGGAATCACCCGCAAACAAGGGGA
>Ga0075024_100000107_pt1 | contig 23568 bp, 20 predicted proteins | sample Str013_2_FD_71389 | JGI IMG/M metagenome (GOLD analysis project Ga0075024, IMG submission 71389) | Freshwater sediment microbial communities in response to fracking from Pennsylvania, USA - Straight Creek_MetaG_SC_2013 | ecosystem: Environmental > Aquatic > Freshwater > Creek > Sediment... | reverse complement strand
AACAAACTTTTAGCGACGATCCCCTGCGCATGCTGCGGGCCATCCGCTTTGCTGCCCAATTGCAGTTTACCATTACCGATAGAACCTGGCAGGGCATCAAACAAAATGTGCAGCGCATTAAAATAATCACACAGGAGCGCATCACCGATGAGCTGAATAAAATACTAATGAGCCCTAAGCCTTCCGTGGGGTTTGATTTGCTGTACAAAAGCGGCCTGCTGCACATTATTTTTCCGATGATGGTAGACCTGGAAGGCGCCGAATACATAGACGGCAAAGGACACAAAGATAATTTTTACCATACCCTGCAGGTAATAGACAATATCTGCGCAAAGACCGATGATCTCTGGCTGCGCTGGGCCGCTTTATTGCACGATATCGGCAAGCCGGCTACCAAAAAATTTGAAGAAGGGCATGGCTGGACTTTTCATGGTCATGAAGTAATTGGCGGAAGGATGGTGCATAAGATATTCACCAAATTAAAACTACCACAAAATGAAAAAATGCGTTTTGTGCGCAAAATGGTGGAATTACATTTAAGGCCCATCGGGCTTACCAAAGAAAACATCACGGATTCGGCCATACGCCGCCTTTTGTTTGATGCCGGCGAAGATATTGATGCCCTGATGACCCTTTGCGAAGCGGATATTACCTCCAAAAACAAAACAAAAGTAAAGCGTTACCTGGAAAATTTTGAATTGGTACGCCAGCGCATGGAAGCCGTGGAAGAGAAAGATCGCATTCGCAACTGGCAACCACCCATTACCGGTGAAATGATCATGGAAATATTCAACCTTACCCCCTGCCGCGCTGTAGGCGATATAAAAAATGCTATAAGGGATGCTATACTCGATGGTGACATTCAAAACAATTATGAAGCCGCCTACGAACTGATGCTGAAAAAAGCCCTTGAACTAAACCTGCAGCCAGTGAAATAAAAAATGACCGGTTGTTTGCGGTAAGTAGTTTATAATTAGCCGTTCTGGCCGTAAATTGGATATTTGTTTTACTTTTGAACAGGGAAAATTTGTACGGCAGCCGGTTGCTGAAACAGCCAGGTATGCCAATAAAATTCTTAAATAGAAAATACAGCGATGGCTATTCTAAAATTCAGGGTATATTTTGAGCAGGACGACAGCATTTACCGCGATGTGGCGATAAGGCATACGCAAAACTTTTTGCAATTGCACCACGCCGTCTTAAAGGCGTATGAATTTGACAATAAACACCAGGCCACTTTTTACCGGAGCAATGATCACTGGCAGCGCGGCAAAGAAATTACCCTGGCCCGGTACGATAAAAAATACAAAGTAGAGCCTTTGCTGATGGATGCCACTACCGTTGGCTCTGAGATTATTGACCCCAACCAGAAGTTTGTATACGAATATGATTTTGCTAAAAACTGGGTTTTCTGGCTGGAGCTTATTAATGTTTCCAAAGAAGAAAACCCAAGGCTCGATTACCCTGCTATGGTAAGGACCGAAGGTATTCCGCCATCACAATACGGCACCAAGGGTTTGGTGAGCGATAAACTGGCCGAGATGGAAGAGAAATATGATTTGGTGACCGGCGCTGAAGGCTTTGGAACCGAAGGTGAGGACGGCGTTGATAGCAGCGAAGAAGCGGGAGAAGAAGCGGGAGAGGAAGCGAGTGAAGAAAGTGCAGAAGAAATTTAAACCGATAGAATTCAGCCGCTAGTACGTGTCTCTATATTTTGGTATGAAAGCCTTACATGATTAGCCCTATGCCTTCAACCAAATTTCTAAAAACCTGTATTGTAATTGCTGGTCCAACGGCAGTGGGCAAAACTTCCATGGCCATTGCACTCGCACAGTATTTCAACACCTGCATTGTTTCTGCCGATTCGCGCCAGTGTTTCAAAGAAATGAATATAGGGGTGGCAAAACCTACCGCACAGCAATTGCAGCAGGTGAAGCATTATTTTATCAATTCTCATTCTATTACAGACGATGTAAATGCCGGGCTGTTTGAACAATATGCCCTTGATGCTGTTCATGCAATTTTTCAGGAGCACGATATTGCTGTAATGGTGGGCGGAACGGGTTTGTACATCCGCGCTTTTTGTGAAGGCATGGACGCCATACCCGCAGCCAGCGCAGCTTTGCGGGATGCCATCACCAGCAGTTATAAACAGGGCGGCCTTGCCTGGTTGCAAAATGAGATCAAAGAAAAAGATCCTGCCTGGTTTGCCAGCGGCGAAATACAAAACCCGCAACGCATCATGCGTGCATTGGAAGTGGTACTGCATTCGGGCCGTTCTATTTTATCTTTTCAGCAACCGGTAAAAGCGGTAAGAAATTTCAATATCATAAAAATCGGTTTGGCGATACCGAGAGTGGAATTGTACCAGCACATCAATACACGGGTGGATGAAATGATAAGCGAAGGTTTGGAACAGGAAGTGGTTTCGCTACTGCCTTACCGCAACCTGAATGCCCTGCAGACAGTGGGTTACAGAGAAATGTTTGAATACCTGGAAGGCAGTGTTGACATTGGTACAGCTGTTGAAAATATAAAAAAGAATACCCGTCATTACGCAAAGCGGCAACTCACCTGGTTTACAAAAGATGCAGCAATGCAATGGTATACACCGCTTGATTACAGTCAACTAATTGTATATTTACAAAAATTGGTGTAAGAATTGCTTGCATTTGTGATCAATTATCCAATTATTAAAATCGAACAGACGATAAACGAATTTTACTATTTGTAAATCTGTGAAAGACCCACACCAACAAAAAATCCTGATATCTTTTTAAAAGCCGCGTAAAAAACACAGGTTTAGGCGCTGATCTCAAAAAAAACAAGAATGCCCCATCGCCATGACGGGGCATTCTTATGTCAGAAGCTTAATACCGGCTTAACACAATTGATTTTTAAATAGCAGAGATTTGCGGTTAGCCACTGCATGAACAGACCTTCTCCACAATTATCCGCAAAAGATTTTGGCCCTCATTTTTTATGGGGTGTAGCCATGGCTGCTGCTCAGAATGAAGGTGCCTGGAATGAAGATGAACGGGGGCCTTCTATCTGGGATGTATTTGCAAGGCGCCAGGGCAAAATAAAAGGCAGCGCGAAGCCCTATACCGCCACCGATTTTTACCATCGCTTTAAAGATGATCTCTTGCTGGTAAAAGCACTTGGCTTTAATACATTCCGTTTTTCCATTTCATGGTCGCGCATCATGCCCGATGGCGCTGGCAAGATAAACCAGGCAGGGCTTGGTTTTTATCACCAGCTTATTGATGAATGCCTGAAGCAGGGCATCACGCCGTTTATAACATTGTATCATTGGGATCTGCCGCAGGCATTGGAGCAGAAAGGTGGCTGGACCAGTCACCTCATGAACAAATGGTTTATTAAATATGCCGGTGTTTGCGCAGAGGCTTTTGGCGACAAAGCAAAGAACTGGATTGTTTTAAATGAACCTATCGGCTTTACATCGCTGGGTTATATGCTGGGCCGGCACGCACCCGGTAAAACAGGGCTGGATAATTTTTTGAAAGCAGTACACCATGCGGCGCTGGCACAGGCCGACGGAGGCCGGGTTTTGCGCAGTGAAATTAAGAATGCATACATTGGCACCAGTTTTTCCTGTTCGGAAGTAATACCCTTTACGCAGAAGGCAGAAGATGTGGAAGCCGCCCGCAAAATGGATATTTTACTGAACCGGCTTTTTATTGAGCCATTGCTGGGCAAAGGCTATCCCAACGAAAATTTTAAACTGATAGAAAAGCTGGAGCTGGTGAACAAGGCCTGGAAGTTTACGGAACGCTTGCGGTTTGACATGGATTTTATTGGGGTACAGAACTATTTTCCGCTGGTGGTGAAACACAGCCCTTTTATACCCTATGTAAATGCCATAGAGGTAAAAGCCAAAAACAGGAAAGTGCCGCATACGGCCATGGGCTGGCAAATTTCTCCCGATGGGTTTTACAATATGCTAAAGAAATTCTGGAAGTACGGCGCTGTAAAAGAAATTATTGTTACCGAAAGCGGCGCCGCCTTTAACGATAAACTGGTTCATGGCCAGGTCTTCGATCCGGAGCGGACACAATATCACCAGCAATACCTGCAGGCATTGTTGCAGGCAAAAAAAGACGGCATCCGCGTAAAAGGGTATATGGCCTGGACGCTCACCGATAATTTTGAATGGAGTGAAGGCTTTAACGCAAGATTCGGCCTGGTACACACCGATTTTAAAACGCAATTGCGCACTGTTAAACAATCGGGTTATTGGTTCAGGGATTTTTTAAATGTCTGATGCCTGGAAATTCCACAAGAGGCAAGGTAGAAAACTAATGTATAATCAAAAAGAAGAAACCAGGTGTCCTGTAGTCGGCCATCCGCTATATTTTTCTTTGAGCCTTAGGCACTGTTAGATAAAGCCCCTTTTTCTCTTTTGGCTTTGTGCCACAACCTGCCCATCTTTTCTCTTTAAGCCTCAGCCTAAAATTTTATTCCAAAAGTGGCTGCAATGTTTCCTCCGGTGCCATTGATGGTAGCAAAAGTATTGGCTTTATCGGGCAACCGGTAGGGAAAATTAACATCATTGGTCATGCTGTGTACATAGGTAAGATCAAGAAAAAAACCTTTATTGCGGTAGCCCAATCCTCCGCTTACATACATTTTTTTGCCACTGAGTTCGCTGTCTTTGTAAGGATCCATATAATAGGAAAAGCCAAGCCGCGCCATAATGGTATTAAACTTCAGCTCTCCGCCCACCCTGAAATTGAAAGCGTTTTTATAATAATCTTTAATAGCTGAGTTAATGCCCGCATAATAGCTGGCATCGCTGCTGCTCTGGTCGGTCGATTTGTAGCGGTTGCTTTTGTACGTTACATACTCTACGTCTGCCGTAAGAAAGCCTTTTTGTTGTTTTACATCTTCCACGGCATTGATAACGTAGGCCGCACTCAGCATAATGCGCCAGGGGCTGTTTAAATCATATTTGTATTCTGGTGTAAGGTTCAGCGTCTTGTCAGAGCTGGCGGTAACGGTGCTGTTATTGGCATGCACATAGTTTTCTGTGTTGGTGGTCATGCTGGCGTAGTAGGTATCTTTTAAGCCATAAATAGTGGGCGAATGAACGGCAAGGCCCAGGCGAAATTGATCCGTAAGCTTATAGATAGCGCCCAGCTTAAGGTTCAGGCCTATTCCCTGGCTGGTATATTTCTCAGTAAGGGTTGAGTGTTCAAAATTATTGTCTTTGTCGCCAGTAGCATCTGTTTCTGTAAACACGCTGTTTCTTTGGTAATAAACAATGGGAATACCGAGGCTGCCGCCGAGGTAAAATTTATCCATATGGGCAGCTGCAAATCCAATGGCTATTTCGGTAATGCCACCTTTTGTTTCAATATTGTTTTGCTGGTTTACCAGGAAGGCGGCATTGCTTTTGAGGTTTTTCCATTGGGCAAGGCTCACCACATCGGGGCTGTTATTGCCGGGTATGGTGAGGGTATCTATGAGATAAGTGTAAGCGGCCAGGCGGGTGCCTACACTTACATTATCGCTACCGGCCACACTGTTGATGTCGAGCCCGCTGGCAGCGGCTTCTGCGGCATATTGCTCGCCATAAGAACTAAAATTATTCTGCCCGCTATAGCTGATGCGGTTGTTGAAATTGGTGATGGTGGAAACAGCAATACTAAACGCGGCGCCATTCCAGCGGCTGTTGCTGTTGTTCGATCCAAATACGGCGCCACTGGTACCCAGGTTAAAAAAACTTTTGCTGTCAGATTTTGTACCGCCCCTGAAATTGCCTTTGTTGTTGATAAAAGAAAAGCCGGGCGAAATAACAAAATCCCTTGTCTTATAAAACGCAAGCCCTGCCGGATTTACAAATGTGGCCGATACATCGGCGCCGAGTGCGCCAATAGCACCTCCAATGGCCTGGGTTCGGGCCGTACCATTGGGGCCAAACCAACTGTATTTAAGGGCGTCTTCGGGTACTTGCGCATTCAATGAGAATGTATAAAAAAGAACAGTGGCTGATACGATGATTTTTTTCATACAGTAGTAATATTTACAGGCATACAAGGCAATAAAAAAGAGGAACCTTTAAGTAAACTACTCAAAAAAAGCTCCTCTTTGCTGCTATGTAATGCGATTGATATATTCTTTTTAATGCTTTAATTAATTACCACGGGTAGGCCTGCTTACAGATCCGCCGCCGCCACCACTGCTGCTGCCACCAGATGAACTACCTGAAGAAGACGGCGTATAGCTGCGCGAAGGCGTATAATTATTATTGCTGTTATTGGAAGAACCCGTGTTGTTGGCAGGTGTATAACTATTATTGCGCGAATTATTACTGTTGCTGTTGCCATTGTTATAATAGCTCCTGTTATTGTTTGCGCCGTTGCCGTTGTTGTAGCGCTGCGGGTTGTTGTAATAGCTGCTGGGTGTATAAGACCTTGCGCCAGCCCTGTTATTGCCAGAATAGCTGTTTACGTTGAAAACAACCGGCCGGCTGATGGGCGCATTGTAATTGGTATATTTTACGGTGCCGCCATAATAGCCTGATCCGTATCCGCCGGAATGATATCCCAAACCATAATTTCCGCCATATCCATAACCTACACAATAGGGGTTATAAAAATTGTTCCAGGCAAAATAGTTGTTCCATGGGCTGGTGAAACCGTAATTGAAACCATCATAAAAACTGTTGTAGCGCCAGTCGAAACCACCATAGCTGTTGTAGGCGTTCATGTAATAAGGATTGCCAACGCTCATTCTTAGGAAACGATCGTCGCGGTAATTGTCCTGGTACTGCTCATAAGTCTGGTAATTGGCGCCTTGTTTGGGCTGTCTTACATCCACATATTCATCGTCGCTGGCTGGTGCCTGGGGGCGTGCGGGCGAGTAATACACATCATCGGGGGTTTGTCCGCTTTTGTAAACAGATGAACAACTGCTCAGCGCAACAACACTTAAGGCAAGAAGTAAAATTCTGGTATTCATATAAAGTGTTTGATGTTTTAAAATTACTTTTGCGAACCGTCCGTTAAAATTACAACAAATAACAAGTAACAGGCAATAATTAGTGTTTAAATGTTGCAAGCGGATTGTTAAAATAATAACAGCTGTTAGTTGGCATTAAGCCAGCATTAAAAAACAGCCTTTTAAACAGCATTCTAACCAGCACAAGAAGTATATATGGGCAAAGAAATTACAAGCAGGGAAAAGGATTATTCTCAGTGGTACAATGATCTTGTGTTGAAGGGCGGCCTGGCAGATTATACTGCCGTGAGGGGCTGTATGGTGATAAAGCCGCATGGTTTTGCCTTATGGGAAAACATGCGCGACCAGCTGGACAAGATGTTCAAGGCTACCGGCCATGTCAACGCCTATTTCCCGCTTTTTATACCCAAGAGCTTTTTGAGCAAGGAGGCAGCGCATGTGGAAGGATTTGCCAAAGAATGCGCCGTGGTTACGCATTACCGGCTAAAAAACGATCCCAATGGTAACGGGGTAATAGTAGACCCGGACGCAAAACTGGAGGAAGAGCTAATCGTTCGTCCTACATCCGAAACCATCATCTGGAATTCTTACAAAGACTGGATACAATCTTACCGCGATTTGCCCCTGCTGATAAACCAATGGGCAAATGTGGTACGCTGGGAGATGCGCACCCGCCTGTTTTTGCGCACGGCAGAATTTTTATGGCAGGAAGGGCATACTGCCCATGCCACCGCGCAGGAAGCTATTGCAGAAACCAGGCAGATGCTGGATGTGTACGCGGAGTTTGCGGAAGAGTGGATGGCATTACCCGTAATAAAAGGGGTGAAAACCGCCAGCGAACGTTTTGCTGGTGCAGAAGATACTTATTGTATTGAAGCGCTGATGCAGGACGGCAAGGCCCTGCAGGCAGGTACTTCGCATTTTCTGGGGCAAAATTTTGCCAAGGCTTTCGATGTAAAATTCTCCGACAAAGAAAATAAACTGGATTATGTGTGGGCCACCAGCTGGGGCGTAAGTACCCGCCTGGTGGGTGCCCTGGTAATGGCCCACAGCGATGACGACGGTTTGGTATTGCCCCCAAAAATTGCACCGCTGCAGGTAGTGATTGTACCCATTTACAAAGGCCCCGAACAAAAAGCACAGATTGATGCCAAAGTGCTGGAACTGGTAGCACAGTTAAAAAAAGCCGGTATAAGGGTAAAATACGATGACAACGACAACAACCGGCCGGGTTGGAAATTTGCAGAATATGAAATGAAGGGCGTACCCGTTCGCATTGCGTTTGGCGCCCGCGACCTGGAAAACAATGTAGCCGAAGTAGCCCGCCGCGATACCAAGGAAAAAAAGAGCATCAGCCTGGATGGATTGAGTGAAAGCATCATTCAGTTGCTGAGTGATATACAGCAGGCGATGTTTGACAAGGCAAAAGCCTACCGCGATGCACACATTATAAAAGTAGACAGCTGGGACGAGTTTGAAAAAGTGCTGGACGGCGAAGGCGGTTTTGCAGCTGCTCATTGGGACGGCACCCCCGAAACAGAAGAGGCCATTAAGCAAAAAACAAAAGCTACCATCCGCTGCATACCACTCAACAACCCGCAAGAGCAAGGGGTTTGTATTTTATCGGGCAAACCCAGCAAGGAAAGGGTTTTGTTTGCAAGGGCGTATTAACCAGCAGGGTTTTCAGTAAAGGTGGGTCATCTTATTTTTCATGGGTGACCCACCTTTTTTTTCCTGTCAGGCCCGGGTAAAAAAGCAGTTGCTTTGAAAAGTATATGTTATAAAAAACACCGCGGTTTCCGGGATTTGCGCATAAAGACACAGGAATAATTATCTATATTTAAGAATTCTATTTTCAGTAAAATGAAAGGCTGCTTTATATCATACAACGGCTTTGTACAATGGCTTCAGGACAATATGTTGAGCTGTCCTTCAAAAAAATTCCTGCACCTTGAATGCCCGGGATGCGGATTGCAGCGTAGTTGTATTGCTTTGCTGAAAGGCGACCTGCAAAATAGTTTACAGCTCTATCCGGCAACCATTCCGCTGCTGTTTCTCCTGGGTTTTACAATGCTTCACTTGAAGTATAAGTTCCTGCATGGCGCAACTGCCATAAAATATTTACAGGGGGGCGTCGCTTTTGTGATACTAGTATTTTATATTTACAAAATTGTTAACCATAAAATTATCGCTTAATGGAAAATCAAACCCCTCAGCAACAACAGTATTCTTCCAACCCCCAGATGGCTTTGCCCAATGCAACGCCGGTTTTGGTTTTAGGCATTATTGCCATTGTAGGTTGTTTTTGTTATGGAATTGTTGGTCTTATTTGTGGTATAATTGCCCTGGTGCTGGCAAAAAAGGACATGGCTTTGTACAATGCCAATCCGGCTGCCTATACGCCGGGCTCGTTTAGTAATTTAAAGGCAGGCAGGGTTTGCGCAATAATAGGTTTGTCATTGGCCATTTTATACATCTGCGTGATTATAATTGCTATTGCAACCATTGGTATTGCCGCATTGAGCGATCCAACGCACTTTCTTCAGAATATGAGCAGGTAATAACTATAGAATGATTTGAAAAAGGAAGGTGTTATGCCTTCCTTTTTTTATTGCCTCGCCGTAATATGATTGTAATCTGCCAGCAATACCTGTAAAAAATAAAGGGGTTCCAGGCTGGTTTGTACCTGCAGGCTGGTTTTAATCTTTTCAGCTGCCTGGTAAGCCAGCATGGTATTGCCGGTTTTGTTTACATTCATGATCACTTCTTTTACCAGTTGCATGTCCCGGTCGCTCAGGGTGCTTACTTCCGGAAACGAAATGGTATAATTCAGATCGGGCGTTGGTACATAAATGGTTTGCTGGATGGTAGAACGCGGTACAGTTTTAATAACAACAGTGCCGGCCACCATATCGCCAATGCGCTGTTTTTTTTCACTTGCGGCTACCGCAATAAAAGCGGGCAGGGCGTTGAACAAAAATATGTCCACCATCCTGAAAAGCCAGCGAATCATATACTGCCCAATTGTGGCTTGTTCTCCATTGAGACTGATGACCCTTAATTTCATTACTTTTTTACCCATGGTTTGCCCGTTTAGCCATATATCGCAGACAAGGTTGTAAAAAACAAATGGAAAAATAAACAGCATGGAAATCCAGGGATTCTTCTCCACAAAGGATCCCATCTGGCTAAAACCAATAATAGTACTTACCAGGATAAAATAGGCGATAAAGATGCCAAGGTCTACCAGCCATGCCACAATGCGTTCTCCTACGCTGGCCAAATCGAATTCCAGGTCAATATTCTGTGTGGTAGTAATTTTTATTGTATTCATCTATCGGCTTATATGTGAGGGTGCAAATAAAACAAACCTACACAGAAAGTAGTAAGGAATGAAATTTTCTCCTATCTTACCTGCTATTAAATCTTATGCGAGAAGCCCAGTTCCTGAAACAAAACGCCGAGAAATGGAAGCGGTATGAAACGGAGGTAAATCATTTCGAAAACCCGGATACTTTTGCCGACCGGTTTATTGAACTTACCGATGACCTGGCCTATGCACGCACTTTTTATCCCAAAAGCAATACCACCAGTTATCTAAACGGCATTACCTCGCTGTTTCACCAGAAAATATACCGCAACAAAAAAGAAAAGAGCAGCCGCGTCGGCAGTTTCTGGCAATATGAGCTGCCTTATATGTTTAAACAATACCAGTGGCAGCTGCTCTATGCATTCCTGTTTTTTATTGTGTTTTGTTTTGCCGGCGCTTTGTCTGCCAAATACGATGATTCTTTTCTGCGGCTGATACTGGGCGATGGTTATGTAAACATGACCAATGAAAACATTGAAAAAGGAGATCCCTTTGGCGTATACAAGCACGATGGATCTTTTTCCATGTTTTTAGCAATCGGGTTCAACAATATAAAAGTGGCGTTTATAGCTTTTGTATTGGGCATTACATTTTCTATAGGCACGGTGCTGATGCTGGTACAGAATGGTATTATGGTGGGCGCATTTCTGCAGTATTTTATAGCCAAAAACCTGGGCTACCAGGCAGTGCTGGCCATTTTTATACATGGTACCATTGAGCTTTCTGTTATCGTAATTGCCGGTTGTGCGGGTTTAATCCTGGGCAATGGTTTGCTCTTTCCCAAAACTTACAGCAGGTCTCAGTCGGTGATGAAAGCAGGCCGCGATGGCATGAAACTGGTATTTGGACTGGTGCCTTTTTTTATTGTGGCGGCCTTCCTGGAAAGCTATGTAACACGGCATTACCAGCAAATGCCGGCCTGGAGTAAACTTTCTATTCTTATCACCTCAATGTCACTTATCATCTGGTATTTTGTTATATACCCGGTACAATTACATAAACGCATTGCAGCAGCAGACAGGAACAACAATGCACCTGCAGAACAAAATTTTCTATTATGGCTGAACAAAAAATTGAGCTCAGAAAAATAAGAGACTTCGGACAAAACATCAATGACAGCTTTGTTTTCCTGCGGCAAAACCTGAAACCGCTTTTGAAATCTTTTTTTGCCATTTGCGGTGTATTTATGCTGGGGCAGGCCATTTTTACCGGCATCTACCAATCGCATTCCATGGGCGGACTGATGCAGCAATTATTTTCCGGGCGGGCGGGTAATGGCGCTTATCGCAATAGCCCTTATAGCAGCATATTTTCTATCGAATACCTGATGATGATGGTTTTTATGTTCCTTACGTTTACTTCTATGAAAGTTGTGCTGGGTGCCTACCTTAAATTTTATCTGGAACATGATGGCCAGCAACCCGGAATAGAAGATATCTGGAATATCTATAAGAAATATTTTTTCAGGGTATTTATCTATAACATTCCCATTGGTTTACTGACCCTTCTGGGGCTTGTTTTTTGCGTGGCGCCCGGCATCTATTTATGGACCGTGTTTGTACCATTTACCTTCGTGCTGATGATTGAAGATGAAAGTTTGAGTAACGCGTTTTACCGCTGCTTCGATATTATTAAGGCAACTTTCTGGCCTGCATTTTTCGTGTACCTGATAGCTTTTATCATTTATTACATCAGCAGCGGTATTATCAGTGTTGTGGTGGGACTGGTAGTGGGACTGATTTCATATTTTACAACCAAAGACATCGGCACAACTGTTGGTATCACCACATCTTTCCTCAATATTTTTTCATTTACGTTTTATATCATTTATTATATTTCGGCCGGGCTGCAATATTTTACAATGACCGAACAACGGGACGGTACCGGCATCCTGAACCGGATAGACAATATCGGCACCGGCAGCAACAATTTTGACAATATAGACGAACAATACTAGGCATGCGCTTTTTCTTTTTTGTGATGGCCCTTTTAATTGCGCAATGCAGTATTGCGCAGTACCGGCACGACCCGCATGAAATACTGTACGACTCTGCCAGCATCAATGCCAGGTCCTTCAACGCTGAAAAAATAAAGGCCTTCAATGCCAGTGATGATTTTCAGTACAACCGTTATAAGGAGCCACCCCGGTCTTTGTGGGACCGTTTCTGGGACTGGTTCTGGCAGAAAATAGAAGACATGATGAGCACCGAAGGCGGGGCCTTTGCGTTTAAAACCGTGCTTACCCTGCTGGCTATCCTGGTTATTGGTTTCTTTATTTACAAACTAACGGGTATGAACAAGGCTGGTTTGTTTAAACGAAACACCGGCGATGTATCGGGCTATACGGTTTCTGATGAAGATATTCACAGTATTAATTTTGACCAGGCCATAGACCAGGCCGTGCAAAACGGCAATTTCAGGCTGGCAGTACGCCTTTTGTACCTGCAGTCGCTAAAAAAACTGGCCGACAGAAACTTAATCAAATGGCAGCTCAACAAAACAAATATTGCGTATGTGCAGGAGCTGCAGGGCAGCCTGTACCAGCCGGTGTTTAACAACCTTACCTTGCAGTTTGAAAACAACTGGTATGGCGATATGCCGATAGACAATGCAGAATTTGATACCGTGCGCAGCCAGTTTAACCAGTTTAACCGCCAATTCAATTAAGTGAAAGGATACAGACGTTTTATCATTGCATTTGTACTGGTGCTGGCACTTTATATAGTGGCAGAAATGAACCGTCCCAAACCGGTAGACTGGGTGGTGAGCCTTTCAAAAGATCAAAAATCGCCTTATGGAAGTTATATTCTGTACCATCAGTTAAAAGATTTATTTCCGCAGGCCGCTATTCAGTCGTACCGCCAGCCGGTCTACAACCAGGTAAACAACTATACCGACTCCAATACGGCCTACCTGCTGGTGGAGCCTTCTGTGGAATTTTCCAAAGACGATTTAAATGAACTTTTAAATTATGCGGTAAGCGGCAACTATGTATTTATTTCTGCCAGCAATTTCAGCAAGGCGTTGACAGACACTTTGAAATTTACTGTGTCGAGGCGGTTTGAAGTGGCCGGCAAAGATTCCACCACCATTAATTTTACCAACCCCTTACTGCGGGCTTCCAAAGATTACGGCTTTACGGCCATGACGCTGGATCCCTACTTTAAAAAAATAGATACCCTGCACACCGTGGTGCTTGGCAACAACCATTTAAAAGACATCAATTTTATAAAAATACCTTATGGCGATGGCGCATTTTTTGTTCATGCGGCACCGCTTTGTTTCAGCAATTATTTTATGCTTACCGGCAACAATGCAGAGTATACCGCCAAAGCATTGTCTTACCTGCCCAAAAATGTAAAACAGGTATACTGGGATGAGTTTTATAAGCTGGGCCCCGAAGGTTCAACCAGCCCGCTGCGGTTTATACTCAACAATGCCTGGCTGCGCTGGGCCTTTCGCATCAGTGTACTGGCCATCCTGTTGTTTGTGTTCTTTGAAATGAAAAGAAAACAACGGGTGATACCTGTAATAGAACCGCCGCGCAACAGCTCGCTTGATTTTGTACAGACGGTAGGCAGTGTTTATTTTAACCAGCACGACAATAAAAACATTGCCCTGAAAAAAATAAATTATTTCATGGAATTTGTGCGTTCGCAGTTTTATTTAAGTACAAACCATTTTGACGATGTATTTGTGCAAACACTGGCAAAGAAAAGTGGTGTTGGCGAAAACGAATGCAGGCAGCTGGTAAACCTTATTTATGAAATAAATGAGAGCCCGCAAATAACCGACCAGGCATTGGTGCAGCTCAGCAATCAAATTGATTCATTCTACGCAAAAGCAAAATAAATGATGGAACAAGAACAAGCAGTTAATATTAACCGCACCGATCTTTCGGGGCTGAACACCGCGATACAGCGTGTAAAAGAAGAAATTGCCAAAGTAATTGTGGGGCAAACCCAAATGATAGACCTGATGCTGGCCGCCATCCTGGCCGATGGGCATGTGCTCATTGAAGGGGTGCCGGGGGTAGCCAAAACACTGGCCGCCAAACTACTCTCCAAAAGCATTGACGTAAAGTTTTCGCGCATCCAGTTTACGCCGGATTTAATGCCCAGCGATGTATTGGGAACCTCCGTATTTAACCCGCAGAATGGTTCTTTCTTTTACAAGCAGGGGCCCATCTTCAGCAATATTGTGCTGATAGATGAGATCAACCGATCGCCTGCAAAAACACAGGCCGCCCTGTTTGAAGTGATGGAAGAAAAGCAAATTACTTTTGACGGGGTTACCTATAAAATGCCGGCGCCCTTCCTGGTGCTGGCCACTCAAAACCCGATTGAGCAGGAGGGTACTTACCGGTTGCCGGAAGCACAGCTCGACCGTTTTATTTTTAAGATCAGCGTTGGCTACCCCAGCATGGAAGAAGAAGTAAAGATCCTGCAGTATACACACGAAGGCAAGACCACGCATTTTAATGAAGTGGTACAGCGTGTGCTGACAGCCGATGAAATTGAACATTACCGCCGGCAGGTGAGTGGTTTGTTTATTGAACCAAAAGTGCTGGAATACATTGCGCAGATTGTACATGAAACCCGCAACAACAAATCGCTTTACCTGGGCGCCTCGCCCCGTGCATCAGTAGCTATATTAAAAGGCGCCAAAGCATTTGCGGCTATGCGTGGCCGTGATTTTGTAACACCCGATGATGTAATTTCAATCGCAGCACCGGTATTGCGCCACCGCATCATCCTTACACCAGAGAAGGAAATGGAAGGCGGTACAGCCGATGAAATTATTGAGGGCATCCTGAAAAAAATAGAAGTACCGAGATAACTGGCAGGCAGGTAATGGTGGTTTGCGCCGCCGCGGCTTTTGCCAGCACAAGATTAGACTAACCGAATAAATAAAATGTCTGAAAAAGATTTGGAAAAAATACATCAGTGATTTATTTCTCAGCCGCAGGTTGTATGCAGCGCTTTGTGTATGCGCGGTGCTTTTCCTGCTGCGCTTTTTTATTCCGTGGATGGGCATCCTCCCGTATGCGGCATTTACAGCGCTGCTGGTGTTTTTTGTGTTTGACTACAGTTTGTTGTTTTTAAACCGCCGGGGCTTGTTTGCTACCCGCAGCCATGCGGAACGGTTTAGCAATGGCGATGAAAACCCGGTACGCATAGACCTGGAAAGTTTCTATGATTTTGCGGTGCACACAGAAATTATTGATGAAATACCCCACCAGTTTCAAAGAAGGAATATCCTTTTTGAGGCCAATGTGGCTGCAAAGTCTGCAAAAATTATTCAGTACAGCCTGCGGCCGGTAAAAAGAGGGGCTTATAATTTTGGCAGTATCAATATTTACGCAGCTACTGCGCTGGGGTTTGCTAAACGCAGGTTTAAGTTTAGTGAGCACAGGGATGTGCCCGTTTACCCATCCTACCTGCAGATGCGCAAATACCAGCTAATGGCTATTCACAACCGATTGAGCGAAGCGGGCATAAAAAAAATGCGGCGCATCGGGCACAGCATGGAGTTTGAACAGATCAAAGAATATGTATGGGGCGATGACTACCGCACCGTAAACTGGAAGGCCACAGCAAGAAAAGGCCAGCTGATGGTAAACCATTTTACGGATGAAAAAAGCCAGCAGGTTTACTGTGTCATCGACAAGGGCCGTACCATGAAAATGCCTTTTGAAGGGCTAAGCCTGCTGGATTATGCCATCAATGCATCGCTGGTGCTTACCAATGTGGCGCTGCTGAAACAAGACAAAGCCGGCTTGATTACATTCTCGGAACAATTGGGTACTGTACTGATGGCCGATAAAAAAGCCACGCAGATGCAGGCGGTGCTTGAAACCCTGTACAACCAGAAGACCCGCTACCTCGAAAGTGATTTTGAACGCCTGTATGCGCATATACGTACCCGCATTACGCAGCGCAGCCTGGTGATATTGTTTACCAATTTTGAAAGCATGACGGGTTTGCAAAGGCAAATGCCTTACCTGCGCAAGATTGCACAAAACCACTTGCTGCTGGTGGTCTTTTTTGAAAATACTGAGCTTCGGGAACTGACGGCCCAGGTGACCGGCAATGTGGAATCGGTATACATTAAAACCGTGGCAGAAAAATTTGCTTTCGAAAAAAAACTGATTGTAAAAGAACTACAGCAATACGGCATCCTCTCCATTCTTACGCCGCCACAAAATGTTACCGTAAATACCCTGAACAAATACCTGGAGCTGAAAGCGAGACAGGCGATATAGTCTGATGTCTGAAAATCGGGGCAAAGAAAGTTCGTTAGTAATAGCGAATAGCAGCATACCTGAAACCGGCCATCATCACACCGGCCATCAGCAATTTTTCCCTTAGCTAATTCCTTTCGTTACCTTCGGCAAAAGTTATTATTTGGAAACCTGGATGAACAAATACGAAGAAGGCCTGGTGATGCTTATTGACAAGCCATATGAATGGACCTCGTTTGACGTGATACGGAAAGTAAGGCAGCTGATTAAAATAAGAAAAGTGGGCCATGCCGGCACCCTGGATCCGCTGGCGACGGGCCTGTTGATTGTGTGCACCGGTAAGTTTACCAAACGCATCAATGAATACATGGCCCAGGAAAAAGAATACACCGGCACCATTGTGCTGGGCGCCACCACCCCTACGTATGATCTGGAAAGTGAGCCTGTCAATCTGAAAGATGTTTCGGGTATTGGCGGGGAAAAAATAAAAAACGCAACCGGGCCATTTACAGGAGAAATAATGCAGGTGCCACCCATGCATTCTGCCATAAAAAAAGACGGCAAACGCATCTATGAGCTTGCCCGGCGCGGAGAAACCATTGAGCTGGAACCCCGTAAATTATTTATTAAAACATTTGAGATAACAGCGATTGAAATGCCGGTGGTTCATTTCAGGGTAGTATGTTCAACGGGAACGTATATACGCAGTCTTGCAAATGATTTTGGTGCTGCATTGGGTTGCGGGGGTTACCTGGGCAGTTTGTGCAGAACCGCCATCGGCGCATTTAAACTGGAAGATGCATTGACCATCGAAAAACTGGAAGCACAGGTGAAAGCCGGCAAGGCAGCAGATTAGAACGGGTAGTTGATGCCCAGCTGAAATTGTCCCTTCACCAGCTGAATATCATGAAACCATCCGTAGTTGATGTTGGAATAGACCGGATCTTTTAATTTATAGGCCCAGTCGAACCGGATGAGGAAATAATCAAAATCTGCCCGCAGGCTGGTTCCGGCTCCCACAGCAATATCAGTATACAATTTATTGATGTTAAAATCTGCACCCGTGTAATTGGCATCGCCATAATTGGTGCGGTACCAGATATTGCCGATATCTGTAAACAGCGCACTTTTTATTTTTACACCAAAGAGTGAACCGAGGTTAAACCGGTATTCAATATTGCCTTCCAGTTGTATATCTCCAAAACGGTCAACACCTTTTGCATTCACTGCCGTGTCAAAATAAGGCGAGGATCCAATGCCCAGCTGCCTTACCTGCCAGGCCCGCATACTATAAGGGCCACCCGCATAAAATGATTTAAAGAAAGGTAATTGCCGTTCTGTGTTGCCGTCTTTGTCTTTGCCATAGGGCAGGCCGATGCCGCCGTACAACCGGAAAACCAGCGATGATTTCTTATAGTTGATATAATGTTTATAGTCGGCATCTATTTTTATAAACCGGTAAAGGTTGGCATCGCGATCGAGTGTTTTAAACAGGCCAGTTATACCGCCGCTTTCCTCCAGGCCAATCCTGAAATCATTTTTTTTGGCGCCATCGCTGCCGGTTTGTATGTAATTATATCCACCAATCATGCTCACCACCAAACCCGTATTGAATGAAAACTTCAGATTGGGCACGCTGTCGAACAGGAGATCCAATTGTTTCCTGGGATCCAGCAACACATATTCTACATTAAAGGGACTGAAATACCAGGTATGGCTTTTGCGCTGGCGCCGGCTTCTCGACCATTGGTAAGCCCATGCCACATTGAGTGATTTTAGCGAATAGAAATCTTTACGGTCGGTATAAGCGCCATTAAAATTGAGCAGGGTACGCTGGATGCGCAGCGAATCTGTTTTGAGGTTGTGCAAGAGGAATTTTGGGATGATAAGCCTCGGAAAGCTATAAGTATGCGAGAGGCTGGTTTGTAAAGTCTGTATAAAATTGCTTCCCAGGTTTACTTCTACGCCCGTGCGCAGGTTGGTGCTCGACTGGATGGCTTGCCTGGCCACGTTGCGGTTGCTGAGGCCAAAATTGAGACCCACGCCAAACAGATCGCCGGTTGCAATTACATCACCGGTATTGTAACTTGCATCTGCCGTAATGCTAAGATCCTGTTTGATGGAAGGAAACATTTTTATCAGCACATCCAGTGTGGGCGATGAATCCTGCGATTCCAACACATCAATGGTGACCTGCACAAAAGTATTGAGCTGTGTAAAATTAGAATAGGTGCGGGTATAATTGCGCAGGCGAAAAAGATCGCCGGGCAGCAATGATGATTTGGAAGCAATGAATGCCGGTTTAAATTTATGGTACTCGTTAAAAATATGGATGCCATTCACTGTTACTGAATCGTATTTTGCACCGGTTGAATCTTCCAGCAGGCCCAGGTCGGGATAGATGTTTACATTGCGGATATAATACTTTCGGAAATGGCTGAGCGCATCGGGGTTGCGCAACTGTATCACCACATTCATTACCGGTTTGTCGCGCCTTTGTTTGGCCTGCTGCAGCAATCGCAATTGTTCAAAAGGATCCAGCAATGGATTGATAAGGGCGGAAAAAACAGTATCTCTTTCAGCATTTAAATCATCCCGCGAAAACTTATAATAGCCATTGTTTCTGAACAGTTCCACCAGCCGGTCCATTTCGGCGGCAATGATGTCTACCGAATAGGGCTGTCCTTTTTTCAGCAATGATCCGTTGCGCCTGGAGAGTGCCAGTTGCTGCAATGCCGAATCCTGCAACTGGTAGGCGATGGAATCAAACTTATAACTCTTGCCGGGCGTAACAGAAAAATCTACATTGATCCTTTGCTCAATGCTTACAGGCTTGTTTTTTTTGTGTAGCAGGTTGTAAAACCAGTGCCGCCTGGTTTTTACGGTTACCGCGCTGTCCCAGCTGATACTGTCTTTGTAATAACCCTGCGCATGCAGCAGGTTGTCCATAAAAATAACAGACCGGTGTGCTGCAGCAGTATCAAAAACGGGCGGCTTTACAAGCGTTTTTACTCCGGGAAAAACTGTTTTAACCAGGGTTTTCAGGCTGTCATCCAGCTGGTTTTCCAACCTTAATTTCAGATCGCCTTTTTCTGAAGGGGGCAGATTGCCCTGTATGTTTATATTTGTTGAAAATACAAAGGGCTTATTTTCCTGGTATTTTTTGGGAATGATGCAACCGGGTAGTGTAGCGGCGATGCTTGTCAGTAAAAAGAACAGGAAAAGGTAAACGGGCTTACACAATGAATGCATATTCAGAAAAAACGAACAATAGATGATCACAAAATTGCAGGTCAAATATATCCAAAGTCTGGGCCAAAAAAAATTCAGAGATCAGGAGGCTGTTTTTGTTGCAGAAGGCCCCAAAATAATTAACGAATTGTTGGGGGAGCAGGCCGTATTACCAGAAGCGTTGTATGCAACCCGGCAATGGATAGACCAGCATACCACATTGTACAAAAACATTGCTGCAGACCGGGTCATTGAAATAAAAGAACAAGAACTGGAACGCATCTCATTCCTGCAGACTCCGCATGAAGTATTGGGTGTCTTCAGGAAGCCGGTGGCAAAAGAGCCGGCTATTAACGGCTCCGTCTCCTTAATGCTGGATGGCATACAGGACCCCGGCAATATGGGCACACTGATACGGATTGCCGACTGGTTTGGCATCCGCCACATCACCTGCAGTATGGATTGTGCCGATGCATTTGCGCCAAAAGCGGTACAAAGCACCATGGGCAGTATTGTGCGGGTGCAATTGCTGTACACAGATCTGCTGCCATTTGTAAAAAGCAATACTTCATTGCAACTGTATGCGGCAACCCTTAATGGCCAAAGCATACACAAGATGCCCGCATTAAAAGAAGGCGTGCTGGTGATTGGCAACGAGTCGAAAGGCATACACGCAGCGCTGCTGGATTGCTGTCAGCACCGCATTACAATACCAGGGATTGGCCATGCAGAGTCTTTAAATGCAGCAGTGGCAGCAGGCATTATTTTGTCGCATTTGGTGAAGGGGGATTAGCATTGGTAATTTTGAGCTGGCCATTGGAGAGGCAGCACAGGCTGCAAAATTTATGCCCCCGGCCAACGCCGGGTTCCTTCTGTTAACGGAATTGAATGGCCCGAACCGGCTGAATGCGGCGTATGATGAGTGTGGGAATGATCAGGATAAGAAAGCAGACAACAAATGTACCCGCATCTACCAGCAGAAAATGCCAGGGCTCCGGTCTCATTTCCACTTTTGAAATGTAATACATCTCTTCCTGCAGATGAATAAGCCCGTAGCGCTGTTGCAACCAGCACAGCAGCAATGCCAGCACGTTGCCCAGCACAATGCCGGTGATGGTGATGATGCCGCCCTGGTATAAAAATATGCGCTGGATAGATGTATTGGGCGAACCGAGTGCTTTGAGTATGCCAATCATCCGCGTCCTTTCCAGCACAAGAATGATAAGACAGGTAATCAGGTTCAGCACGGCCACAATGGTCATGATCACCAGCACCAGTACTATGGTGGTATCCTGCAGGTTCAGCCAGTCGAATATATTGGGGTTGATTTCTTTGATGCTCTTGCTGGTCCAGGAAACGGGCAATGCGTTAAAGAGTTCATCATTCACCTTGTCTATTTGCCGGTAATCGCTGATGAAAATTTCGTAACCGCCTATTTCAGCGGGTGTCCAGTTGTTCAGCCTTTGTATCAGCCGTATATCGCCCAGTGCAATAAATTTATCATACTCCTCAATACCGGTTTTGTAGATGCCCGTCAGCGTTAGTTTGCGGGCCCTGGGCGGCGAACCATCGCTTTGTATGAAATAAATAATAACGGGATCGTTTAGTTTTAGTTTTAACTGCCCGGCGGTATAGGCAGACAATACAATCTCATTGCTGTAACCGCTGTCTGTAAACCTTACCCAGCGGCCTTCTTTTAGAAATTGCTGCAGCTGACTGAAGCGGTAATCCTTTTCAACACCTTTAAACAAAACCCCCTCGATGGTTTCATTGCTTTTTAGCATGGCGTTTTTAGTGGCAAAACTATTCACCGATTGCACCTGCGGATGACTGCGGATAACCCTTACAACCGTATCGTTTTTTGCAATGGCTGTTTCTTCTGCATTCACCGTTCTGCCAGCCTGGAAATGCTGTACCCGTATATGTCCCCAAAAACTGAAAATTTTCTGGCTGATGGTGTATTGAAAGCCGTTGGTGATGGCCAAAGCGGCAATCATAATGGTAACGCTCAGCACGGTTGCCGCCGTTGCCAGCCGTATAATAAAACGGCTGAACGATTTCTCCCCCGTAAAGGCAATGCGTTTGGCAATAAACCCGGCTATGTTCAAGAAAAAACTGTTTAGTGAATCAAAAATAGGCGCTCCCGGTCAACACAAAATCTTTTTGTGGTTTTTTTAGCCAAAATTGTACAACTTTAGTATTTTCAATCTCATCATACTATCCATGCTAAAAAATATTTTTACGGTGCTGGTGCCGCTGCTGGTTGTTTTTTCGGGTTTTGCACAAGAGCCCGACAAGGTATATGCCGGCAATATAAAAAACGTAAAGTTGAACATCATCGGCAACCAGCTGGGCTACCCGGTGATTAAGCTCAACGGCACCGACCAGCTTGAACTGAATTTTGATGATGTGAATGCCGGCGTGCGCAACTATTCTTACACCTGGCAACTTTGCAATGCAGACTGGACCAAGACCCTGCTCAGCGAATTCGATTACATCAAAGGCTTTACCCAAAACCGTCTTACCAATTACCGCAATTCTTCCATTGCACTGGTAAAGTATACGCACTATATGGTCACACTGCCCGAAAAAAGCTGTGTGCCATCCCGCTCGGGCAATTATTTGCTGAAAGTGTTTGCCGATGGCGATACGGCTAAAGTAGTTTTTACCCGGCGTGTACTGGTGGTGGAAGAAAAAGCTTCCATTGGTGCACAGATACAACAGCCGTTTGACGGGCAGATTTTTAAAACCCACCAGAAAATTATTTTTACGGTGGGTTTGGGCAATGTAAATATCATCAATGCCCTGCAGCAGATAAAAGTGTGCATCCTGCAAAACAACCGTTGGGACAATGCCCTTACCACGCTTAAACCCAATTTTATCCGCCAGTCTTCACTTGAATACAATGCTGAAAACATTGTATTCCCGGGAGGCCGCGAATGGCGCTGGCTTGATTTGCGCAGTTTCCGTTTACAAAGCGACCGGGTGGCAAATGCAAAATACAATGATCACTCCACCGATATTTTTGTGAAACCCGATTTGAACCGGGCACCACAACGGCTGGTATACTACAGAGATTACAATGGAATGTATTACAACGAAATCAGCGAAAGCGTAAACTACTTGTGGCAGTCAGACTTTGCAGACACCCATTTTAGTTTTGTGCCCATCGATAACCAGCCCTTTGCAGACAAAGACGTTTATTTATTTGGCGAGCTAACCAATTATGGCATGGATGAAAAATCAAAAATGGTTTTCAATACAGAAAAAGGCGTGTATGAAACCGATTTGCTTTTAAAGAATGGTTATTATAACTACGATTATGTAACGGTGGATAAAAACGGCGGCCCGGCCAGTTTTGAATTTACAGAAGGCAATTTGTGGGATACCGAAAACAGTTATACCATTCTTGTGTATTATCGCGGCATTAATGGCCGGGTAGACGAACTCATTGGACTTACACGTGTTAATTCTTATACGGGTGCAAACTAGAAAGGTTAAGGTGTAAGCTGTGCTGGTGGAGGATGGCAAAAAAAATGTTGTTTTAGTTTTAGCTGGTAAACAGGGTGCCCTAAGCCTTTTATTTTTTCTTACAACTTTGAACTTTAAACTTAATGAAACTTCCTATATTTGCGCCCGGCAGGTCTTACACGACCAGCTCCTGCTGAACCCTCCCAGGGCGGGAACGCAGCAAGAGTAAGCGGTTGTAGCGGTGCGATGTAATAAGCCTGCCTTTTTT
>Ga0075024_100000106_pt1 | contig 23957 bp, 19 predicted proteins | sample Str013_2_FD_71389 | JGI IMG/M metagenome (GOLD analysis project Ga0075024, IMG submission 71389) | Freshwater sediment microbial communities in response to fracking from Pennsylvania, USA - Straight Creek_MetaG_SC_2013 | ecosystem: Environmental > Aquatic > Freshwater > Creek > Sediment... | reverse complement strand
GCTCCGGCCAGTGCCCCGGCGCTGTGCCGTACCAGTGCGGCCAGCCGCGGGTACGGCCAGAAGTCCCAGCCGCCGCCGGCGGTGGCGAAGTGCACGCCGCGGTCCGGGCGCGGCCGGTCCAGCCACGCCAGCAGTGCGGTCACGCCCGGCGCGCCTCGATCACCGGGAACATCGGCGTGGGTACCGCGCCGACCAGCGCCAGCCCGGCCCGGTTCAGCAGCCGCTCCTGCTCGTCCAGGCTACGCGCGCCGCCGCCGCTGAGGGTCAGCATGAGCAGGTCCATGCGGCGCGCCAGCGCCGGGGACTCGCCGGCCTGCCGGCCGGCCTCCATGATGAACAGCCGGCTGTCGGCGGACATCGCGGCGCGGACCCGGCCCAGGATGCCGACCACCTCGTCGTCGCTCCAGCTGTACAGGATCCGCTTGAGCACGTACGCGTCCCCGCCGGACGGGATCGGGTCGGACAGGAAGCTGCCCGGTATGATTTCGGCCCGGTCGGTCACGCCGGCCGCGGCGAACTCGTCCGGCGCGTTGACCACCACGGTCGGCAGGTCGAACAGCACCCCGCGGGCGCCCTTGACCCGGCGCAGCAGGCTGGCCAGGAAGCCGCCGTTGCCGCCGCCGACGTCCACCACGGTGCCGAACCGGCGCCAGTCGGTCACCCGCAGGATGGCCAGCAGCTCCATGCTGGTGACCCCGCTCATCACCTTGTCGAACGCTTCCCCGTCCTCGGGGTGGTTGGCCAGGTGGTCCCACATCGAGTGCCCGTGTACCGCGTCGAAGGCGGACCCGCCGGTACGGATGGCGTGGTCGAGCCCCTCCATCGCCCGGGTGCACGCCACCGGGGACAGGAAGATGTCCCGGGCGCCGTACGGGTTGTCCGTACGCAGCAGGTCGGCCAGCGGGTTCAGCGCCACCGCGTCCGGCGGTACCAGCGCGAAGATGCCCCGGGTGGCGAGGTACTGCACCGCCTTGCGCAGCGACGGCTCGTGCGTCTTGGTGTCCTGGGCCAACTGCTCCAGCGGCAGCGGCCCGTCCACGAGGTGGTCCGCCACGCCGAGCAGGCACACCGCCCGGATCGTGTACGGCAGCAGGTAGTCGCCGAGTTCGAGCAGCGTGAAGATGGAGTCCGCGTCGATCGGGGTACGTCGACTGACCACTGTGTCCTCCGGTCGGTGTCGCAGTCGGGCCGGGCCGGGGTCCGGCGCCGGGTCGGTACCGGCGGTCACCCGCCGGCGGGTCGGTCGCCGGCCGGTTCGCCGCCGGTACCGCTGTCGTACTGCGCCAGCAGCCGCTTGGGCGCCTGCAGCCGCCACGCGTCGGTGATGAGTTCCCGCGCCTGCTGGGGGTCCACTGTGGACATCTGGACGAAGGTCCAGCCGGACTGCCCGTACCGGTTCTCCGGCCGGGAGAACGTCGCGGCGTCCTCGGCCAGCAGGGCGGCCTGCTCGACCGGGGTGATCCGCAGCCCCATCCGGCCGGGCTTGGGCAGGGTACAGAAGATCTTGTTGTTGACGCGGAAGTCGGTCACGTCGAAGTGCGCGCTCTGCTGCGCGCCGGGCAGGGACAGGGCGAACTCGGTGATGAACTCGGTGTCGATCACGGGGCACCTCCGGGGCGCGGGGACGGAGCCTCCACCGTATCGGCCGGCCCGAGCAGGCTGTCCGCGATCGTGGCGTACGGGTCGCCGCCGAGGCCGTCGTACGCCTGGCACCACAGCGCCCGGCGGTACCAGTGGTGCAGCGGGTACTCCCAGGTGACGCCCATGCCGCCGGCGGTCTGGATGGCGGTCTCGGCGCAGCCCAGCGCGGCCTGCCGGGCCGCGATCAGCGCTGCGGCCACCGCCCGCGCCAGTTCCGCGCCGCCGCCCGGGTCGCCGCCGTCGGCCGTACCGGCCAGGTTCGCGGTACCGGCCAGCCAGGCCGCCCGGTACACCAGCGACCGGGCCAGTTCGGTCTGCGCGTACCCGTCCGCCAGCGGGTGCGCCACCGCCTGGTACGAACCGATCGGCCGGCCGAACTGGCTGCGCTGCCCGGCGTACGCCACGGCGAGGTCCAGTGTCCGGGCGGCCACGCCGACCGCCTCGGCCGCCAGCAGCACCGCGGCCTGCCGGTACCCGCCGGCCAGGACGGCGGCCGCGGTACCGGGCGGTACCAGCAGCCGCGCCCCGGCCGCGGTCAAGTCCACATCGGACAGTGGCCGCAGCGGGTCGATGCCGGCCAGGGCGGTCAGCGCCACCCCGGGGCCGTCGGTCGCCACGGCGAACAGGGCCGGGCCGGCGCCGGTGTCCGCCCGGACCACGATCTCCACCGCCGGCTGCGCGTCGGGTACCCGCCGGGCGGTCCCGGTCAGCGTCCAGTCCAGGCCGGCCCCGCGCGCGGTCGGCCCGGGCCCGGCCCGCAGCGCCGCCGTGGCCGGCCCGTCCGCGCCTTTGTCCCCGGCGGCCCGGTACACCGGCGCGGCCAGGGCCACCGTGCTCCACCACGGCGTCGGGTGCAGCGCGTACCCGCTCTCCTGCGCCAGCAGGCACAGCTCGACCAGGCCGAGGTCGTCGTCGAGCCAGCCCTGCCGGGTCAGCTCCGGCCAGGAGCCGGCCTCGCTGCCGCCGGGGCCGCCGGCCAGTGCCGCGATCCGGGCCGGTGGGTACTGGCGGGCCAGGTACCGCCGGGCCGCGTCGGCCAGGTCCCGCTGGGCCGGGCTCAGCGCGAAGTCCATGATGATCCTCTCCGTGGCCCGGCGTCCGTGGCCTAACGCGACCGGGGCAGCCGCAGCACCCGCTCCGCGATGACGCTGCGCAGGATCTCCGACGTACCGCCCTCGATGCTGTTGGCCCGGCTGCGCAGCCGGTGGTGCTGCCAGTACCCGCCCCACAGCGCGTCGCGTCCGTCCAGCGCCGCGGCGCCACCGAGCAGCTCCAGCGCCAGCGCGCCGATGCGCTGGTTGGTGGCCGACCAGACCAGCTTCAGTACCGAACTCTCCGGCCCTGGCTCGCCGCTGGCGGCCAGCGCGCCCAGCGCCCGGTACCCGGTGTGGCGCAACCCCTGCAGCACGGTGTAGATCGCCGCGACCTCGTGCCGTACCCGCGGGTCGCTGGCCCGTCCGGTGTGCCGCACGGTGGCCAGCAGCCGGTCGAACACCACCGACAGCCGCGCGGTCAGCGTGACGCCGAAGGTACCCCGCTCGTGCGCGAGCGTGGCCATCGCCACCCGCCAGCCGCCGCCGACCTCGCCGACCACGTCCGCGTCGGCCACGGCCACGTCGTCGAGCCGGATCTGGTTGAAGTCGGTGTCGCCGGACAGCTGCCGCAGCGGGGCCACCGTCACCCCGGCCGCGTGCAGGTCCAGCAGGAAGCAGGTCAGCCCGTGGTGCCGGGACCCGGCCGGGCCGGTACGGGCCAGCAGCAGGCAGTGGTCGGCCAGGTGCGCGTAGGAGGACCAGACCTTCTCGCCGTGCAGCCGGTACCCGCCCGGTACTCCTACCGCGCGGGTGCGTACCGCGGCCAGGTCCGAGCCGGCGTCAGGCTCGGAGAACCCCTGGCAGAACAGCACCGTCCCGGACAGGATCCCGGGCAGGTACCGCTCGCGCTGGGCCGGCGTGCCGTGCGCGATCAGGGTCGGCCCGACCATGTTCAGGCCGATCACGTTGAGCTGGTCCGGCGCCTCGGCCAGCGCGCTCTCCTCGGCGTAGATGGCCTGGAACGCCGGCGCCAGGCCACGCCCGCCGTACTGCACCGGCCAGGTCAGCCCGGCGTACCCGGCGGTGTGCAGCAGTTCGCTGAACCGGCGCAGCGCCACGGTGTCGCGGGCCGGCGGCGGCCCGCCCGGGGCCGGCAGGTTCGCCCGCAGCCAGGCCCGCAGCCCGGCGCGGAACGCCGCCTGCGGCGGGCTGTCCCGAAGGTCCATCCACTCCTCGTTCCCACCCCGGCCGCCCGGTGCCGGGCGGCGGGTACCGCTCAGGCCGGCCGTACCCGCACGGGTACCCGGTCGTAGGTCCGGAAGTTGAACCGGGGCCGGCGTACCGGCTCGCCGGCCAGCACCACCTCCCGGGTACGGGTCAGCAGCCGGTCGAGCATCGCCGCGCCCTCGGCCCGGGCCAGCGCCGCGCCGAGGCAGTGGTACATGCCCGCGCCGAAGCTCAGGTGCGGGTTGGGCGAGCGCCCGATGTCGAACTCGTCCGGCCGGTCGAACGCGGTGGCGTCCCGGTTGGCCGAGCCGACGAGCAGGAACAGCACCCGGCCGGGCCGGACCACCTGGCCGGCCACCTCGACCGGCTCGGTGGGGCTGCGCATGGTGATCTGGATCGGCGCCTCGTACCGCAGGATCTCCTCGATCGCGGCCGGTACCAGCCCCCGGTCGGCGCGCAGCCGGGCCAGCTGGGCCGGGTCGCGCAGCAGCGCCACGATCCCGTTGGACAGCATGCCCATCGAGGTCTCGAAGCCGGCGTAGAACAGCGTGATCGCCTGGTCGGCGATCTCGGCCGGGGTCAGCCGCTCGCCGTCGGCCTGCGCCGCGGCCATCCGGGTGAGCAGGTTGTCGCCGCTGCTGCGCGCCTGCAGGTCCACCAGGTACCCGCGCAGCCAGCGCAGCGCCTGCACCGCCGCGCCGACGTCGGCGTCGGACAGGAACGCCGCGTCGCTGAACGCGCGGACCAGGTCGGCCGCGCGGGGCCAGAGCCCGGCCCGCTCGTCCTGCGGGATGCCCAGCAGCTCGCAGATGACCATCAACGGGAACGGCAGCCCCAGGTCGGTGACCACGTCCAGTTCGCCGGCGGCCAGGCCGGGCGCGATCAGCTCGTCGATGAGCGCGGCCATCCCGCTGGTGAGCGTGCGGACCAGGCCGGGCCGCAGCGAGCGCAGCAGCACCTGGCTGGCCAGCCGGTTGCGCTGGCCCAGGTTCATCCGGGCCAGGAAGCCGGACAGCTCGCTGTCGCCGACGGTGTACCGGTAGTACGCCTCGGGCAGGCTCTTGGTCAGCCGCGGGTCCTTGAGCAGCGCGGCGACCTCGGCGTAGCGGGGCACGATCCACTGCCCGGGACCGGCCGGCAGGACCGGGCCGGCGGCGCGCAGCTGCGCGTACCGCGGGTACGGGTCGTCCAGCAGGGCCGGGTCGCGCACGTCGAAGCTCGCCGGGCGGGTACGGACGCTGGACACGGCACCTCCCTGCTGCCCGGCCGGAGCCGGTACCCACGCGGTACGGCGCCCGCGCCGGCCGCCTGGTGCGATTATCGGCGCCGGCAACTTCTATGTCAACGTGTCCACTGTGGACACAAGTTGTGTTCACCGGATACTCGTGAATCCGTGCCGGACCGGGTACCCTCGGTCGGGTGCGAGAGGTGGCGGCATCCGTAGGCCAGCGCCTGCTGTGGTTGATGGACCATTACCGCGGCGGCGACGGGAACACGCTCAACGAACAGGTGCTGTGGCACCTGCGCGGGGACTGCGACACCGCGGCGCTGGGCCGGGCGCTGGACGCGCTCACCGCGCGGCACGAGTCGCTGCGCACCACCTTCGAGGTACGCCGGCGCCAGCTGGTCCAGCGGGTGCACCCGCCCCGGCCGGTACCGCTGCGTACCGTCGACGTCAGCACCGCGCCGGCGCCGCGGACCGCCGCCCGGGACCTGATCGCCGCGGAGGTGGTGACCCCGATCGACGCCGCCGTGTGGCCGGTCCGCGCGCTGCTGATCCGGATCGGCCCGGCGCACCACGCGCTCGCGGTCACCATGCACCACTACGTCAGCGACGACTACTCCAACGCGCTGCTGTCGCGCGACCTGCGCGCGCTGCACCACGGCCAGCCCGAACTGGAGCCGGTCGACTGGCAGTACGCCGACTGGTCGCAGTGGCAGCACACGGTACTGACCGGGGAGAACCTCGACCGGCTGCGCGACTACTGGACCGGCCACCTCGCCGGTGCGGTGCTGCCGGCCCTGCCGGAGAAGGCGGCCACCCCGCGCAGCGCCGGCGAGCCGGCGTTCGTGTCGGTGGAGCGGATCATCGACCCGGCCGTCACCGCCGGGCTGCGCCGGCTGGCCCGGGACCAGCGCAGCACGCTGTTCACGGTGCTGCTGGCGCTGTTCTACCGGGTGCTGGCCGGTACCACCGGGCAGCACGACCTGGCCGTGGCGTCGCTGTTCGCCAACCGCAACCGGGCCGAGGTACGCCAGAGCGTCGGCTTCTTCGTCACGATGGTGCTGCTGCGCAGCCAGGTACCGCCGGACGAGCCGTTCCCGGCCCTGGTCCGGCGGGTCCGTACCGTCGTGATGGAGGCCATGCGGCACCAGGACCTGCCGTTCCAGCTGCTGCCCCCGGGTACCGTCAGCGGCCCCGGCCGCACCGACGACGTGATGTTCCAGCTCCTCGGCTCGTTCCTGGAGCGGGCCGACATGGCCGGCGACGAGCTGGCGGACCTGGAAGCGCAGCTGGAGCGGCGGCGCTTCGCGCTGGAGTTCGTGCTGGTACCGCAGGGCGGCGCGCTGACCGCGCTGGTGCTCGGCGCGCGCGACCGGTTCGACCCGGACTGGGCCGCGGCCCTGGTCGACGGCTACGTACGGCTGGCCGCGCAGGTCGTCGCCGAGGCCGCCGCGGATAGGGTGTTGTAGTCTTCGCACGTATCCACCGCACCGTCCCACACCCTGTCATGACCATCGGTGACCTGCGGGACCGTACCGGCCCACGGGCTGACTGGCTGGAGGAGTCCCATGCTCGACCGCACTGGTACGCCGGCGGCGCTGCGTACCGCCGCCGAGATCGCCGACGAGGTACTGTTCCCGGCCGCGCTGGCCACCGACGCCGGCGAGAGGCCGCCGGTGGGCCACCTCGACCTGCTGGCCCGGGAGGGCTTCTACGGCCTGGCCGCGCCGCCCGGGGTCGGTACCCTCGACCTGCCCGACTTCCCGGCCGTGTGCCGGGTCATCGAGACGCTGGCCGGCGGCTGCCTCACCACCACGTTCGTCTGGGCCCAGCACCACAGCGCGGTCATGGCCGCGGCCAACAGCGGTACCCCCGGGGTACGCGAGGCGTGGCTGGAGCCGCTGGCCACCGGTACCCGCCGGGCCGGCCTGGCGATGGGTGCGGTGATCCGGCCCGGCCCGCCACAGCTGGCCGCCAAGGCGGTCGACGGCGGGTACGTGTTCACCGGGTCCGCGCCGTGGATCAGCGGCTGGGGTGCGGTGGACACGCTGTACACCGCGGCCCGGGACGAGAACGACACCATCGTCTGGGCGCTGCTGGACGCGGCCGAGTCGCCCACCCTGTCGGTACGGCCGCTGCGCATGGTCGGCCTGCAGGCCAGCGCCACCGTGACCGCCGACTTCGACAACCACCCGGTACCGGCCGAGCGGATCACCGCGCTGATGCCGCTGGCCGAGTGGGTCGCCCGGGACCCGTCCACGCTGCGGTTCAACGGCTCGCTGGCGCTGGGGCTGGCCGGGCGGGCGATCCGGATGCTCGACGGCGGCCCGCTGGCCGACCAGCTCGACCAGGCCCGGGACGACCTCGACCAGGCCGGCCCGCCGGACCTGCCGGCCGCCCGGGCCGCCGCGTCCGAGCTGGCCCTGCGCGCCTGCGCGGCGCTGGCCGTACACAGCGGCAGCCGCGCGGTGCTGCTGGACCAGCACGCCCAGCGGCTGATGCGGGAGGCCACGTTCCTGCTCGTGTTCGGCTCCCGGCCGGGCATCCGCGACGGCCTGCTCGACCTGCTGTCCCGGCCGCGCCGGTAGCCGCGGGGACCACCGGCGGCGGCCGGGCGCGCGTCGCGCCCGGCCCGCTCGCCGCTGTCAGGACCGCGGGCGGATCAGCTCGGCCAGGCCGGAGCCGGTGGCCAGCACGCTGAAGTGGTTGCCCGGCAAGCGCCGGCAGGTGATGCCGGCCGGTACCCCGGCGACCGTGGCCAGCGGGGCCAGGTACGCCAGCGCCGGGCCGTCCAGCCCGCCGGCCGCCTGGACCAGCTCGGCCGGGTTGGCCGCGTCGGGTACCGGCTGGTACGCCAGCAGCGCCCGGGTGTTCGCGGCGAAGATCCGGTACGTGCGCCACAGCTCGTCGAAGGTCAGCGAACCGGCCGCGGGCAGCCGGTCCGCGGTGGTACGCCACAGCCGCCGCAGCGTGTCCCCGGCCGGCTCGCCCGGTACCGGTCCGATGCCGGACAGGTCCAGCTCGCCGTCGCACAGGTTGGTCAGGAAGGCCCGTACCAGCGTCTCGTCGTCCGGTGGCGGGCAGCCCGGCCGGCGTACCCACGGATCCACCATGACCACCCGGGTGTCCCGGCCGGCGGCCCGCATCCGGCGGGCCATCTCGTACGCGATCACCCCGCCCATCGACCAGCCGACCAGGTGTACCCGCCCGTGGCCCAGCGCCGGCAGGGCCTCGGCGAGGTACCGCTGCGCCATCGCCGGTACCGTGTCCGCCGGCCCGCCCACCGCCGGGTCCACGCTGTGCAGGCCCAGCACCGCCCGGCCGGGCAGCGCGGCCACCAGGTCGCGGTAGCACAGCAGGTCGCCGCCGACCGGGTGGACCAGCAGCACCACCGGGCGGTCGCCGTCGGCCAGGGTGACCAGGCAGCGCACCTCGCGCGGCTGCGACGGCGAGTCGATCGCCACCGCCAGCTTCGCCACCGTGGCGCTGGTGTACAGGCTGGCCAGCGGCAGCCGGATGCCGAACTCGTGCTCCAGCCGGTTCATCAGCTGCGCGGCGTGCAGCGAGCTGCCGCCGGCGGCGAAGAAGTCGTCGTCGCGGCCGACCCGGGCCACCTCCAGCAGCTCCGCCCAGATCCGGGCCAGCCGTTGTTCGGTGGCGGTCATCGGGGCCGCGGCCGGGCCCCGGGTGACCACCGCGGTGGCCGCCCGCCGGCCCAGCTCGTGCCGGTCCACCTTGCCGTTGGCGGTCAGCGGCAGCCGCGGCGCCACGTCGATCACCGGCGGCACCATGTACGACGGCAGGGTACCGGCCAGGTGCTCGGCCAGCTCGCCGGCCAGCACGGCCGGGCTGTCCGCCTCGGCCGCCACGAACGCCACCAGGGACACCCCGCGGGCGCCGGTACGGGCGACCACGGCCGCGTCGCTGACCCGCTCGTGCGCCTGCAACGCCGCCTCGATCTCGCCCAGCTCCACCCGGAACCCGTTGACCTTCACCTGCGGGTCGTCCCGGCCGAGGAATTCCAGCGTGCCGTCGGGCCAGTACCGGGCCCAGTCGCCGGTACGGTAGATCCGCTCGCCGGTACCGGGGTGGGTACGGAACGCCGCGGCGGTCAGCTCGGGGCTGCCGAGGTACCCCAGCGCCAGCCCGGTACCGGCGATGTACAGCTCCCCGGCCACCCAGTCCGGCCGGTCCGCGAGGTCCCGGTCGAGCACATGGTACCGCTGGTTGCGCAGCGGGTACCCGTACGGCACGCTGGCCCAGCCGGCCGGTACCCGGGCCGGTACCGGGTAGTAGTTGGACCAGATCGACGCCTCGGTGGCCCCGCCGAGGGCCACGCACCGCGCCTGCGGCGCGACCGCCGCCAGCGCCTGGCCGATGGTGGTGGGCACCCAGTCCCCGCTGACCATCGCCAGCCGCAGCGCGGGCAGCCCGGCCCGGGCCCCGGAGCGGATGAACTCCAGGAACATGGCCAGGTACGCCGGCACGCTGTTCCACACGGTGACCCCGGCCGACAGCGCCAGCCGGTGCAGGTACACCACCTCGCGGGCCTGGTCGGGCTCCGGCACGACCACCGCGCCACCGGCCGCGAGCAGGCCGAACACGTCGTACACGGACAGGTCGAAGGTGTAGTCCGACACGGCCAGCACCCGGTCGTCCGGCCCGACGCCGAAACGCTCGTTGATGTCCAGCACGGTGTTCACCGCGCCCCGGTGCGAGATCATCACGCCCTTGGGGGTACCGGTGGTACCGGAGGTGAAGATGACGTACGCCAGCGCCTCGTCCTCGGTCGCCACCGGTACCGTGGCGGCCGGGTCGCCGTCGCCGTCGGTCAGCGGCGCCAGCGGCAGCACCGCGACGGTACCGGGCAGCCCGTCGAGGTCCAGGCCGGGGCCGGTCAGCAGGGCCCGGATGCCGGCCGCGGCGGCCACCTGGGCCCGGCGCCGGTGCGGCCAGTCGGCCGCGATCGGGACGTACGCGGCCCCGCCGAGCTGGACTCCGAGCAGCGCCGCGAGCTGGTCCGGGCCGCGCCGGCACAGCACGCCGACCAGGTCACCGGGGCCCACCCCGGCCCGGGCCAGCGCGGCGGCCACGGTGAACGCCCGCTGGCGTAGCTGCCCGTAGCTGACCGTGGCGCCGCCGGCCAGCACGGCCGGGCGGTCCGGCTGCTGCTCGGCCCGGGCCAGGAACAGCCCGTGCAGGGTGGCCGGGGGCAGCGGCGCGGCGGTGTCGTTGACGGTGGCCCGGACCGCGAGCTGTACCGGCGGGGTGAGGTCGAAGGCGGTACCGTGCCAGGCCTCGTCGGTGTCGGCCAGCGCGGTGAGCAGCCGCTCGTACCCGGCCAGCATGTCCTCGACCAGGCCCGGCGGGTACAGGTCGTCGGCGGTGTCCCAGGTGACCACGAGCGCGTCGTCGGCCACGAACACCTGGTGGTCGAAGGAGACCTGCGGGGTGCGTACCCGGCCGGCCTCCCGCTGCCAGCCCAGGTGCTCCAGGAACACCCCGGTGCTCTCCTCGCCGACGCCGAGCATGCTGGTGAACACCACCGGCATCAGCGCGCCGCGCACGTTGCTGCTGCGGCTGTTCAGCTCCCGGATCACCGACACCCCGCTGAACGCGGAGTGCTCCAGGTCGGCCATGAGCTGCCGGCTCAGCCGCCGGGCCCGGTCGGTGAACAGCCGGTCCTCGGCCAGCGGCGAGCACTGCAGCAGCACGGTACTGCTGAAGTTGCCGATGATCCGGTTGACGTCGGGGTGCACCGCGGCCCGGTCGCCGTACATGATGTTGATGGTGAAGTCGGGCCGCTTGGACCAGTGCCGCAGCACCTCGGTGAACGCGGCCGCGATGGCCATCGTCGGGGTCAGCCGGTTGCGCCGGACCCGCTGGGCCAGCGCCTTCCAGCGCTGCGGCGGCAGCCGGAAGGTGCGCCGGACCAGGTTGCGGTCGGGCTCGCCGTCGGGGCGCCGGCCGGGCAGTTCGGGCGCCGGCGGCAGGGTGTCCAGCCGGTCCAGCCAGTACCGCCGGGCGGTGGCGTAGGCCGGGGTGTCCTTGCGCCGCTCGATCTCGCGGCGGTACTCCCGGTAGGTGTACCCCAGCGGCGGCAGCTGCTCGCCGGCCAGCAGCGCGCGCAGTTCCTGGGCGAAGATCTCGCCGGAGAAGCCGTCGATGGCCAGCAGCCGGCCGTACACCTGCACCACGTTGCGGTCGTCCAGGGCGAAGATCCGTACCGCGAAGGGGGCGCAGGAGCGCAGCGGCGTGGCCCGCTCGTACAGTTCGGCCCGGCTCTCGGCCAGTACCCGTTCGCAGGCGGCCGCGGGCTGCCCGCGCAGCAGCCGGTACCCCAGCGGGACGGCGAGGTCCTCCCGCACGGTGAGCAGGCCGCCCGGGTCGAACGTGGCGCGCAGCATCTCGTGCCGGCGCATCAGCCGGTACAGCGCGGCGGCGAACAGCCCGACGTCGAACGGTTCGCAGCGGTACTCCTCGTAGAACAGCGCCGGCCCGCCGAGGTCGAAGTCGCCCAGTTCGCCCAGGAGGTACGCGTACTGCAGGTCACTGAGCGGTGCCGAGCGGGACGGCTCGCACACCCGGGACAGCGCGGTCACGGACAGCCCCCGCGGTGTGCCCTCCGGTGGCCGGCGCCGCCAGACCTCTCAGCGAACCAGGCAATATCCATCGCAGGTACCCTCACAGACTCGGTCGTAGCGGGCTGGGCGGGCTGTGCCGGCGGGGCAGCAGCCCGGTGGCCGCGCCCGTCCGATGTCGGGTCTGGGCAGGCCGTGCCCGGGGCAGGCGGCTGGTTTCCGGGTGTGCCACGCCCGGTCGCCGCCGCCAGCCTCGTACGGGTCGCCGTGCCCCGGCTGGCCGGGGAGCGACTGTCCGCTCCGGTCACGGATGGTGCGTGTAGCGGGTGCATGGCAGGCCACCAGGTACCGCGGTGCGGTACGGGTGGCCCGGCGTTCATTCTTAGAGATGCTTGCACATCGACACAAGGGGATCACACAGTCCAGTACACCGGTGGAGGGTAAGCCGAGGGTTCACCCGACCTCAAGCCTTCATCAGGGCGAGCACGGTTGTGGTGATCTCGGCCGGGGTGGGGCGGTCGAACACCTCCACCATCGGTACCTGCACCCCGAATTCGATGCCGATCCAGTGCACCACCGCGGCCGCGGCCATCGAGTCCCCGTCCAGGTCGGCGAAGAAGTCGGAATCGGGTGCCACCGGCTGTTTGAAGATGTTCTCCCAGATTTTGAGCATGCGTTCCTGTGCGTCCACCACTGCTCCTGTCGGGCCGGCCGGCCGGCACCGCCGACCGTACACACGTATCTCAGAACGCTAGCTCAGATACGAGTAGATGCAAGAGGCTTCAGCGTCGGGCATGCCTGTGCTAGTGTCCCCGGCAGCCGGTCTCGCCCGATCGGAGGGCCGATGAGGTACCCGCGCAGCCTGTACCGAGTCTTCGACTCAATACGTGTAAAGCGCAGTGGCGGCCGGCGCTGGCCGGCCAGCTTCGCCGACCGGCTCACCCACCCGGTACCCGGGTCCCGGGCGGTCCGGCGGCTGATCCGCGAGGGCGGCATGCGCCCCGATCTGAGCCAGGCGCCGGACATCCCGGTCCACCCGGCCACCGAACTGCCCGTGGTGGCCCCGCACGAGACCGCGGTGACCTGGGTCGGCCACGCCACCTGCGTGCTCCAGATCGGCGGCCGGGTGGTGCTCACCGACCCGGTGTGGTCGCGGCGCATCCCCGGGGTACGGCGCCGGTACACCGAACCCGGCCTGCCGCTGGCCGCGCTGCCGCGGATCGACGCGGTACTCATCAGCCACAACCACTTCGACCACCTGGACGCGCCGACCATCCGCCGGCTGCCCCGGGACACCCCGATGTGCGTACCGGGCGGGTTGGCCTGGTGGTTCCGCCGGCTCGGCTTCCGCGAGATCGTGGAGCTGGACTGGTGGGAGCAGGCCGAGGTGGCCGGGCTGCGGCTCGGGTTCGCCCCGGCGCACCACTGGAGCCGGCGTACCCTGTTCGACGGCTGCCGCAGCCTGTGGGGCGGCTGGCTGGTGCAGGCCGGGGCGGGTACCCGGGTGTACTTCGCCGGCGACTCCGCCTACGGCCGGTACTTCGCCGAGATCGGGCAGCGCTGGCCCGGCATCGACCTGGCCCTGCTGCCGGTCGGCGCGTTCGCACCGCGCTGGTTCATGAAGCCGCTGCACATGAGCCCGGCCGAGGCGGTACGCGCCTGTGCCGACCTGGGCGCCGCGCGGATGGCCACCATCCACTGGGGTACCTTCGCGCTGTCCGCCGAGCCGCCGCTGGACCCGGTACGGCTGGCCCGGCAGGCGTGGCAGGAGGCCGGCCGGGCGCCGGGCGACCTGTGGGACCTGGCCGTGGGGGAGACCCGACGGCTGGTACCGGCGCCGACCCGGCCGGCCGGCTGAACCCCGGCGTAGCCTGAAACCCCGGCGTACCGGCGTTTCCCGGCCCCGGGCGGTGATCCGCCCGGGGCCGAGCCCGGCTCAGCCGCCCACCCGCTGCTTCGGCGCCCGGTCGCCGGCCGGCCGCGCCGCGCCGCGCTGGCCCCGGGCGAAGAACGCCCGCGGCGCGAACACCGAGCGGTACGGCAGCATCAGCGGCAGCCGGTCGCCCACCTTCTGCCGCCAGATGAAGAAGTCCGCGCCCCGGTTGCCCCACTGGCCGGGCAGGAACTTGGGCTGGTTCACCGTCACGAACGCCAGGTCGGTGTACTCGGTGGTACGCCCGAGCACCAGGTCCCGCAGGATCTTCCCGCCGGTGTGGCTGGCCGCGATGCCGCTGCCGGTGTACCCGTGGCCGTACACCAGGCCCGAGTCGGTACGCCCGAACTGCGGGATGAAGGTGTGGCTCCAGCTGATCAGGCCCCCGTTGGCGTGGCTGAACCGGACGTCGCGCCAGGCCGGGAAGAACTCGCCGAAGGACCGGCGCAGCAGCGCGAACGCCGCCTCGTTGCGGGCGTGCGCCGGGTCCACCTCGCGGTTGCCGAACCGGTACCACAGCCCGCCGGCCCACAGCACCCGGTTGTCCGGGGTCAGCCGGGCGGCGGTGGAGAACGACAGCGAGTTCGCCACGCCCTCCCGGCCCGGCCAGGCCACCTCGGCCAGCCGGTCCGGCGCCAGCGGCTCGGTCACCATCAGGTAGTTCCACACCGGCATCTGCCGGGCGTACATCTCCGGGAAGGCGAGCTGCCAGGCGTTGGTGGCCAGGACCACCTGCGCGGCCCGTACCGTGCCGTGCGGGGTACGCACGTGCCACTGGTCGCCGACCTTCGTCACCTCGGTCACCGGGGTCTGCTCGTGGATCGGCACCCCCTGCCCGCGTACCACCCGGGCCAGCCCGCGCGCCAACCGGTACGGGTTGACCAGCGCCCCGCTGACCCGCAGCCCGCCGAGGACGGCTGGCGACCCGATCCGCGCCCGCGCCTGCTCCCGGTCCAGCAGCGCGAAGCCGCCCATGCCGGCCCGCTGCGCCCGGCGTACCTGGAGCTCCAGCCGGGCCAGCTGCTTGGTGTCGGTGACCACCTGCAGGATGCCGGTGCTCTCGTACTGGGCGTCGATGCCGTGCTGGCGGCAGAACCGGCCGATCTCCAGGATGGAGCGGGCCACCGACTTGTACACCCCGGCCGCCTTGTCCCGGCCGTAGTACCACAGCATCCGGCGCAGCACCTTGCCCGCGGTCATCTGTACGAAGCCGCCGTTGACCCCGGACGAGCCGCCACCGGCGTGGCCGGCCTCCACGATCTGGACGTTCAGGCCCGGGTCGGCCTGCTTGAGGAAGTGCGCCGCCCACAGGCCGGTGTACCCGGCGCCCACCACGCACACGTCGCAGCGGACGTCCCCGGGCAGTGGCGGGCCGGGCTGCGCCGGCTCGGTGCCCTGCCAGTACGGTTCGTACGAGATCTGGTCCACGCTCGCCTCCGCGATCACGCTGTCGGTACCCCGGCCGGGCGCCGGGGCGGGGTCAGGCCGGGTGCAGCAGCAGGTCGAGCCGCTCGAACGCGCGCAGGCTGCCGTGCCGGCGCCGCCGGGCGGTACCGCCGGGCTCGACCCGCCGGTACCGGCCGGCCAGCGCGGCGAAGAACGCCTCGCCCATCAGCCGGGCCAGCGGGGTACCGAGGCAGTGGTGCAGGCCGCCGCCGAAGCCCAGGTGCGGGTTGGGGGTACGGGTCAGGTCCAGCCGGTCCGGCCGGGCGAACACGGTCGGGTCCCGGTTGGCCGCGCCCAGCAGCAGCATCACCGACCGGCCGGTACGGATCTTGTGGCCGCCGATCTCGATCGGCTCCCGGGCCACCCGGATCGCGTTCTGGATCGGCGCGTCGTAGCGCAGGAACTCGTCCACCGCACCGGGCACCAGGCCGGGGTCGGCGCGCAGCCGGGCGTACTGCCCCGGGTGGGCCAGCAGCGCCGCGCAGCCGTTGGAGATCAGGCCCATCGTGGTCTCGAACCCGGCGTGGAACAGGAACAGCAGGTTGTCGACCAGGTCGGTCAGCGGGATCGGGCCGCCGGCGCGGGCGTACACCCCGACCAGCGTGGCCGCCGCGGCGTCCGGTTCGGCCGCGGCGACCAGGTCGGCCAGGTACCCGCGCAGCCAGGTCACCGCCTCGTCCACGGCGTCCCGCTCGGCCGCGGTGAGGTTCGCCGCGTCGAACACCCGGGCCAGGCTGATCACCTTGGGCAGCACCACGTCCCGGTCGGCGTCCGGGATGCCGATCAGCCGGCACACCACGGTCACCGGCAGCGGTACCGCCAGCCCCGCCACGACGTCGAACGGCTCGCCCGGGCGTACCGCGGCGAACAGCGTGTCCACCAGCTCGTGCACGTCGGCGGCCATCGCCCGTACCGCGGTGGTGCCGAACGCCGCGCCGAGGAACCGGCGCAGCATGGTGTGGTCCGGCGGGTCCCGGGTCAGCACGATGCGCTGCGGGAAGCTCGCCGCCGGGCCGGCGCCCAGCGCCAGCCGGATGAAGTCGCGCGGGAAGTGGCTGGCCAGCCGCGGATCGCGGAGCAGGTCGGCGGCGGCGGCGTGACCGGGTACCAGCCACTGGCCGAACTCGCCGCGGACCACCGGGCCGGCCGCGCGCAGCCGCGCGTACCGCGGGTACGGGTCGGGTGCGCCGGCCAGGTCCACCGCCTGGATGCGCGGGCGGTCCGGACCCGCCTGCACGCTCACCGCATTTCCTGGTTCGCTGCGCGGGGCGCTCCGGGCGCCGCCTTCCCTCGTCGCTGGCGCTCCTCAGTCCAGGCGCCGCCGCGCCCCGCTGCGCTCACGTGCGTGCCGCCGCGGCGGCGGTCGCCTTCGGCGCGCGGGCGGCCCGGTGCTTGTCCCGCATCCGCTGCATGAAGTAGTCGGCGTTGAGCCAGTACAGCTCCAGCCAGATGTTGTCCGGGTCGCGCAGCCAGATGCCGTACCCCGCCTCCAGGAACAGTTCCTGTACCCCGCCGTGGGCCACCCCGGCCCGGTCCAGATGCGCGGCCCAGTCCTGCAGGTGCTCCCGCTGCGGTACGTGGAAGGCCAGGTGGTGCAGGCCCACCCGGTGCTCGTCGAACGGTTCGGCGGCCGGGGTGTGCGCCTGGCCCAGCACCACCGAGGTGAGCGCGCGGGTGTGGATCAGGGTGCGGAAGGTGAAGCCGGCCTGCGCCGGCCGCGCGTCGCGGACCACCGCGAACCCCAGTGCCCGGCAGTACCAGTCGGTACTGCGGTCCAGGTCCCGTACGGTGAGGTTGATGTGCGTACCGCCGTTGAGCAGCGGTACGCCGGGGCTGGTCGGATCGGTGCCGGTCACGTCGGCCTCCTGCAGGCGTGGGGCGGGTCGGGGTCGGGTCGGTTGGCGCTGCCGGGCGGCCTCACAGCACGGCCCGCATCATCGGCCCGGCCAGCGGGGCGCGCCGGCCGGTACGGTCCTCGTACGCGTCGGCGCGGCTGGCCAGCGCGCTGACCGCCCGTACCCCGAGCAGGCGCAGCGGCTCCGGCTCCCAGCGCCGGCCGCGGTGGTTGGTCCAGCACAGCCGGGTCTCCGGCCGGTCCACGCCGGCCACCAGCGCGGCGAGGGTACGGCCGGCGAGGTTGGCCAGCGCGATGCCCTCCCCGCCGTACCCGCCGGCGTACCCGATCCGGGTGGCCGGGTCGTACAGCACCGCCGGCTCGGTGTCGCGGTGCAGCCCGTACGCGCCGGCCCAGCTGTGGGTGATCTCGACCTCGCGCAGCTCCGGGTCCAGCCCGGCCAGCATCGCCCGCAGCCGGGCGTACACCCGGGCGTCGCCCCGGGACGGGCCCACCGCGCGGGAGCCGGCCCGGTACCCCGCGCCGCGCCCGCCGGCCACCAGCCGGTCGTCGGCGGTGCGCTGGAAGTACCCGAACTGGTACCGCGAGTCGGCCACGGTGACCCGGTCGTGCCAGCCCAGCCGCTGCCACAGCGCCGCCGGCAGCGGCGCGGTGGCCAGCAGCCGGGACCGTACCGGCAGCACCTGGCGGGCCCGTACGGCCAGCGCGCCGTTGTACGCCTCGGTACCGCACAGCACCACCTGGGCGCGCAGCAGGCCGCGGTCGGTCAGCACGGCGCCGGGACCGACCCGCAGCACCCGGGTACCCTCGACGATCCGTACCCCGGCCCGCTCCACCGCGCGGGCCAGCCCGCGGGCGATCCGGGCCGGCTGCACCACCGCGCAGTTGGGCGTGTACCCGGCCAGCAGCACGCCCGGTACCGCCAGCCGGTCCCGCGCCGCCGCGCCGGCCAGCACGGCCAGGTCGGTGATGCCGAGCTTGAGCCGCAGGTCCTGCCAGGCCAGCAGCCGGTCGCGCTGCGGTGCCGTGGTGGCCAGGTACAGCGAGCCGTCGCGGCGCCAGCCGCAGTCGATGCCCTCCCGGGCCAGCACGGTCTCGATCTCGTCCAGGGTGCGCCGCCCGGCCCGGTACAGCCGCATGGCCGGCATCGGCCCGTACCGGCGGACCAGGTTCGCCAGCAGCGCCGGCATCTCGGTGGTGCACCAGCCGCCGTTGCGCCCGGAGGCGCCGAAGCCGGCGGTACGCGCCTCCACCACCGTCACCGCCCGGTCCGGGGCGAGCCGGGCCAGGTAGTACGCGGTCCACAGGCCGGTGTACCCGGCACCCACCACGACGATGTCGGCCTGCCCGTCGCCGTCCAGCGCCGGCCGGGGTACGCCGATGTCGCCGGCCAGTTCGTCCTGCCACAGGCAGCTGCCGTCCGGGCCGGCCGGGCCGGTCCGGTACCGCGTCACCGGGGCCATCGCCGCCGGCCCGCTACCCGGTCGGGCGGGCCAGCACGGCCGCCAGCGCGCGCCGGTCCACCGTACCCGTGCGGGTACGGGGCAGCTCTGGTACCGGGTCGAGCCGGTCCGGCAGCTTGAACTCGGCCAGCCCCCGCTCGCGCAGGAACACCCGGACCGCCTCCAGCGCGGGCGCGTCACCCACCGGTACCACCACCGCGCCGACCCGTTCGCCCAGCCGCCGGTCCGGCACCGGTACCACCGCCGCGGCGCTGATCGCCGGGTGGGCCAGCAGGTGCGCCTCGACCTCGTCGGCGGAGATCTTCTCCCCGCCGCGGTTGATGACGTCCTTGCTGCGCCCGGTGATGACCAGCTGCCCGGCCGGGGTCAGCCGGGCCAGGTCGCCGGTGCGCAGGTACCCGTCGGCGGTGAACTGGGCCCGGTTGTGCTCCGGTACCGCGTAGTACCCGCGCAGTACGCACGGCCCGCGGACCAGCAGGTGCCCGACCTGCCCGGCCGGTACCGGCGTGTCGTCGTCGGCCACCAGCAGCAGCTCGTCGTCCGGGCACAGCGGGGTACCGGCGGTGGTGGCGGCCACCTCGTCGCCGTCGTCGAGCCGGGTGAAGCACAGGATGCCCTCGGCCATGCCGAACCAGTGGCTCAGCGTGGCCCCGAGCACCGGGCGTACCCGCCGGCCCAGGTCCGGGTCCAGCGGCGCGCCGCCGACGATGAGCACCATGCCGGACAGGTCGGCGCCGACCTCGGGCGCGGTCTCCAGCCACAGCGACAGCACCGCCGGCATGACCGTGGTCAGCCGTACCCGGTGCGCCCGGATCAGGCCGAACACCTCGTCCGGGCTGGGGCTGCGGGCCAGCACCGCCCGGGCGCCGACCCACAGCGCGCCGAGCACGCCGGGGCAGCCCAGTGCGGCGTTGTGCGCGACCGGCAGCGCGGCCAGGTACGCCTGGTCCCGGTCCAGGCCCATCGCGGCGCTGGTGGCCCGCAGCTGGTACGCGTACTCCTCGTGGGTGCGCGGGATCAGCTTGGGCAGCCCGGTGGTACCGCCGGAGAGCAGGAAGAACGCGACGTCGCCGGGGTCGGGGCGGGGCAGCTCGCGCGGCGGCGCGTCGATCGCGGCCAGCGCGGTGAACTCGGCCGGGTCCCCGGCGACCAGCACGTGCCGCAGGCCCGGGCAGGCGGCCTTCACCTCGCGGGCCAGTACCCGCAGGTCGACCGGGCCGGCCACGTCGGCGGTGACCAGCGCGACCGCGCCGGAGTAGTCGACCAGGTAGCCGATCTCGGCGCGGCGGTGCGCGGGCAGCGCCAGGACCGGCAGCGCGCCGAGCCGGAACAGCGCCACGCACACCAGCACGAAGTCCACCGTGTTGGGCAGCTGTACCACCACCCGGTCGCCGGGGCGCAGGCCCAGCCGGTACAGGCCGGCGGCCAGCCGGTCGGCGCGGGCGTCGAGTTCGCCGTAGCTGTGGCTGGTGGTACGGGTCAGTACCGCGGGCCGGTCGGGCTGCGCCGCGGCGGGAGCGCGCAGCAGGTCACCGAGTACCTCGCCGCGCCAGTACCCGGCCTGCCGGTACCGGGCCGCCGCCTGCGGCGGCCACGGCGTGCATCCCTCGAGCATGCCGCCACCCCTTCCTGCCGGGCCGGGTCGACCCCGCCCGGGCGGCTCCGCGCCGACGCTAGCGAGGGTCTGCAGAAGATACAAGACCCTCGTAATCCTCACCCTCGTAAATCGTCGCCACGTATTCCGATGATACGAGTAAGACACTACGCTCGTACCGCACGGCGACAGTGTCCGGCGGCGCCACCGCGGGCGGCCGGCCCGGGTACGCGCCCGGGTCACGCGGCCGCCCGGGTCGGGAGCAGGACAGGGAGAGGATGCGGGATGCGCGTGGTTGTCGACTTCGACCTGTGCGACAGCAACGGACTGTGTGCCCAGGTGTCGCCGGAGGTGTTCCGGCTGCTCGACGACGACAGCCTGCTCGTACTGCAGCAGCGACCGGCGCCGGCGCTGGTACCGGCGGCCGAGGCCGCCGCGAGGGCCTGCCCGAAGCTGGCCATCTCGCTGCTGGAGCAGGGGTGACCAGGGGCGGGCACGATCGGGAGCCGGTCATCGTCGCCGCCGCCCGTACCCCCATCGGCCGCCGCGGCGGCGCGCTGGCCGGGCTCAAGGCGGTCGAACTGCTGCGGCACGTCCAGCTGGCCGTGATCACCCGGGCCGGGCTCGACCCCGGCGCGGTGGACCAGATCATCGGCGGCTGCGTCACCCAGGCCGGCGAGCAGAGCCTCAACGTCACCCGCAACGCCTGGCTCAGTACCGGCTTCGACCCGGGCGTGGGCGCCACCACGGTGGACGTGTCGTGCGGCTCCTCCCAGCAGGCCAACCACCTGGTCGCGGCGCTGATCGAGGCGGGCCAGATCGACGTCGGCATCGCCTGCGGGGTGGAGTCGATGAGCCGGGTACCGATCGGGGTGAACCTGTACCAGGGGCCGGGCCACTACCGTACCGCCGACTACCCGTGGGACGACCCGCCCAAGGCCCAGTTCGGCGGGGCCGAGCGGATCGCCCGCCGGCAGGGCCTGACCCGGGAGCAGGTGGACCGGTACGGGGTGCAGTCCCAGCAGCGCGCCGCCCGGGCCTGGGCGCAGGGCCGGTTCGACGCCGAGGTGGTACCGGTGCCGGTACCCGGGCCCGACGGCGTACCGGCGCCGGTGTCCCGGGACGAGGGGCTGCGCGACACCACCGAGGCCGGGCTGGCCGCGCTGGCACCGAACATCCCGGACGGGGTGCACACGGCGGGTACCACCTCGCAGGTCTCCGACGGCGCCGCGGCCATCCTGTGGATGTCCCGGGCCCGGGCCCGGGCCGCCGGGCTGGTTCCGCGGGCCCGGCTGGTGGGCCAGGCGGTCGCCGGGGCCGATCCGTACTACCTGCTGGACGGTCCGGTGGTGGCCACCGCCCGGGCGCTGGCGCGCGCCGGCATGGCGCCGTCGGACATCGACCTTTTCGAGGTCAACGAGGCGTTCGCGGCGGTGGTGCTGAACTGGGTCCAGCAGTACGAGGTGGACCCGGACCGGGTCAACGTCAACGGCGGCGCGATCGCGCTGGGGCACCCGCTGGGGGCCAGCGGTACCCGGCTGCTGGTCACCGCGCTGCACGAACTGGAGCGGCGCGACGCGCAGACCGCCCTGGTCACCATGTGCTGCGGCGGGTCGCTGGGTACCGGCACGATCCTGGCCCGGTGCTGAGCGTGGACCGGGAACGGTTCTACCGCGACGCCCGGGCCGACCTGACCGGCCCGCTGGACGGGGTACGGGTGCTGGACCTGACCCGGGTGTGGTCCGGCCCGCTGGCCACCTGCGTGCTGGCCGACCTCGGCGCGGACGTGCTGCGGGTGGAGCTGCCCGGCGGCCGGGACGGGCAGGTACCGCCGGTGATCCCGGGTACCGGGCTGTCGTGGTTCCGGGAAACGGTCAACCGCAACAAGCGCGGGATCGGGCTGGACCTGCGCCAGGACGCCGGCCGGCTGGCCTTCCTGGACCTGGTGCGCACGGCCGACCTGGTGGTGGAGAACTACCGGCCGGGCACGCTGGCGGGCTGGGGCGTCGGGTACGAGCAGTGCCGGCAGGTACGGCCGGACATCGTGCTGGTGTCGGTCACCGGCTGGGGCCAGTACGGGCCCGGCATCGACCGGCCCGCGTACGACCCGGTGGTCCAGGCCGACGGCGGCTGGATGGCGCTCAACGGGCCGCCGCAGGGCGATCCGGTCCGCGCGCCGACGTTCCTGGCCGACGAGCTGGCCGGGCTGCACGCGGCGATCGGCGCGCTGGCCGCGCTGGCGCACCGGGACCGTACCGGCGAGGGCCAGCACGTGGACGTGTCCATGCTGGACTGCCTGCTGTTCGGCAGCAGCGGCCTGCCCACGCTGGCGGCCACCGGCGACCCGCCCCGGCGCTGGGGCAACGAGACGGACTTCGTCGTACCGTCCAATGTGTACCGGTGCCGGGACGGCGCGCTGTACCTGGCCGTGGCGCTGGACAAGCACTGGCGCGCGCTGGCCGGGCTGATCGGTTCGGCGCAGCTGGCCCGGGCACCCGGGTTCGCCACCAACGAGCAGCGCCGGGCCAACCGGGGCGTGGTCGACGCGCTGGTGGCCAACTGGTGCGCCGGGCGTACCGTGGCCGCGGCGCTGGCCGAGCTGGCCGCGCTGGACCTGGTGGTGGCGCCGGTACGCACGCTGGCGCAGGTCGCGGCCGACCCGCTGGTACGGGCCCGGGACATGCTCCAGCCGACCACGCTGCACAACGGTACGGTGGCCCCGCTGGTGGGCCCGCCGGTGAAGTTCTCCCGGACGCCCACCCGGATCCGGCACGGGGCGCCACCCCCGCCGCCGCGCGCGGTACCGGCGGACGCCGACCCGGCCCGGGCCGGCGCGGTGACCGACCCGGCGCCGGCCGGCGGCGCGGTACCGGCGGCCGGGGGTACCCGGTGACCGGCGCCTGTGCTGCGGTGTGCGCCGGTCCCGGCCGGGCCGCGAGATTCATCCTTGCTGTTCCCGCCGGCATGCTTCAACATAGGAGCGGCCAGATACGAGTATCGTATTCACTCGTATCATCTCGGGTTTGGTGGGCGGTACGGGCGGAGCACGGGAGGTGGCCCAGTGGGTGAGGCTGGACTGGCGCTGGTGACCGGCGCCTCGCGGGGCATCGGCGCGGCGGTGGCGGTGCGGCTGGCCCAGGCCGGGTACGCCGTCGCCGGCTGCTTCAGCACCCCCGGCGAGGCGGCCGACAAGACCGTGGCCGAGGTGCAGGCCACCGGGATACCCAGCCACTTCGACACCTGCGACGTGCGGGACTCCGACGCGGTGGAGCGCTTCGTCGCCGCGGTCGAGCAGCGCCTGGGCCCGGTGACCGGGCTGGTCAACAACGCCGGCATCACCCGGGACGCGCCGCTGGTGCTGGCCACCCGGGCGGACTGGGACCAGGTGCTGGCCACCAACCTCGGCGGTACCTGGAACTTCTGCCGGGCAGTGGCATTCCGGTTCATGAAGCGCCGCGCCGGCGCGGTGGTGAACCTGTCCTCGGTGGCCGGCATCCACGGCAACGCCGGCCAGACCGCGTACGCCGCCAGCAAGGCCGGCATCATCGGGCTGAGCCGCTCGCTGGCCAAGGAGGTGGCCGGGTACGGGGTGCGGGTCAACGTGGTCGCGCCCGGCTTCATCCAGACCGACATGACCGACGTGCTGGCCGAGAAGCTGCGCGCGCAGGCGCTCTCGCTGATCCCGTTGCGCCGCTTCGGCCAGCCCACGGACGTGGCCGAGATGGTCGCGTTCCTGCTCTCCCCGCAGGCCGGCTACGTGACCGGGCAGGTCTTCCAGGTGGACGGGGGGATCGCGCTGTGACTACCGGTACCGCTCCGGTGTGGACGGACGGGACACCACTGTGGACGGACGGGACTCCACTGTGGACAGATGCGGCGCAGCCGGCCCGGGCGGTACCGATCCGGGCGGTGCACCGGTGGCGTTGCGTACCCGGGCCGGCGCCCGACGGGCCGGCCT
>Ga0075024_100000104_pt1 | contig 24030 bp, 14 predicted proteins | sample Str013_2_FD_71389 | JGI IMG/M metagenome (GOLD analysis project Ga0075024, IMG submission 71389) | Freshwater sediment microbial communities in response to fracking from Pennsylvania, USA - Straight Creek_MetaG_SC_2013 | ecosystem: Environmental > Aquatic > Freshwater > Creek > Sediment... | reverse complement strand
CTTAGAAGTGAATTAGAAAGTTGATTGTTTTTTGTTTTAATATTTCTGCTTCAGAGCATCACCACTTTGCGAAACATTTCTTTATGAAAAAATGGAATAAAAAAATAATCATTTGCCTGGCAATATTGCTTTGTGTACAGTTCCTGCATGCACAATCAACCATTACCCTTAGCAAAGACAAACTGAAAGACAAGATAAAAGGTGGTTGGGCCGGCCAAACCATTGGAGTTACGTTTGGCGGCCCATACGAATTTGGCTTCCAGGGTACGTTTATCGGAGATTACCAGCCCCTGAAATGGTACGACGGCTACCTGGAAAACACGATGCTGAACAACCCCGGTCTCTACGACGATTTGTACATGGACCTGACCTTTGTGGATGTTTTTGAAAAATACGGGTTGAATGCGCCGGCAGACTCGTTTGCAAATGCGTTTGCCCATGCGGGTTATATGTTGTGGCATGCCAACCAGGCCGGCCGCTACAATATCCTTAATGGCATCAAAGCCCCGGCCAGCGGCCACTGGATGAACAACCCGCATGCAGACTGCATCGATTACCAGATTGAATCCGATTTTGCAGGCCTGATGAGTCCTGGTATGCCCAACACAGCTTCGGCCATCGGCGATAAAATAGGGCATATTATGAATTACGGCGACGGCTGGTACGGTGGCGTTTATGTGGGTGCTATGTATGCAATGGCGTTTACTTCTTCAGACATTCATACCATCGTTACGGAAGCATTGAAAACAGTGCCGGCACAAAGCGAATTTTACCAGTGCATCAGCGATGTAATTGGCTGGCATAAAAAATACCCGGCCGACTGGAAGCAGACCTGGCTGGAAGTGCAGAAAAAATGGGCCAACGACATTGGCTGCCCGGATGGCGTATTTGCGCCTTTTAATATAGACGCAAAAGTAAATGCCGCTTATGTGGTGATCGGACTTTTGTATGGCGGCGGAAACTTTACCAGAACACTTGAAATAAGCACCCGCTGCGGGCAGGATGCCGATTGCAACCCTTCTACTGCCGGCGGTATACTGGGCGCAGTACTTGGCTACGACAAAATTCCGGCCTACTGGAAAATGGGATTGAAGAAAGCAGAAGAGATAGATTTTAAATACACCAGCATGTCATTGAACAAAGTGTATGAGATCAGTTTGAAACATGCATTGCAGAATATTGCCGCAAACGGTGGTAAAGTTAATGGCGATAATATCAGCATTGCCGTTCAAATGCCAAAGGCGGTTCAATTTGAGAAGAGCTTTAACGGTCTTTACCCGGTGCTGAAAATGCCGGTAAAATGGTCGGCTGCCAAAGATGAAATCAGCTTTGATTTCGGGGGAACGGGTTTTGTACTTCGTGGAGAGTCTGCCAAATGGGGCAGCAACACCGATTATGTTTTTCATGCAAACCTGCTGGTAGATGATAAGCCTGGCGTACCGGTGGAGCTGCCGGTAAATTATACCACCCGCCGGTACGAACTGTGCTGGCAGTATGGTTTGCCAAAAGGCCACCACACGGTAAAATTAAAGATTGCCAATCCCTCCACCAGTTTTGAAATACGTGCCCAGGATGTTATTGTGTATTCGGATAAGCCGGTTGATGGCATCATGGCAAATGAGAAATAGTTATTAATTGGTTGACGGGTTTTGGATATTTAACCCGCACCTTATCCCCCGATTTTTTATTCATCACAATTTTATAAATTTTGCTTTCATGAAAAAACAATTTTATGCTGTTTTAGGCGTACTGGCTTTTGTTCTGGTATGTGCTGCCTGGATTAACAAAGAAAAGGCAACAATGCGCAAAGTCGTTGCTGGAAAAGATGACTGGAAGATCGGTATACAGCTCTGGACTTTCCGCATGTTTACCATTAGCCAGGCACTTGACAAAGCAGACAGCTGCGGCGTTCACTATGTAGAAGCATTCTGGGGGCAGGCACTTGGCGGAGACACAAAGGATACTTTTGGAATACGCATGAGCCAGGACGGTAGAAACAAGCTGAAAGAATTGCTGAAATCGCACCATATTCAAATGGTTGCCATGGGCGTTATTTCACCCGGCACCAAAGAAGATTGGGTGGCCGCGTTTAAACTGGCCAAAGAATTTAACCTGCGCTATATAACTGCTGAACCCAAAAAGAATTTGTGGGATTTTGTTGACAGCCTTGCAGGAGTCAATGCCATAAAAATCGCCATTCATGATCATCCTAAACCCAATGCCTATTCGCATCCGGATTCTGTGCTGGCGGCAATGAAAGGCCATCCCAATATTGGTGCTTGTGCCGATATTGGCCATTGGGCACGCAACGGACTGAATATTGTTGATTGCCTCAAAAAACTGGAAGGACATATTTATGGGGTGCACCTGAAAGACATTACTGAATTTGACAAGCCAAGGGCAGCAGATACTGTGGTGGGCAAAGGCATTATTCAATTTACACCGGTATTTGAAGAACTGAACCGGCAACATTTCAAAGGCATGTTTTCAATAGAACATGAATCGAACTGGTACCACAGTGTACCCGATGTAATTGAAACAGTGAAATTGTACAATGAGGAAGTAAGGAAACTGAAATAGGGCACAAGTCAAATAGCGTAAGGCCTTGCATTTTTAATTTGCGGCAAAGTAGCCGGCAGTTTTGTTTGAATGCCGCACACTTTGTGCACTGCACATTGATTTTTTAATACAGTAATTATGAAAAATATTGTTATCGCTTTTCTTTCTATTTTATCAATAACCGGTCGTGCCGCTGTTACATTGCCAAAAGTTATTACCAGCAATATGGTTTTACAGCGGGAGAAACCGGTAAAAATATGGGGTTGGGCCGAAAAGGGGGAGAAAGTAACGGTGCAGTTCAACGGGCAGAAGGCGCTTGCAAAAACAGATAAAAATGGAGATTGGTTTGTAATACTGAAACCACTGCAGGCAGGTGGGCCTTATGAATTAAAGATTGATGGAAAGAACAGCATCGTGTTATCAAACATTCTGGTAGGCGATGTATATATCTGTAGCGGCCAGTCGAACATGGAGTTTTCTTTGAGAAGCGCCAACAATGCTGCAAATGAAATTGCGGCCAGCAATTATCCAAACATCCGTTTGTTTACGGTTAAAAAGGCCATGAGTTTTTCGGAGAACAAAGATGTACAGGCAGATGCATGGGCAGTATGCGGCCCGGCCAGTTCCGGAGAATTTTCTGCCGTGGCTTATTTCTTTGCGAGAAAACTAATAAAGGACATCAATATTCCAATCGGGTTGATCCATACCTCATGGGGCGGCACCAATATTGAAGCGTGGACAAGTTGGGACATTATGTCTAAAACGGCCGACTATAGCCATGTTGATTTTGCGAAGATGGAAACCGAAAGAGCTGAAACTGCCAGGAAGCTGGAACAGTTTCAGGCATCATTAAAAAATGATAAGGGCGAAACAGAAAAATGGTTTGAACCAGCAGCGGGCAACACCGGTTGGAAAAACATTGCCCTGCCACAGCTGTGGGAGCAAACAGAAATTGGCAATGCAGACGGTATTGTGTGGTTTAAAAAAGAATTTGAATTGCCGGCTTCATTTGCCGGAAAAAAATTAACGCTAAGCCTTGGCCCGATTGATGATGACGATATAACTTATGTGAATGGAAAACAAGCAGGCGCTATAAAAGGATACAATGTTGATCGTGTGTATGAAATTGATCCGGCACTGTTTACTGCCGGCAAAAATACCATTGTTGTAAAAGTAACAGACAATGGCGGTGGCGGCGGTATTTATGGAAAGCCCGAACAAATGTATGTACAGGCAGGTGCAGAAAAAATCTCTTTGGCGGGTCAGTGGCAGTATAAAGCATCTGTTCTCAATACAAGTTTCGGTCTTGCAGATACCGGACCTAATGGTTTTCCTTCTCAGTTGTACAATGCCATGATTGCGCCATTGGTTCCATTTGCAATAAAGGGGGCTATCTGGTACCAGGGTGAATCCAATGCCGGGCAGGCGTTTAAATACCGGACCCTGTTTCCGGGTATGATAAACAACTGGCGCAATAAATGGAATGATCCGTTTCCTTTTTTGTGGGTACAGCTGGCCAATTTTACAAAAGCAGATTCCCTGCCCGCACAAAGCGAATGGGCCGAGCTGCGCGAGGCGCAAAGCCGCACCCTGCAAATACCAATGACCGGCCAGGCCGTGATTACAGACATCGGCGAAGCAAATGATATCCACCCAAAAAATAAACAGGATGTTGGCTACCGGTTAGCACTGGCCGCAGAAAAAGTGATCTACAACAAAGACATCGTGTATGCTGGCCCGGTTTACCAATCCATGAAAACGGAGGGTAATAAAATTATTTTACAATTCAGCAATACCGGCAGCGGTATGGCGGCCAGGGACAAGTATGGTTACCTGAAGGGGTTTGCCATTGCCGGCAGTGATCAGCATTTTGTGTGGGCCAATGCCAGTATTGAAGGCGATAAGATTATTGTGTACAGCAATGCCATTGCAAATCCTGTGGCGGTGCGTTATGCATGGGCCAATAATCCCGATGATGCCAATTTGTACAACAAGGAAGGCATTCCGGCATCTCCTTTCCGCACCGATAGCTGGAAGGGGATTACGGAGAAATAGTTGAAAGTAAGGTGTAAGGGTTAGGGTACAGGGTTTGTGGCAAGTGATCAGGGTTAAATATATTTTAAGTATCTAAAAGAAATAGCGTCTTTTACAATAAGGCCCTTATGCCTTTAAACATTTTGCTTTACCATTTTCGTCATAAAAAATTAACGCATAAAACTGCATGAGAGTGAATTATTTTTTTGCCAGGCTGCTTTTTTTTGCATTTGTGCTTTTTACTTTTTATTTTCTAAGTTGCAAGCAACAGAAAAAGGAATATACATCCTGGCCACAGTACAAAGGCTCCAATGAAAACATACATTATTCTTCGCTGACGCAGGTAGATACCGGCAATGTAAAACAATTGCAGGTGGCCTGGGAATACCACACCGGCGATGCGGATACTGCTAATCACTCGCAGATTCAATGCAATCCAATTGTTGTGGATGGCGTGCTGTATGGCGTATCCCCAAAATTAAAATTGTTTGCCGTTGATGCGGCTACCGGCAAAGCGCAGTGGCAGTTTAATCCTTTCGATTCCCTGCCAGAAAACAAAAAGTCTTTTTTTAATATGAATAATTCCCGCGGCGTTACATATTGGAGTGATGGCGCTGACGATAAAAGAATATTTTATACGGCGGGTTCCGATTTGTATTGTGTTAATGCCAGCACAGGCAAAATGATCAATGATTTTGGCGATAAAGGAAAACTTGACCTGCACAATGATTTGGACCGCGATGTAAAGGATTTGTTTGTAACCTCTACCACGCCGCCCATTATTTTTAACAACATGCTCATCATTGGTACAAGGGTGGATGAAGGCCAGCACGCAGCACCTGGCCATATACGTGCTTACGATACGCGTACCGGCAAAAGACAATGGATATTTCATACCATTCCGCACCCTGGTGAATACGGTTATGACAGCTGGAGCGACAGCAATGCCTATAAATATGTGGGCGGCGCCAATGCGTGGAACGGTTTTAGCCTTGATAAAAAACGCGGAATTGTATTTGCCTGCACGGGTTCGGCATCCTATGATTTTTTTGGCGGTAAAAGAATTGGCAATGATCTATTTGGCAATTGCATACTGGCACTGGACGCCGCTACCGGCAAACGCATCTGGCACTTTCAGAGTGTTCATCATGATATATGGGACCGGGACATACCATCGCCACCGGCCCTTGTAACAGTTAACAAAGACGGAAAAAAAATTGATGCCATTGCGGTGACCACAAAATCGGGTTTCATTTTTGTTTTGGAAAGAGAAACCGGCAAACCCGTTTTTGATATTGAAGAGCGGAAAGTACCCACCAATACCGACCTGGCGGGAGAAGTATTATCACCCACACAACCCATACCGCTAAAACCAGCCCCTTTTATGCGGCAATTGATGACAGAAAAAGACATCAACCCATTGCTGCCCGATTCGTCTTTCCAGGAAGTAAAAAAACGGCTGGCTTCTTACCGGTCAGCCAATATGTTTGATCCCATTTCCATACAAGGCACGGTGGTATTTCCAGGATTGGATGGAGGTGCAGAATGGGGCGGCCCCAGTTTCGATCCGCAAACCAATATTTTATACATCAATGCCAATGAAATGGCCTGGGTAATACAAGCCATACCGGTAACCAATAAAACAGCCGAACATGAAACCTACGTGCAGGCCGGCCAGCGTTTGTACCAGGCCAATTGTATGACCTGTCATGGACCGGAAAGAAAAGGCTCCGGTAATTTCCCATCCCTGGTAAACGTCAATAAAAAATATACAGGGGAATCTTTTGATACATTAATTCAGTCGGGCAGAAGAATGATGCCGGCGTTCAGACAATTGAATGCAACGGAGCGGAAAGCCATTGCTTCATTCGTACTGGACAATAAAGAGCAAAGTAAAATCTACCTTGACAGCAACCGGCAAAAGAATGAGGCGCCGTTTAGAGTGCCTTATACCATTACTGGATACAATAAATTTCTAAGCAAGGAAGGCTATCCCGCCATTGCACCGCCATGGGGTACATTAAATGCCGTTGATTTAAATACAGGTGAATATGTCTGGAAAAAAGTATTGGGCAATGATCCTGAATTTTCTGCGGGCAGCAAGACGCCTACCGGTGCCGAAAACTACGGTGCTTCAGTAGTAACAGCCGGCGGCCTTTTATTCATTGCCGCATCCAAAGATGGTAAACTGCGTGCCTTTAACAAAGCCAGCGGCGCATTGCTGTGGGAAGTAGAACTGCCGGCCCCCGGTTATGCCACACCGTCAGTATACGAACTGAACGGCCGGCAATACCTGGTGATTGCCTGCGGCGGCGGTAAAATGAAAACCAAATCGGGCGATAGCTATGTAGCATTTGCTTTGCCGGTAAAATAAGAACGAAAGGTTGTTTTTTGGGGCAACCAGCATACATCAGGACAGATAGGAATGTAAAAGCGATATATTGGACGGATAAAACAATTCTTGCTGCAGGGGATACCAGGCCCCTGGTTCATTATTAAAACAATTGCCATTATGAAATTTCTGAAAATTGCCTTGTTGCTATTACTGTCGCACTACAGTTTTTCCCAAAAATTATTGGTGAGTGATCTCTCTGCGGAGCACAAAATAAATCCATTGGGCGTAGACGTTACACCCAGGATGAGCTGGAAACTGAGTGGTCCCGGAAAAAATATTGTGCAAGCTGCCTACAGCATTCGGGTGGCAACCGATAAAAATTTCTCCGCAAAAAATACCAGCTGGCAAACAGGCAGGGTAAACAGCAGCGAATCGGTATTACTGTCGTATGCCGGAAAAGCACTGGAAGCCGGCATACGTTATTACTGGCAGGTAAAAGTTTGGGACGCCGCCGGCAACGAATCTGCCTGGAGCACCCCTGCTTTCTGGGAAATGGGTTTGTTGAAACCACAGGACTGGACGGCAAAATGGATTGAACCTGTACAATCGGATGACAAGCACATGCCAGGTTTGCTGGTACGCAAAGATTTTACCATCGCAAAAAAGATAGCATCGGCAAGAGTGTATGTTACCAGTCATGGTTTTTATGAACTGCATCTCAATGGTAAAAAAGTAGGCGATGAAATATTTACACCCGGCTGGACATCGTACAATAAAAGACTGCAGTACCAGGTATTTGATATTACAGCTCAATTGCAAACCGGCAATAACAGCGTTGGCGCCATGCTGGCAGACGGCTGGTACCGCAGTGCGCTGGCCTGGGAAAACAACTGGGGCACCTGGGGAAAGAAACTGGGCCTGTTATGCCAGCTGAAAATTGCGTTTACAGATGGCAGTGAGCAAACAGTTGTAACAGACAATAGTTGGAAGGGATCGCAGGACGGACCTGTGGTAAAGGATGGTATTTATGTGGGAGAAAGTTATGACGCACGCAAAGAAATGAAAGGCTGGGACAATGCCGGTTTTGATGACAGCAAGTGGAAAGCAGTGCTGCTGGCCGATCGTGCCAAAGACAATTTAATTGCTGTGCAAACCGTACCCGTAAAAAGGATACAGGAGCTGAAACCCATCCGTATTTTTAAAACACCCAAAGGATTGCTGGTGGCAGATTTTGGACAGAATATGGTGGGCTGGGTAAAACTGAAAGTTAAAGGCAATGCCGGTACCATGGTTACCATCCGCCACGCAGAAGTGCTGGACAAATTTGGTGATTTTTATACCGATAATTTACGTGCAGCTACGGCCACTGCCGAATATACATTGAAAGGGGGCGAAGAAGAAACTTATGAACCAAGGTTTAGCTTTTTTGGTTTCAGGTATATTTCAGTAAATGGATTTCCGGGTGAACTGAAACCTGAGAACATTACCGGTGTGGTAGTGCATTCAGATATGAAACCAACCGGCACTTTTGAATGTTCCAATGCACTGATCAACCAGTTGCAGCACAATATTCAATGGGGGCAGAAAGGAAATTTTGTGGATGTACCCACCGATTGCCCGCAACGCGATGAAAGGCTGGGCTGGACCGGAGATGCACAGGCATTTTGCCGCACCGCTGCCTTTAACATGGATGTTGCACCGTTCTTTACAAAATGGCTGAAAGATGTGGCGGCAGACCAGGGTGCCGATGGGAAAGTGCCTTTTGTTATACCCGATGTACTGAGAAACAATGGCACATCTGCAGGTTGGGGTGATGTTTCTACCATTGCACCATGGACCATGTACCGTGTGTTTGGCGACAAGCAAATACTGCAAACGCAGTACCCCAGCATGAAAGCATACGTTGAATACATTCGCAAAACTGCGGGCGACAGTTATCTATGGAAGGGTGGAAGTGTATTTGGCGACTGGCTCTTTTATAAATCCATGGCGCAAACAGAAAATGACGGCTATACAAGCCCTGACATGATTGCAACCATGTTTTATGCGTACTCTGTGCATTTGCTGGCTCAGGCTGCTGCAGTATTGGGTAAAAGCGATGAGGCACAAGCCTATAATGGCATATTTGAAAAAGTAAAAGAAGCGTTCAACCGCAATTACGTTACGGCAGAAGGACGCATTGCTTCAGAATCGCAAACCAGTTATGTACTGGCCTTGAATTTTGATTTGTTGCCCGAAGCCCTGCGCCCAAAAGCAACACAATACCTGGTAGATGATATCAAAGGCCGCGGCAATCATTTGTCTACAGGTTTTTTGGGAACGCCTTATCTCTGTCATGTTTTATCTTCCAACGGCCGTGCAGATGTAGCCTATGATTTATTGTTGCAACCAACTTATCCTTCCTGGTTATACCCTGTAAAAATGGGTGCAACTACAATTTGGGAAAGATGGGACGGACAAAAAACGGACAGCACATTTGAAGATATTGGGATGAATTCTTTTAACCATTATGCGTACGGTGCCATTGGCGACTGGATGTACCGCGTAGTAGCCGGAATAGAAATTGGTGAGCCTGGTTACAAACACATCATACTGCAACCCCATCCCGATAAAAAATTTACGTATGCCAAATCAAGTTTTGAAAGCAGTTATGGGCAGATTGCCTCTGGCTGGGAAATGAAAGACGGCAGGCTGATCATTAAAGTAAAGATACCGGCCAATACAACCGCCAGCATTGTTTTACCAGGTGCTCAAACAGACAAAGTAACCGAAAGCGGTGCGGCTTTGGGTACGGCATTTAAAAATGTTAAGCAGGATAAAGACAATGTAGTAATAGAAGCCGGCTCGGGTGAATACAGTTTTGAGTATGTGCCAACGGGCAATCCAAATTCGAACAATTAAAATTTTGGAGATTGAAACATATGAAATTCCTTAGTCTGTTTGCGCCATTCATCATTTCTTTTATTACCCACGCCGCATCACCCCTCCAGCCTTCGTCACTCACCTGCGAATACCTGGTAAATCCATTGGGCATCGATACAAAAGTGCCGCGCTTCAGCTGGAACTTTACCAGTTCTGAAAGAAACCAGGCTCAGTCTGCTTACGAAATAATTGTCAGCGATAATACAGCGGATATTATTAAAGGCATAGGCAATGCTTGGGCAACCGGAAAAATTGTTTCAGCTGTAAACATACAATTGCCCTATGCAGGAAAACCGTTGCAGTCTTTCACCCGCTATTATTGGAAAATAAAAGTATACCACCAAAACGGAGCCGCATCGGAGTGGAGTACTGTAAACTGGTTTGAAACGGCGATGCTTACGGCCGGTGAATGGAAAGCAAGCTGGATAAGTGACGGCAGTGCAAACCCTGCACTTGATGAAGACTATTACAAACCAGACCGGATGCCGCTATTGCGCAAAACATTCAGTGCTGCAAAAAAAGTATTGTCTGCACGGTTGTACATCAGCGGTATTGGTTATTACGAAGCTTACCTGAATGCAAAAAAAATCAGCGGCAATGTATTGGATCCTGGTTTTACAACCTACCGGAAGCAGGTGCTGTACGTGGTACATGATATTACCCCGCTCATAAAGAAGGGAGTCAACACGGCAGGCATTATGCTGGGTAGCGGCTGGTGGAACCCATTGCCATTTAAGTTTTTTGCAAGATGGGATTTACGAAACTACCAGCAAACCGGAAGACCCTGTGTAAAAGCGGAAATTCATATAAATTATACCGATGGCACTAAAGAGATCATTGCTACCGACGCATCCTGGCAATCGGCACCGGGGCCCATTACCCAAAACAATGTGTACATAGGAGAACATTATGATGCACGGCTGGAACAAAAAAACTGGAGCAGCAGTAATGAGGATAAGCTGGCCTGGAAAAATGCGGTGTTAACCCCCGGTCCCGAAGGCGTATTAACGGCCCAAATGCAACCACCCATAAGGGTTACAAAAATTGTTCAACCCGTTAGGATGATAAATTACAAACCCGGCGTTTTTATTGCAGACATGGGGCAGAATTTTGCAGGTGTGGCAGCAATAAAAGTGAAAGGCGCCGCAGGAACAACCATTGCCCTCCGCTATGGGGAGGAATTGCTGGACGACGGTTCATTAAATACCATGACAACTTCCGCAACACAAATAAAAAAAGGCGGCATCCCCGCTCCACCGGGTGCGCCGGAATCATTGTGGCAGGAAGATCGCTATACGTTAAAAGGTGAAGGTATTGAAGTTTGGCACCCGAGATTTACGTTTCATGGTTTCCGTTATGTTGAAATTACTGGCTGGCCGGGAACGCCTGCTGTAAATGATATTGAAGGGTTGCGGATGAACACCGATTTTTTTCAGAATGGAGATTTCGCCTGCTCAGACACTTCGTTCAATAAACTGCACACTGCCATTCAATGGACTTTTTTAAGCAATGTTTTCAGCGTTCAGTCCGACTGCCCCGGGAGAGAAAAAATGGGTTACGGTGCCGATATTGCAGTTACTGCCAATGCCTATATGTACAATTACGATATGGCCAATTTCTATACCAAAACAGTGCGTGATTATGCCAATGAACAACAGCCCGATGGCGGCATCACTGAGATTGCACCCTATACGGGTATTGCAGACAGGGGCTATGGTGGCGAATCGGGGCCGCTTGGTTGGGAACTTGCTTTTGCCTATCTGCAAAAACAATTGTATGACATGTACGGCGATAAGCGCATCATAGAAAACAATTACGAAGCAGTTAAAAAGCAGCTGACTTTTTTGCAATCAAAGGCAAAAGATAATTTTTTCTATTGGGACATCAGCGATCATGAGGCACTCGATCCAAAACCCGAAGCATTGAGCGCTACGGCATTTTATTTTCAGCACGCCGCCATGGGAGCTGAGTTTGCTGGTATATTGGGCAAGACAGATGATTCCATTAAATATGCAAAACTGGCGCAAAGTATCAAAGCATCCATTGCAGCAAAATTTTTAGTGCCGGGCACCGGCCGGTTCGACAATGGTACCGAAAGCGCCCAGCTGTTTGCATTGTGGTATGGCCTAAGCCCGGAGAAAGACAATACCCTGAAAGCATTGTTGCAGGAATTTGAACGCCACAACTGGCATGTATCAACCGGAATTTTTTCTACCAAATTTTTATTTGATGTGCTGCGTGAAAACGATATGAATGAAGTGGCCTGCTGCATTGCACAACAAAAAGATTATCCGGGCTGGATAAATATGCTGAACAATGGCGCCAGCACTTTGTGGGAAGCCTGGCATGCGCCGGGCACCGTGTATTCGGCCAATCATCCCATGTTTGGATCAATTGATGAATGGTTTTACCGCTCTATTCTTGGAATCAATGCAGCAGCGCCGGGGTTTAAGAAAATTATCATTAAGCCGCAACCGGCAGGCAATATCAACTGGGCAAAAGGCAGTTACCAGTCGGTAATGGGCATTATTAAAAGCGACTGGAAAAAAGAGGGCGATAGGTTTTCATTACAGGTTTCAATACCGGTCAATACAAATGCTATTGTTTATATTCCATCAAAGCAAAATGCAGCAGTTTCAGAAAGCGGTAAACCGGTAAAAATGCTGCGTTATGAAAAGGAATATGCTGTTGTGGAAATTGGTTCGGGCGAATATTCATTTGTGGCCAACTGAGCGGATAATTTGTAATCGGTCATTTAATAAATGAAAGACTGTAATTTTAGGGGATGCCTGTAACCGGATTTTTAATGGCTAACTATTCAAAATGAATCAACCCGCTGCAGCACTCAGTCCATCCAATCGCTTGTTATCGCTCGATTTTTTACGCGGGTTTATCATGGTGTTGCTGGCCATGGAGTCGACCGGGCTGTATGGATATTTGTACGACAATACGGCCGACAGCGCTTTTCATTCTTTTATTACACAGTTTACACACCATCCCTGGAATGGTTTGCATTTCTGGGATTTGATACAGCCCTCCTTTATGTTTATGGCCGGTGCCGCCATGGCCTATTCATTAAACAAACAATGGAAGAATGGCATTAGCTGGAACCAGTCGTTTGTAAAAATTGCCAAGCGCTGCAGCTGGTTGTTTTTCTGGGGTGTGCTGGATTATGCGGTGCGCCCCAAAGGATTGTCATTTGAATTGTGGGATGTGCTCACGCAGCTTTCATTCACAACAATGATTGCCTTCCTTATTTTCAGGTGGAGCAATACCGCGCAGATCATGGTTTGTGTTGGCTTGTTATTGCTCACAGAAATTTTATACCGGTTTATGCATGTGCCGGGTTTCGATCAGCCGTTTACTGACCAGCATAATTTTGGTAACTATGCAGACCTGCTGCTGATGAACAAGATCAACAAAGGCGGATGGGTGGCCATCAATTGCATTCCCACTGCGGTACATACCATTGCGGGAGCATTGGCAGGCAAACTGCTGATGTCTGGTAAAAAGAAAATACCCACGCTGCTGGTATGGGCAATGGTATGTTTTGTGCTGGGTTTTGGTTTAGACCTGTTGCACATTACGCCCATCATCAAAAAAATTGCAACCAGTTCTTTTACGCTGGCTTCACTCGGCTGGTGCCTGTGTTTTTTGGCGGCCAGCTATTGGTGGATAGACATCAAAGAACACCGGAGGCATTTATTGTTTTTCACCGTTGTAGGCATGAACTCCATTTTCATTTATATTTTTTTTGAGATTGTGGGCGACCGTTGGTTCAGCGCTTATATCAGGAGTATTTCGAACGGTGTGCTGGCCTGGTTCAGTATGCCGGAGCTGCCTGCCTATATCATTGGCTCACTTTGTATTTTCACGCTTGAATGGTTTTTTTGCTATTTCCTCTACAAAAAGAAAATATTTTTTAAGTTGTAATCAAAGACAGCCGGGAGCGGGTATAAGTATGCCGGAACCGCTGTTAAAAATAATCTTTATAAACTGCGGAATGGCTGCAGCTCCTAAATCCATAAGGCAGAATGTGCTGGCTGCAGTATTACTTTTAAAACAGCATTCTGTTTGTTTTCTGCCGTTCTTGTTTGCACTTCAGCGCAGGTTATCACAATCAATAATCCTTATCTTCGGCGCAACGGTTATTGCCAATTCAACATTCGTTTAATAAAAATCAATATGGCTTCAACTGCAACTACTGTACCGGCGGCTCCCGGCACAGCAACCAACAAAAACTACGTTTACATTATTTCAGTACTGGGATTGCTTTTTTTTATGCTTGGTTTTATTACTTGCTAAATGGCACATTGATACAGTTTCTCAGGCTGGTGTGCCAGTTAAAAGGAGATGTTCAGCCGTTCTTTGTAACCTTTGCTTTTTACATGGCTTATTTTGTGCTGGCTACACCTTCCTCTTATATCTTAAAATTAACGGGTTATAAAAAAGGAATGGCCCTGGGTTTATTTGTAATGGCACTTGGCTCGCTGCTCTTTATTCCCGCTGCCAATAACCGTGCGTTTGGCCTTTTTCTTACGGCATTGTTTACACAGGGAATGGGGCTTACATTAATACAAACGGCCATCAATCCATACATCAGCATTGTTGGCCCAATTGAAAGTGCTGCTAAGCGGATGAGTATAATGGGTATCTGCAATAAAGTGGCCGGTGTTCTCAGTCCGCTGATATTAAGTGTGCTTTTATTGAAGAATGCGTCTAAGCTGGAAGCCAGGATTGAAGCAGTTATTGACCCGGCACAAAAAGAAGAATTGCTGAATCAACTGAGTCAGAAGATAATTCTGCCTTATGTAATACTTGCGGTTATATCCATTGTGGTTGCGGTATTGATTTACTATTCTTCTCTTCCGGAAATAAAAAATGCTGAAGAAAAGCCTGCTACAGGTTCAACTGCAAAGACAAGTGTGTTCCAGTTTCCGCACCTGAAGCTGGGTATTTTTTGCCTGTTTCTGTATGTTGGTGTTGAAGTAATGGCAGGCGATGCCATTGGTGCGTATGGAAAGGCGCTGGGTCTGCCATTGGATCAAACAAAATATTTTACTTCCTTTACTTTAGGTTCTATGCTGTTTGGTTATATCATTGGCATTTTAACCATCCCGAAATATTTGTCACAACAGGCTGCGCTAAAATATTCTGCTATACTTGGCATCCTGCTTTCCATTCTTGTATTTCTTACGCAAGGCTATACTTCTATATTGTGCATTGCACTAATGGGCCTTGCCAACGCATTGATGTGGCCTGCCATTTGGCCGCTTGCATTAAAAAACCTTGGTCAGTTTACGCAGATAGCAGCGGCGTTTTTAATCATGGGGATTGCCGGCGGAGCGCTGGTTCCATTGTTGTACGGGTATTTAAAAGGCGCACCATTTCATTTATCCAATGCAATGTCTTTTTTAGTTTGCATGTTCCCTTCTTACCTGTATATCCTTTATTATGCAGTGAAAGGAAACCTTGCCAAATAGTTTTGTTCAATGCAATCAGCCGGCGGTACTTGTCGTAAATAGAAGGGGAATTGCTTATCTTCCCTGTAGTTTACAATGATTGCTTATGAAATCTCCGATCGTTTTATGCTGCTGCTTCGCCCTGTGTTTTTCTGTTCCGCTTGCAGCACAAAAAAATATTACCCTCGCTTCGCCCGATGGCCGGTTGGTTTATTCTTTTCAACTTGTAAATAAGTCGCCGCAGTATGCTGTATCCTTTAAGGGAAAGGCATTGATAGAAAGATCTGCTATCGGGCTTGTCTTTGAAGAAAGTGGCGCATTTGGCCAAAACATAAAACCGGGTAAGGCCATTATTTCAGATAAGGAAGAAAAATATGAGCTGGTGGTGGGCAAAACCCGGCTGGTTGATGATCATTACCGCGAGGCCATCATTCCGCTGGAAGAAGCGGTGGCGCCATTTAGAAAAATAAACCTGGCGGTAAGGGCTTTTAATGAGGGCATTGCCTTCCGGTACGAAATACCATTGCAGAAAAATTGGGATTCCTATGCGCTTACAGATGAAAATACGGCGTTTGCAGTAACGGGCAACCCGGTGGTTACTGCTTTGCAATTGCCCAATTATACCAGCTCTCACGAGAATGAATACACGATAACGCCGCTGCAAAGCATCAAAGAAGATACATTGATGGACATGCCTGCGCTGTTTGAGTTTCCGGGTAAAATATACATGGCCATTACAGAAGCTGCTTTGCTCGACTATGCAGGCATGTACCTCACAAGGCAGCAGCAAAAACTGCGGGGCATTTTGTCGCCATTGCCCGGGCAAACAAATATAAAAGTAAAGGCAACGCTTCCGCACAACAGCCCCTGGCGGGTGTTAATGATCAGCGACCGCATTGGTGCGTTGATTGAATCCAATATGCTTACCAGCCTTAATGCAGCCTGTGCCATCAAAGATGTGTCGTGGATAAAGCCCGGCAAAACCACTTTTCCGTGGTGGAACGGCAATGTGGTGCCCGATACCATCAATGCGCCGGGCAATAATTTTGTGACCAATAAATATTATATCGATTTCTGTGCAAGAAATAAACTGGAATACCATTCTGTAGTAGAATATGGCTTGCATGAATGGTATGTAAATGATGGAGCTGGCTTTCAGCCGGGCCCGCATGCAGACCCCACCAAAGCCGTGCCCGGCCTGGATATGAAAGAAGTATGCGATTATGCAAAGTCGGTGGGTGTGGGCGTACGGGTATGGGTGCATTGGGCAGCATTGTATCCAAAACTTGACAGTGCATTTGCGCAATTTGAAAAATGGGGGCTGAGTGGTATGATGATAGATTTTATGGACCGCGACGATCAGCTGATGGTGAACATGCAGACGGAAATGCTGGAGAAAGCGGCAGCGCATCATTTGCACGTACAGTTTCATGGTGCGTATAAACCTACCGGACTTAGCAGAACTTATCCCAATGAGTTTACGCGTGAAGGCACCCTGAACTACGAATGCAATAAATGGGGCACGCGTATGAGTGCCGACCACGATATTCAGTTTCCTTTTACAAGAATGCTGGCAGGGCCAACAGATTTTCATTTGGGTGGCTTCAGATCGGTGCCGGACTCTTTGTTTAAAGTGCAGTACACAAGGCCACTCAGTAAAGGCACCCGCTGTCATATGCTGGGTATGTATGTGGTGCTGGAAAGTTACCTCGGTATGGTTTGCGATTACCCCGAAGCATATGAAGGCCAGCCGGGCTTTGAATTTTTAACTGAAGTGCCCACCAACTGGGATGAAACAAAAGTGCTGAACGCTGAACTAAACGGCTTCATCACCATTGCACGCCGCAAAAATACCGACTGGTTTGTGGGCAGCATTACCAATCATGCCGGGAGAAGCTTAACCATCCGCTTTGATTTTTTGCCCGAAGGACAATACGAAGCGGAAATATATACAGATGCGCCGGACGCCAATGTTTATCCTGATAAACTGGTAAAAGAAAAAAGGATGATTACCAATAAAGACAGCATCACTGTGCTGCTGAAAAAAGGCGGGGGCGAAGTAATGCATTTGCGGCACCTGTAAAACGTGGGCAGCAGAAAAGCCGCGTAAAATATTTAGAGATGCAAATTGGTATGAATAGCGGGTAATTAAACAGGCAGCCTGAAGAACCGTAAGGGTTCAAATGCTGCAGTGAGTGACACAACGATGCTCCATATTGTGCTAATGCCGGGAACAAAAAAGATCCTTGGGTTGCTTTGGTTATACCATCCGTGGTTCCATCTTTCAGGGCCGTACAATATTGATAATGGGCACCTGCGGATCAAAGGATTCGTCGTGGTAACGATAATTGTGAATTTTATGAACCACCGGCATTCCCTTTACCACTTTTCCAAAAGCCGCATATCCCTGGCCATCGGGGTTGTTGTCTCCTCCATAATCGAAACCCGGCTGATCGCCCATACAAATAAAAAATTCTGTTGTTGCCGTACCGGGTTCCATCCTTGACAAAGAGAACACGCCATCTTTGTGCAGAATGCCTGTCTTGTTGGTGGGTTCATGCGGAATGCCGGGCAGTGTAGTGGCTCTTTTGTAATCTGTTTTCCAAATGCCACCCTGTATAAGATTGGCTTTAAATGCGTTCATGGGCTGGTTGTCATCGGCAAGTACACGATAGAAAGTACTGCCTTTGTAATACCCCGCATCTACATAAGATAAAAATGCTTTTACCGTTTGCGGTGCTTTATCGGGGTATAATTCAATCTCAATTTCGCCCTCTCCTGTTTTGATAATAATGTGCGGGTTTTTGTAAACAGGAGAAGAGCATGCACAAAACATGCCCGCAATAAGTATCACAATAATGCCGTACTTCATTGGCCGGTATTTTTTAATGAGTTGTAAAATCAAAGTTAAAAGAATATACGGTTGAAGAAAACCTGCTGATTTATTTATCCTTACTGTTTACAATCAGGGTTGGTTCAATAACAATTGTGGAAGCCCCGGGGGCGGTACGCTCTTCCTTATTTTTATTCAGCAGTTCCAGCAGTAGTTCGGTTGCTTTTTGGCCTTGCAGGTAAGGGTATTGTTCCAGCGAAGCCATGGGTGGAAAGGCGGTATGTGCGCTGAAAGGAAGGTTGGCATAACTGACGAAACAGATGTCTTTGTTGACTTTTAATTTTTTCTTTTTGGCATACTGCACCGCATCCAGCATTACATAATCATTGAAGGCAACGATGGCATCGGGTTTTCTTTTAGCCGTTAGTAGTTGCTCCATGGCAGCACAGGTGCCGGCGGTCGTGAGATCGGAGTTTACCAGCAAGGAGGGGTCGAATTTTAAGCGGTTGCTGCTAATGGCTTTTTTATAGCCCTGTTCTCGCTGGCGGCTGGCCAGCAATTTTTCGGGACCATTGATCATTGCTACAGCGCGGTATTTTTTTTTCAGTAAGAAATTGACCAGTTGTACGGTGCCAGATTCCATATTGCAGGCAACATAATGTATGTTTTCCAGGTCTGGTATCCGGTCGAAAAAGACAACCGGTATATCATATTTTGCCAGTGTTTTAAAATGATCATAATTGACCGTGTTTTTGGCCTGCGAAACAATCAGGCCGTCCACCTGGTGATCTTTCATGGTGGTAACAATTCTTTTTTCACGTTCTTCATCGTCGTGGCTCTGGCCCATCAGCACAATGTATTTATTGGTATTGGCGGTGTCTTCAATGCCGCTGATGGCCGAGGCGAAAAAAGCTTCTGAAAGTTCGGGGAGGATAACGCCAATGGTAAAAGTTTTTTTCTGCTGAAAGAAAATGGCCCGCTGATTGGGCTCGTAGTTCAGCTCTGCAGCCAGTGCCTGTACCCGGGTTTTGGTTCGCAGCCCAATGCTTTCATGATTGTGCAGTGCCCTCGACACCGTGGAAATAGAAATGTTCAGGCGCCGGGCAATTTCTTTGATGGTTGTTACGGACACTTTGCTTTTTTGTGTAAAAAAAATAAAGGTACGTTTTTGCAGAATAAGCCCGGTTTGGGGGGTGGTTGTTTTAAGAGACAGAATACCTGCTCCAAAAATAGTGCAAACGTTTGCGTAAGCGATTTGTACAGTTTCAGGATATATTTGATAACCTGTTTGAAGGAGCATCAGCAGGTTTGCAGTTGAGCAGATGTTAAACAATAGCATAGTAGTCTGAAAAAACCAATGAGAAACTACCGAAAGTCCCGCATGGTAACACATTGCGGGATTTTTATTTTGCACCTGCCCTAAACAACAACATGGCTGCTGAACACATTTATGCAGTGCTGTTTTATCATTAAATTACAGGCATGACAGATCTGAAAAAAATGACCCTGCTGGTATGGTTGCTGGCAGGTATGTCCGCAGTTTCTATTGCACAGCAGGTACAATATACAGTGACAGCCAGTGGCTGGAATGCAGACTCGCTGGGCAATCAGCGGGCCGTGGTAAATTATACAGGCGCCGGTAAACTGGCCCGGGTTATTATAGAATGGCGGAGAAGGGATATGGACCCGGAATCCAAAAGAATCATTGTGCAGGATGCAAAAACCGGCGCAAGGATTTTAAATGTGGCCACCGGCAAAATTAACCGTGAATTTGGAGATATTGTTTTTGAACCCGTGTCGGGGCCTGGTATATATTACGTGTATTACATGCCGTACAAAAACGAGGGCCGGAGCAATTACCCCAGGGGGGGTTATTTAAAGACAGCCAGCCTGGCAAATGCAGCCTGGCTTCAAAACCGGCGTGGCAGCAGCAGCGCACCCAATGCATTTTGTAAAGAGATTCAATCCATTGATGCTTTCAACAGTTTTTACCCGATGGAAGTGATTGCAACCGCAAAGGAAACAGCCGCCCTCCGGAAAAAAAATGCGGCAGCTGCTTTTCTTGTTTTCCCCGAAGACCGCCTGCACCCCATCCGCATGCAAACAGATTTGCCGCAGCGCTGGATTACAAAAGGGGGCATCCCGGTTTTTAAAGGGGAAGCAGACAAAGGCGAAAATTTTTCTTTTCAGCTGGGTGTTTATGCTTTGAAAGACCTGGAAGACCTGCAGGTTTCATTTGATAATTTAGCAGGGCCATCCGGCCGGTTTCTTGATTCGAAAAACATTTCAAGTATAAATACGGATGGGAGGGGGTATAATAATATACCGATAAAAAATAAGGTTGATCTGCCAGCCGGTAAGGTGCAGGCTCTGTGGTGCATTGTCAATGTTCCGGTTGATGCACTCAATGGCATATACACGGGTGCCGCTACCGTAAAAGCAAAGGGTGGCGAAGTTAAAAAAATTACACTGTCCATTACCGTTAGTAACAATATTTCCTTTAACCATGGCGTAAACGACCCGCAGAAGATGACACGCCTGGCCTGGCTTAATTCAGACCTGGCGCAGCAGAATGATGTAATTGCACCTTATACCCCGTTGCAGGCAGAAGGCAATACGGTTGGTTTGCTGGGGCGGCAGCTGGAGATCAACAACGATGGATTTCCCAAACAGATCCGCAGTTTTTTCACAGAAGAGATGACCGGGCTTACGGATCAGCCCAACAATCTTTTTACCGAACCGGTGCACTTCCATTTTACAAAGGCCGCAGATGGCAAAGACATGAAGTTTAAAAACGGCGGACTGGTATTTACAAAAAAAGAAGCCGGTACTGTACAATGGAATGCCGTGAATGCAAATGATACGCTGCAACTGGAGGTGAATGCCTCACTGGAGTTTGATGGCTTTATCTCTTACACTGTAAAAGTAACGGCACTGCAGGATGCAGACATGAAAGAGATTACCATGCACCTGCCATTTAAAAAAGAAGCCGCTACTTACCTGATGGGACTGGGACAAAAAGGCGATCTGCGGCCCGATAGCGTGGGCTGGAAATGGGATGTAGCCAATAAAAACCAGGACGGCGCCTGGATTGGTGCCGTCAATGCAGGGCTTCAATACTCATTGCGGGATGAAAAATATACACGCCCGCTGAATACCAATTTTTATTTGCAAAAGCCGTTGCTGCTGCCCTCTTCCTGGGGCAATGATGGCAGGGGCGGCATTACCATTGCTCAAAAAGGAACTGCTATTCTTGCCAATAATTACAGCGGTAGAAGATTGATAAAAAAAGGAGAATCGCTTTATTATAATTTTACGCTGCTGATTACACCCTTTCACACCATCAATACAGATTTTCAGTGGAACAATCGCTTTTACCACCGGTACAATAACCCCGATTCAATTAAAGCAGCAGGCGCTACCGTGGTCAACATTCATCATGCCACCCCCATCAACCCCTGGATAAACTACCCGTTTATTGAATGGAAAAAAATGAAAGGGTATATTGATTCGGCACACAGCCTTGGATTAAAAGTAAAAATTTATAACACGGTACGTGAATTGTCCAATCATGCGTATGAAACGCCCGCGTTAAGAAGCCTGGGGCACGAAGTGTATTCTCCCGGTAAAGGCGGTGGCTTCAGCTGGTTGCAGGAACACCTGGGCGATGATTATATCGCCGCATGGTTTGTGCCCGAAATCAAAGACGCGGCCATTATCAACAGCGGTATGAACCGCTGGCATAATTATTATGTGGAAGGCATGAACTGGCTTACGCAAAATGTGGGCATTGATGGCATCTACCTGGATGATGTGGCTTTTGACCGCATCACCATGAAACGCATTAAACGCGTATTAACGAAAGACAGTCACCCCGGCATCATTGACCTGCACTCTGCCAACCAGTACAACAAAAGTGATGGCTTTAACAACAGCGCCATCCTGTACATGGAACATTTTCCCTATCTCAACCGTTTATGGTTTGGAGAATATTTTGATTACGAAAAAAATGATCCCGGCTTCTTTCTAACAGAAGTGAGCGGCATACCATTTGGTCTTATGGGCGAAATGCTGCAGGGAGACGGTAATCCCTGGCGGGGTATGGTTTATGGTATGACAAGCCGGCTTGGCTGGAGCGACAAAAGCAACCCCCGTCCACTGTGGAACGTATGGAACGAAGTGGGTATGCAGGGCACGGAAATGCTGGGTTACTGGAGCAGTCATTGCCCTGTTAAATCCAACAACAGCAATGTTCCCGTAACTGTATACAAAAAGAAGGGTTTTGCCTTGCTGGCACTTGCAAACTGGGCAGATACTACGGCGCGGGTGCGTTTGCAGGTAGACTGGAAAGCATTGGGTATTGATGAAAACAGTGCCAGCATTACAGCACCGGGTATAAAAGATTTTCAGCAGCAGCAAAATTTTGCAAAAGATGAAATAATAACGGTAGAGAAAAACAAGGGATGGTTGCTGGTTATACGGGACAACTAGAATGAGCGCATCCTTTCGGGCATGTGCTTAACCGGCTTCCACCCAATACTGCCGGTTAAGTACACTACATTATAAATGTAAGCATTGAAATGCCTGTTATACTACGCAACTTTAAAAAACAATATTGTATTACCCTGATCCTGCTCTTGCTGGTGTATACAGGTGTTACCCTGTGTTCGGGCTTTAGTAAAACCGCATCAAAAATGCCTGCTCAAAGTGATTCAGCCAGCGGGTATGCAGGCACTGCTTCCTGTATCAATTGCCACAAAGCGGTATATGATAGTTTTATTGGCACAGCACATTACCTTACTTCAAGGCCCGCTGCCGCCGCATTTATAAAAGGTAGTTTTGAAGAGGGGCAGAACCATTTTGCCTACAACCAGTTTATGGAAGTAAAACTGGAAAAAAAAGACAGCGGTTTTTTTCAAACTGTGTATATCAATGGCGAACCCGGTCACAGCGAGCCGATGGATATAGTTATTGGCTCCGGCAAGAAAGGGCAAACCTATTTATACTGGAAAGAAAATCTCTTGTACCAGCTCCCTGTATCTTATTATGTGCCCACCAAAAACTGGTGCAATAGTCCGGGCTACCCGGTGGGTATGCCGCGTTTCAACCGGCTGATTCCTGCAAGGTGTATCGAATGCCATGGTTCCGGCGCCGTTTATGAAGATGCGGGTAATAATGTAAACTATATTGATAAAAATTCAATTGTCTACGGCGTCAATTGCGAACGTTGTCATGGTCCTTCTGCCAGTCATGTAGCTTATCACCTGGCGCATCCGCAGGAAAAGGAAGGCAAGGAAATTTTACCTGAAAAAAAGTTAAACCGGCAGCAGAACCTGGATCGCTGTGCGCTTTGTCATTCCGGAATACGAAGCGCCGTGCAACCAACTTTTTCTTTTAAGGCCGGCGACCGGTTGGAAGATTTTTCATTGCCCAAATACAATACAGACAGCGTAGCGGGGCTGGATGTTCATGGCAACCAGTATGGATTGATGACTTCCAGCAAATGTTTTCAAAACAGCCAGATGAACTGTTCTTCCTGCCACAATGTACACGGGCGCGAAGTCAATGAACCCGCCTTGTTTTCGCAACGCTGTATAAATTGCCACAACAGCAGCAGCAAACTGGAATGCCGGGTAAAAACGCCTGCTGGCATTGTATTAAGCGATAACTGTATTGATTGTCACATGCCGTCATTGCCCTCCAAAGCTATATTTCTGCAACTGGAAGATGCGTCAAAATCAACCGCAGATTTGGTACGCTCGCACCGCATTGCCATTTACCCTGCTGCTGTAAAAGAATTTCTGAAGCAGGCCAGAACAAAGCAAGCATCAAGCAAAAAATAAACGCAGCCCAATGCGGCAAGATGATCCCCGCAGGTTTTACAA
>Ga0075024_100000102_pt1 | contig 24152 bp, 20 predicted proteins | sample Str013_2_FD_71389 | JGI IMG/M metagenome (GOLD analysis project Ga0075024, IMG submission 71389) | Freshwater sediment microbial communities in response to fracking from Pennsylvania, USA - Straight Creek_MetaG_SC_2013 | ecosystem: Environmental > Aquatic > Freshwater > Creek > Sediment... | reverse complement strand
CCGTGAAGGTGTCGCGCTTTGAAGGCGAGTTGGCGTCGATCAGCGAAGGCGTGAGCGAAAATGCCCAGGTTGTTGTCGAAGGCCAAGCCAAGCTTTCCAACGGGGCAGAAGTGCGCACCAATGGTGGCGCTGGGGACAGCAAAGCAAAAGCACCAGATGCCAAAACGGCTGACGCAAAACCTGCTGACGCATCAGCCGCCGCAAACACACCAGAAGATGCCAAAGGCAAGAAGAAATCTGGAGAAAAACAGCCATGAATATTTCAGCTTTTTGTATCCACCGCCCTGTCGCCACCATCTTGATGTCAGCGGCAATTCTGCTTGGCGGATTATTTGCTTGGAAACTGCTGCCAGTGGCCGCTTTGCCGCGGGCCGAATTTCCAACCATCAGCGTCTCAGCTGATTTGCCCGGCGCGTCTCCCGATATTATGGCAACCTCGGTTGCCACCCCCCTCATCAAACAATTCTCGACGATCGCTGGTGTTGATACGATCAGCTCCTCGAGTTCGCTCGGCACCACCAACATCACTATTCAATTTGTGCTGAACCGCTCGATTGACGCTGCAGCGGCAGACGTGCAGGCCGCCATTTCTCGCGTGCAAAAAGCTCTGCCACAAAACATGCCGGAACCACCAAACTACCGCAAAGTGAACCCGGCCGATGCACCTGTGCTTTTGCTGGCACTCAAGAGCGACGTTGCGTCGATGACCGATCTGGATAGCATCGCTGAAAATATCATCTCACCAACACTTTCGACAATTGATGGCGTTGCCCAAGTCTTGATTTTTGGGCCACAACAATATGCTGTGCGAATTGAGCTTGATCCCGATGCCTTGGCAACCAAGGGCATCACCGTTGCACAAATGCAGCAGGCGATTTCGGCAGCCAATCAAATCAGCCCGCTCGGCACCATTGCGTCCAGCAAGCAACAGCTCACCCTGATTGCCAATACACAGCTGCAAAATGCCACCCAATTCGGCAACCAAGTTATTGCCACACGCAATGGGGCCCAAGTGCGCCTGAAAGACGTGGCTCGCGTTATCGATTCAGTGGCCAATTTCAGGTCAGCCGCAAGCTATGACGGCACCCGCGCCATCATCCTGGCCGTGCAACGCCAGCCGGACGCCAACACCGTCGCCGTCGTGGATAAGTTGAAAACTGCCTTGCCTGCCCTGGCTGCACAATTGCCCGGATCAGCTTCGCTGAACATCATGAGCGATCGTTCAAGCTCCGTACGTGATTCAGTGAATGACGCGATTTACACCCTTGGCCTCACCATCTTGTTGGTGATTGCCATCTGTTATGTGTTCATCCGCTCTGCCCGCGCCACTCTCATTCCCGCTATCGCTGTGCCCATTTCGCTGATCGGCACATTGGGCATCATGTATCTGCTCAACTTCTCCATCGACAACGTCTCGCTGATGGGCATCACGCTGGCCGTGGGCCTGGTGGTAGACGACGCCATCGTGATGATGGAAAACATTGTGCGCCACATGGAAGAAGAACATCGCGGGCCCTTTGAGGCCGCCATTCATGGTGCGTCCGAAGTGGGCTTCACCATTCTTTCGATTTCAGTGTCACTGGTGGCCGTGTTCATTCCTGTGCTGTTGATGGGTGGCGTGATCGGCCGCATCTTCAATGAGTTCGCAGTGGTGGTAACAGTGGCCATTCTTGTGTCGATGTTTGTTTCCCTCACACTCACGCCAATGATGTCATCGCGCATCTTGAGTGAAGACCACACTCCCGGGTTCCTTGGCAGAATCTTTGAAACGCTGCTCAACGGCTTGACCAATGGCTATGAGTGGGCACTCAACCTCTGTCTCAAATTTCACCCTGTCGTGTTTGTGATTTTCCTTGGCACAGTTTTTGCCACGGTGTTTATGTTCCAGACGCTGCCCAAGGGCTTCTTTCCAACAGAAGATATTGGTCAGATGCAAGTAGGCACCCAGGGCAGGCAGGATATCTCATTTGACCAAATGAAAATTCTGCAAGACCAGCTGGCAGCCAAAGTTCGGGAAAACCCAGCAGTTCTGCATGTGGTGTCGTCCGTTGGCTCTAACACCGGATCAATGAACGCGGGCCGCATGTTTGTAGAGCTGAAGCCAAAGGCAGAACGCGGCAACCTGCAACAAGTGATGGGCGACATGCGCAAAATTTTGAACAGCGTGCCCGGCATCACAGGAAACGCCAACCCCGTCCAGAACCTTTCCATTGGCGCAAGGCCCGGTGCAGCCCTCAACCAAATTGTGGTTCAGTCCCTCAGCTACCAGGACATGTATTCTTGGGCGCAGAAACTGGCTGACGCGATGGACAAGGACCGCGCCTTTTTCTCTGACGTGAATACCGATGCGCAAATCACAGCACAGCAAGCCATCGTGAAAATTGATCGTGAGAAAATGCAAGCCCTCGGCGTTCCTGTCGATGTGCTGCGCAATACGCTCTACTTTGGGCTCGGCGGCCAACAAGTGGCCACGATATTTAATGGCGGCAACAACTATCAGGTGATTGCCGAACTCGACCCAAAAGTCGATTGGACGCCAGAGCGTTTGAAGAACTTGCAAGTCGCCACGTCAGGCACCACGTCCGCAACCGTTGGCAGCACGCTAATACCATTGGCATCATTTGCAACAATTGAACGTGGCGTCGGCGCATTGACGGTAAACCAGCTTGGCCAATTGCCAGCGGTGAACGTCTCCTACAACTTGCCACCCGGTGTGGCCTTGGGGGCCACCGTGGACGAGATCAACAAGTTAAAAACAGATATGGGTTGGCCGCCCAGTGTTTCAACAGGTTTCTATGGCAACACCAAAACCTTCCAAGATTCAACGGCTGGCCAAGGCTATCTGATCTTGGGTGCCATTCTGACGATCTATATCGTTCTGGGCATCCTCTATGAAAGCTTCATCCACCCGCTCACCATTCTTTCTGGTTTGCCCGCAGCAGCGGCAGGTGCTCTGGGCTCACTCTGGCTCTTTGGCTTTGATCTTTCGATCATTGCGGTGATCGGCCTATTGATGCTGATCGGCATTGTAAAGAAAAACGCCATCATGATGATCGACGTGGCCATCTCATTGAGGCGCGGCGGCATGTCAGCAAAAGATGCCATTCACAAGGCATGCCTCATGCGCTTCCGCCCGATCATGATGACATCGCTTGCGGCTGCCATGGGGGCACTTCCCATCGCCCTTGCCTCTGGTGCCAGTGCAGAATTGCGCCAACCTTTAGGTGTTGCCGTGGTTGGGGGGTTGGTGGTTTCACAGGCCCTCACGCTCTTCATCACGCCCGTGCTGTATATCTATATGGAAGGCCTCTCCAATTGGCTAACCCGCAGCAATGCTCCTGTTGGCCAAAGAGCCCACGCGCCTCAAGCCGCCGAGTAACTATCTTGCCGCGTTGGTTTTGCTTGCCCGCAATGGCCTGTCATGGCTAATTGCGGGCAATGGATACAAATAATATTTACGATCTTCTGATCGTCGGCGGCGGCATCAATGGCACCGCCATCGCGCGTGATGCCGCAGGCCGCGGCCTCAAGGTGATGCTTGTTGAACAGGGCGATTTGGCTTCTGGCACCTCATCCAAATCCACCAAGCTGATCCACGGTGGTTTGCGTTATCTAGAATTCTATGCCTTCAAACTGGTGCGTGAGGCCTTGATGGAGCGCGAGGTTTTGTTGAATGCCGCACCCCACATCATCTGGCCCCTGCGCTTCGTGTTGCCCTATCATGACGGCTTACGGCCGCGCTGGCTGATCAGGCTTGGCCTGTTTATTTATGACCATCTAGGTGGCCGCAAAATTCTGCCAGCCACGCGCAGTGTTGATCTGCATCACGATCCCGCAGGCCTGCCGCTGCGCGAAGACTTCACCACTGCCTATGAATATTCAGACTGCTGGGTGGAAGACGCAAGGCTCACCATTCTCAATGCCATGGATGCCAGGGAAAAAGGCGCGGTCATCGCCACACACACCCGCTGTATTTCTGCCAAACGCGAAAATGGCCTTTGGCAAATTGAGCTTCAAGGCAAAGCGCAAGTTCGGGCCAAAGTTCTGGTCAATGCCAGCGGCCCTTGGGTTTCCGAAACCTTAGCCAATGTTGCACATCAAAATGAAGCCGCGCGCGTTCGCCTGGTGAAAGGCAGCCACATCGTGCTCGACCGGATTTACGACCACGACCGCTGTTACATTTTCCAGAATGCGGACGGTCGCATTTTCTTCGCCATTCCCTATGAGCGCAATTTCACGCTGATCGGCACCACCGATGAAGATTATCATGGGCCAGCCGGGCCAGTGGAAATCTCCGAGGCCGAAGTGGAATATTTATTGTCCTCAGCAGGTGCCTATTTCAAGCGCCCGCTCAAGCGCGACATGCTGCGCTGGAGCTATTCCGGTGTGCGCCCACTCTATGATGACGGCGCAGGCAAGGCCCAGGCCGCGACGCGTGAATATGTTTTGAAACTTGAAGGCGCAGCGGGTGAGCCACAATTGCTTTCCGTTTTTGGTGGCAAGATCACCACCTCGCGCAAACTGGCTGAAGAAGCCTTAGAAAAAATGCGGCCTCTTCTGCCCCAGATGAAAGGCCCGTGGACAGCCAAGGCCAAATTGCCCGGTGGCATCGCATATGCAGGCCTTCCGCAATATCTGGAAGTAGCCAAGAAGCGCTATTCGTTCCTGAAGCCGCAAGAGGTGGAACGCCTGTTTTATACTTACGGCAATCGCATGGAGCAGATTTTAGGTGAGGCCCGCTTTGCCTCTGATTTGGGTGAGCGCTTCGGCCCCTTGTGGTCTGGCGAAGTTGATTACATGATCGCTCATGAATGGGCCACCACCAGTGAAGACATTCTGTGGCGACGCACCAAACTTGGCCTGCACATGAGTGAGGCAGAGGTGACAGCGCTTAAAATCTATCTGGGTGAAAACAAACCTGAGAAGAAGAAAAAGAAATGAGCAAGTTTCTGCTGGCCATTGATCAGGGCACCACGTCAACGCGCGCCATTTTGTTTGATCAGAAGCTCAATCCAAAAGCCACGGGCCAGCAGGAATTCAAACAATTCTATCCCGCATCGGGCTGGGTGGAACATGACGCTGAAGAAATCTGGCGCAGCGTTCTGGCCACGTGCAAAAAGGCCATTGGCAAAACCAAAAACATCGCAGCCATAGGCATCACCAATCAACGAGAGACAACAGTGTTGTGGGACAGGCGTACGGGCAAACCGTTGCACAAAGCCATTGTCTGGCAAGACAGGCGCACCGCGGATTTTTGCGCGGCGTTGAAAGCGGTAGGGCACGAACCAACCATCACGGCCAAGACCGGCCTGCTGCTTGATCCCTATTTCTCGGCAACGAAATTGGCTTGGCTTTTGGATCACGTCAAAGGGGCCCGCGCCAAAGCCGAAGCTGGTGAACTATCCTTCGGTACCATCGATAGCTTTCTCATCTTCAAGCTCACCGGCGGGCGCGTTCACGCCACTGATGCCACCAATGCGTCGCGCACCATGTTGTTCAACATTCACACTGGCCAGTGGGATGACGAGCTGTTGAAGCTGTTCAACATTCCGCGCTCACTGCTGCCTGAAGTAAAAGACTGCGCCGCCGATTTTGGCAGCACTGACAGGAAATATTTTGGTGCAGAAATTCCCATCAGTGGCGTGGCTGGCGACCAACACGCCGCCCTCATTGGCCAAGCCTGTTTTCAGCCCGGCATGATGAAATCAACTTACGGCACGGGCTGCTTTGCCATGTTGAACACGGGTGACAAGCCCGTAGCTTCCACCAAACGCATGCTCACCACCATTGCCTATCAACTGAATGGCAAGCGCACCTATGCCTTGGAAGGTGCCATCTTCGTGGCGGGGGCCGCCGTGCAATGGTTGCGTGATGGCCTGCATTTAGTGAAGGCCGCCAAAGAAACGGGCGCGCTGGCTGCTGCATCTGATCCTAACCAACAGGTCTATCTTATTCCGGCGTTTGTCGGCCTCGGTGCTCCTTATTGGAAACCAGAAGTGCGTGGCGCCATCTTCGGCCTCACCCGCGCCACCACCAAGAACGAACTGTCTCGCGCCGCGCTGGAATCTGTGGCCTATCAAACCCACGATCTGCTCGATGCAATGAAACAGGATTGGCCGGCAGCGCAAGATACAGTGCTGCGTGTCGATGGCGGCATGACGGCTTCAGATTTCACCATGCAGGCACTCGCCGATATTCTGGCCGCCCCTGTTGATCGGCCCAAGGTTTTGGAAACCACCGCCTTGGGTGCGGCTTATTTGGCTGGCTTGCAAGCAGGCCTGCTGTCTGATCCTGCCACTTTTTCCAAACGGTGGAAGCGCCAGAAACAGTTCAAGCCCAAGATGAAGCCCGCCCTGCGGAGCCAAAAATTGAATGGCTGGGCAGAAGCCATGCGGAAGCTCTTGGCCTAGCCAACGCCTTGGGCTAAGGCAGCGCCACAATTCAAGACAAGGAATCCTGACATGCAATCATTCAACCTGTTCCTCTTGCCCGGTGACGGCATTGGCCCTGAAGTCATGGCCGAGGTTGAAAAGCTGATTGCCTGGTTCAACAAACAGGGCGTCGCCAAATTCACCACCGATCGCGGCCTTGTGGGCGGCTGTGCCTATGATGCCCATGGCCAGGCCATTTCGGAAGCTGACATGGCCAAGGCCCAAGCCTCTGACGCCGTGATGTTTGGCGCGGTGGGCGGACCAAAGTGGGATAAGGTGCCTTACGACGTGCGCCCAGAGGCAGGCCTCTTGCGCCTGCGCAAAGATCTGGGCCTCTTCGCCAATTTGCGCCCCGCCATTTGCTATCCGGCTTTGGCCGATGCCTCGTCACTGAAGCGTGAAGTGGTCGAAGGCCTCGACATTCTCATCGTGCGCGAGTTGACGGGAGGCGTTTATTTCGGCGAGCCAAAAACCATCACTGATCTGGGCAACGGTCAGAAGCGCGGCATCGATACGCAAATTTATGATACCTTTGAAATTGAACGCATCACCCGCGTGGCGTTTGAACTGGCCAAGACGCGCAAGAACAAAGTCTCTTCAGCTGAAAAGCGCAATGTGATGAAAACCGGTGTGCTGTGGAACGAGATCGTCACGCGCATTCACGCCACTGAATATCCAAGCGCCCAAGTGGAACATGTGCTGGCCGACAATTGCGCCATGCAGTTGGTGCGTTGGCCCAAGCAGTATGATGTGATCGTGACTGACAACCTGTTCGGCGATGTGCTTTCAGACGTGGCCGCCATGTTGACGGGCTCGCTCGGCATGTTGCCCTCAGCCTCGCTGGGCGCACCAGACCCTAAAACCCATCGCCGCAAGGCGCTCTATGAGCCGGTGCATGGCTCAGCTCCTGATATTGCGAGCACTGGTGCAGCAAACCCCATCGCCATGATCGCCTCTTTCGGCATGGCTTTGCGCTATAGCTTTGGCTTGGGCGAATGGGCTGACAAGCTGGACCAAGCCATCTCCGCCGTGCTGGCCAAGGGCCTGCGCACCAAAGACATAGCCGGAGATAAGCCAGCCAATACAAACACAACCCAGATGGGTGAAGCAATCCTGACTGAAATTCAGGCACTGGCCAAAGCTTGATGACTGTTGCCAGACTGTCATAAGAGAGTCATAGTCCACTTCAAATATCGCACACGTCCGGCTGGGGCCGGGTCGAAAGTCGGTATTTCACAGAGAGGACGAACATGACAAAAATCACATCTACACAGGAACTGGTGCGCGCCGCCACGCTGTCGCGCCGCCGCCTGCTCAAGTCTGCCGTTGCCATCGGCGCTGTGGGCTTTGCTGCCCCGTTGACCGTTGAGAATGCCTTCGCCACTTCCGGCGAATTGAACTTTGAAGGTTGGGCTGGCTATGACGATCTGGCCGCCAAGGTTATGCCTGCCTTTACCAAAGCCACCGGCATTAAAGTAAATGCCAAATACACCGACGAACAAGACACCATGCGTGCCGATGCCAAAACCGCTGGCGGTTTTGACGTGATGGAGCCAACGCTCGATCGTCTGCCTGCATGGGCAGATGACGGTGTTGTGCAGCCATGGGATTTGAAGAAGCTGAGCGACAACTATCTCGACAGCGTGCCAGGTGCCAAGGCTGGTTCAGCCGCCGACATCAATGGTCAACGCCTGTTCGTGCCATCCGTTTGGGGCACTGAAGCCCTGACCTTCAATGCCAAAACCAAAGACGGCACCTATGGCAAGCTCGGCCTTGCAGACCTGTTTGACGATGCCAACGCTGGCAAAGTCACCGTTCGTGGCCACTCTTCACTCGCTGCCATGGGTCGTGTTCTCGATTCACAAGGCAAATTGCCAATGAAGTGGGAAGACGGTTACAAGAACGAAGATAACATGAAGAAGCTGTGGGACATCGCTCTCGCAGAAGCCATCAAGCACAAGAAGAACGTCGCCCAATTCTGGAAGGGCGAGAATGATGCGCAAGCCGCCTTCAAAACCAACGGTGCTGAGCTGGGTCTGACTTGGGATTCAACCGGCTATAACCTCCGCAAGGATGGTTACGGCTTCATCGCCCCTAAGGAAGGTGCCTTTGCATGGAGCCAAGGCTACGTTCTGATGAAGAGCGCCAAGAACGTTGATCAGGCCCATGAATTTGCCAAGTGGGTGGCTTCAGCTGAAGGTTCCGCTGCTTGGGCAACGGCTTTCTCAGCCAATCCAGTGGGCAAAGGCGCCATCGACAAGATGGATCCTGAAGTTCTCAAGTTCTACAAAACCGCTTATCCAGGCGATGCCCTGCCTAAGCTTTATTGGTGGCCGCCACAGGGCGCTTGGTTCCTCAAGCTGCGCGGCGAATATACCAGCAAGTGGATGGCTTCGTAATCGAAGTGATTTAATTCGACTGATCCGGGCGGTGTTGAACCGTCCGGATTTTTTCGCTCTTCCTCCATGGCAGGGCTTGTCCCTGCCATCCAGAGCAACAAGCTGAGAGCCTGTGTCACTGGATCACCGCCACAAGGGCGGTGACGGAGAGGGAGTAGGAGGGCTTCCCTTCCTGTATTAATTCGCTAGTATAAAATGCAACAAGAACAAAAATCAGGGGCGTGAGAAATGACCGCAAGTGTGGAATTGCGCGGCGTGTCGATGGATTTCGACAAATATCGCGCTGTTGACAACGTATCGGTCAAAATCAATCCGGGTGAATTCTTCTCCTTCCTTGGCCCATCTGGCTGCGGCAAAACTACAATCTTGCGCATGGTGTCTGGCTTTATTGAACCAACCGGCGGCCAAGTGTTGATTGGTGAAGAAGACATGCACGGCATCGGCCCTAACAAGCGGCCCACGGCAATGATCTTTCAAAACCTGGCCCTCTTTCCGCTGATGCGTGTGTGGGAAAACATCTCCTTCGGCCTTGAAGTGCGCGGTGTTGACAAAGCTACAAGGCGCAAGAAGGCCGAAGAACTTTTGGAATTGGTGGAACTGCCCGGCGTTGCCGATCGTTACCCCGCCCAGCTTTCCGGCGGTCAGCGCCAGCGTGTGGCCATCGCACGTGCTCTGGCGGTTGAGCCCAAAGTGATGCTACTCGATGAGCCGCTTTCTGCCCTTGATCTCAAACTGCGCCAGCACATGCGCGCCGAGCTGCGCGCCATTCAAAAGCGCACAAAAGTCACCTTCATCTACATCACCCATGATCAGGGTGAGGCTTTGGCCATGTCTGACCGCGTGGCGGTGATGAGCCGTGGGCAAATCCAGCAGGTGGATGTGCCGCAAAAAATTTATAATGAGCCGGCCAATGGCTTCGTTGCCAGCTTTGTGGGCGAGAATAATATTTTCACGGGTGAGCTTTCATCAGCCAGCACTTTCAAAACAGATGTGGGTGCCTTTGATGTCACCACAGGCCAAGGTGTCATGCGGGACAACAAAAGCCGCCTCTATGTGCGGCCTGAACATGTGTCACTGGTAGCCAAGCCCAAAGCGGGCAGCAACGCTGTGCCAGCCACCGTTGAAGATGTGTCCTTCGAAGGCAACTTCGCAGTGGTTCACATGCGCGACAAAACAGGCCGCAAGCTGGCCGCTGAATTGAAAAATGACAGCGCCGCACCGCCGCCAATTGTGGGGGCCACCACCAACGTGGTCTTCGCCAAGGAAAATGCGCGCGTATTGCTCGACTCTGATGCCGTTGCCTATGACGGTGAGGAATAGCCATGTCCGCCATGTTGCGCCGCTATGGTGGTTTTATAACGGGGCTTTCAATTGGCCTCACCGCCTTCTGGCTGTTGGCGCTGGTGCTTCTGCCCTATTTCAATTTGTTCGAAGCTTCGTTCCGCCCCTATCTGCCCTTTATAGACATTGGCGGGCCGCAAGACACTTATTCACTGAACAACTATCTCTCGATCTTCAGTCACCCGACAGATGTGAAACTCAACTTCTTTGGCTTCACATTCCTGCTGAACATTTCAATCCACCTCTGGGTGTTTATCCTCACCATCGTTTTCAGCTGCATTACAACTTTCATCGCACTGGCGCTGTGTTACCCATTGGCTTTTTACCTCGCCAAGGTTTTGAACCCCGGAAGATTGGCCACGTTCATGATGATTCTGATCATTCCCATGTGGGTATCTGAACTGTTGCGCACTTTTGCGTGGTTTATCTTGCTGGCCTTCAACGGGCCGCTGACGATATTGCTGCAAGACATGGGCCTGATCACCGGCGGCGTGCGCTGGACATGGGCGCTGTGGGGCTATAGCGGCGTGGTGGCTACCATGGTCTATGTCTATATCCTGTTCATGCTGTTCCCCGTTTACAACGCCATGACTTCGCTGGACATGAACCAGATTGAGGCAGCAAAGGATTTGGGGGCCAGCCGTTTTCGCACCCATTGGCGCGTGGTGATCCCGCATTGTAAGCCCGGCATCGCTTCAGGCTGTGTCACCGTTTTCATGCTTTGCGTGGGTTCCTTGTTGGTGCCAGGCCTGCTGAATTCGCCCAGCTCGCAATGGTTCACAGAAGTGATCTATGCCCGCATGTTTGATGAGAATGACTGGAACGGTGGTGCGGCTTACGCCTTCCTGATGCTGATTGCTTGCACCGTATTTGTAACCCTTGCCATGCGTCTCTTCAAAGTCGGCCTGGCCGACATTGCCAAGTGAGGGCTCGAAAATGAAAAGCAAACTCAGCCATAAATTCTTGCATGCCTATGGCATATTATTCTTGGTCTATCTCATCTTGCCCTTGCTGGTGATGGGCGGGGCTGCATTCAACAGCTCAAAATTTCCATCACCTTTGCCTTGGACGGGCTTTACCTGGCGTTGGTTCCAAGAGCTGGTGGCTGATGGCAACATCTGGTGTTTCTCCTTTACCGATATGAAATGTGGCACCAGCAACACAGTGTGGGTGGCACTGACGGTGGTTGCGCTTTCTGTTCCCATTGGCACGGGTGCAGCCATCTTGCTGAACAACCTCAAAGGTCGGTTCCGCATGGTTCTCTATGCCGTGATGATTGCACCTGTGCTCACCCCCGGCGTGGTGATTGGTGTTTCGACTTTGGTATTCTGGTTCAAATTTGGCGTGCCCGCAGGTTTGCATCTTTCGATTCTGGGTCAGGCCAGTTTCATTTCCGCCTATGTCATGTTGATGGTTTTGGCGCGATTGCAGAGTTTCGACAGCGGGCTGGAAGAAGCGGCTTTGGATCTGGGCGCCAGCCATTGGCAAAGCTTGCGCCGCATTTTATTGCCCCATCTCTATCCGGCATTGGCCACTTCTGCCGTGCTTGCCTTTTTTCAATCTGTTGAAAATTACAACACCACACAATTCACCCGTGGCCAGCAGATGACCCTGACAGTCTACTACGGATCGCGCGGCCGTTCTGGTGTGCTGCCCACCATCAATGCGCTGGCGGTTATTCTAATCGCCGTCACCGTTGTTGCAACGATTGGTTTTGAAATCTGGCGACGCCGTTCCGAGGCGCAAAAGCGGCTTGCGGCTTAGGCGAGCGCCGGTTTGCGGCGGCCCATTTCTTGCGCCGCCCACCACGTGAAGGCCAGTGCCACGATCAGGCCTGCGGCTCCGGCCACATAGATGGAATTCAACCCGCGTGACTGGGCAATCCAGCCCAGAAACAGGGGCAGCAAGATGCGCGGCGGCCCAGAAATCATCGAGGCCAAACCAAGCGCTGCGGCGCGCGCTTCAGGCACCAGATGCCCGGCCACAGAAAACATGCAGGGAAAAATCAATGCGAGCCCACAACCGGTAACGGCAAAGGCAACAACAGTGACCGCGAAACTGGGTTGCAATGACAAAACCACAAAACCCATAAGGCCAATGAGGAATGAAATCGCCACCAGCGGCAGATCACCAAATCGCGTACGCAGCCTGTCACCAAACAGGCGCACACTGCCGCTGCACAAACCGTAAAAACCCACGCCCAAGCCTGAATAAGCCGCCAAATCCGGCCGCATCTGGTTGAGCAACTGGCCAGACCATTGAATGCAGGTGAGTTCAGCGGCCACATCAAGGCCCAGAATGGCCCCAATAAGCACCAGCAGCTTGACAGGCAAAACCACATTGGGCCGCGCCTCATCCGTAGTCTCCTCAACCCGGTGCGGAATGGCCTGATAAACAGCATAGATCGCCACTGCCACAAGAGGCACAGCGGGCAGCACGGCATACATGATGCCAAAGTGCTCGGCGATATAGGCGCTGATGAACCCAGACCCACCGATGGCATAGAGCACGGCGGCGTGAAAAGATGAAAAGACGGGCTTCTTCAGATCATGTTCAACAATGCCTGCTTCGGCATTCATGAACAGATCCATGGTGCCGCCACAAAAACTGAATGCAATCCAGGTGAGCGCCACTGTCCAGAAAGATTGCGCGGTAAGCGCCACGACAAAGCCAATCAAATTGGCGGGCAGAATAAATAGCAACATGGTGCGGTGGTCAAAGCGCCGATTGACATAACCGCCAATGCTCATGGCAACAATATTGGCCACCGCTGCCATCATCGACAAGATGCCAAATTGAAATTCATTGACGCCGGATTGCAGCTTCAGCGCGGGGATAGCTCCCACTTGCCCGCCCATGATCATTCCGAATGCAATGAACGCAAGTGTGATTGCAGCGCGCGGTGAAAATTTCATCTTAGCCGCGGCCAACCAGCGGCATCTTGGTGGCCATCACCGTCATGGTGAGCACATTTGAATCCAACGGAAGGGAAGCCATGAAAACCACCGAACGCGCAACATCTTCCACATCCATGCGCGGCTCTGGCTTCACCGAACCATCGGCTTGCGGCACACCACCTGTCATGCGCGAGGTCATGTCCGTTGCGGCATTGCCGATATCAATCTGGCCACAGGCGATGTCATATTTGCGGCCATCAAGGCTGGTAGATTTGGTAAGGCCAGTGATGGCGTGTTTGGTGGCGGTATAAGGTGCAGAATTTGGGCGCGGCGCTTGCGCCGAAATCGAACCATTGTTGATGATGCGCCCACCGCGTGGGCTTTGATCTTTCATGATCTTGAAAGCTTCCTGCGTGCAGTAAAATACACCGGACATATTCACATTCACCACATCCAGCCATTGTTGCGGCGTGATGTCTTCGAGATTGATGCCGGGCGCTGACATACCTGCATTGTTGAACAGCACATCAAGCCGCCCGAATTTTTCCTTTATGCGGGCAAAAAGCTGTGCCACGGATTTCGGATCAGTCACATCTGTTGAAACGCAAAGCGTATCGCCACTCATTTCCTTGGCGGCAGCTTCCAGCGCATCAAACCTGCGGCCCGCCAATACGACAGCATAACCCGCAGCGCTCAACGCCTTGGCGCAAGCCTTGCCGATGCCAGAGCCGGCGCCCGTTACCAATGCGATTTTCATTTTGCTTTGTTCCATGCTGCCACCAGCCTATGCGCTGATTCTGAAACCTGCGCCACGGTTGAGCCCGGCTTGTAGAGCGCAGAACCTATGCCAAAACCTGAGGCCCCGGCCTTGATCCAATCGCTCATGTTGTCAGGCGTGACCCCGCCCACGGCATGAATTTTTACGGATGCAGGAAGCACCGCTTTCCATGCCTTGATGGTTTGCGGCGATGCGGCTTCGGCTGGAAATAATTTCAAATGCCTGGCACCAGCGCGAATGGCCGCGAAAGCTTCCGTGGGTGTGAACACACCGGGCAAAGGCTCAAGCCCCACAGAAACGGCGCGTGCGATCACCTCGGCATTGCAGTCGGGCGAAACCGAAATCTGCCCGCCATGTTCCTTGAGCAAGTTCACATCTTGAGATGACAGAACCGTGCCAGCGCCCACCACCATCTTGCCTGCAAATGCCTTGGCCAGTTGCTGGATGGAATTAAAAGGATCAGGCGAATTCAGCGGAACTTCCACAATGCGAACCCCTGCATTATAAAGCGCCTCACTTACGGCCACCACTTCACTGGGCGAAACCCCGCGCAAGATGGCAATAATGCCGCATTCATCCAGGGCTTGATTGAGTTTCATATGATTCCTGCCTCATGTGCGATCATCTGTTGGCCCTTGATGGCGCAAAGCGGGTCGCCCGCCACTGCTTTCAAGCCAGCCAGTTTCAATGCGTTGAGATAATTGGCGGCAAGGGCGGGCGTGCCCAGCACCATATATTTGGCCCCATGGTCATGGCCCATGGAAGCGCTGGCCACTTCCGAACCAATCAGCAGACCAGAAAGATAGGAAGCCAATTTTTCCGGCCCAATTGCGTTGAACAACCCCAAACTGCGCACCGAGAACAACAGATGCAGCAGATCGGCAGGTGCCGCAAAAGCGCGCTCAACACCCTCGGCAAAGGCCTTCTCATCTTGCGACCCATCCTGCATCAGGCGGCCCAGAATGGAGTGGTTGCGGAACAGAGAGAAGGACTCTCCCGTCATATAGGTGGAAAAACCAGTAATTCCATCGTGCGCGATTGAAATCCATTTTGAATGCGTTCCAGGTGTGATAAAGTGCTCAGCGCCTGTCGACATTGAACCAAAAACCTGGGTTTCTTCACCACGTAATACATCGTGCACGATTGATTGGCTGTTAAAGTGCAATCCCGTGATAAAATGCACGGCCCGGCCTGATGCCGTGGTCTTGGCCGTTATTGCTTGCGCTAGGTCAGCAACCCCAGCCGGGCATTCTGCATAAGCGCATTCCACCCAGCCTTGGCGCGATGTGATCATGCCGGACGCAATCAGCGGCAAAGCTTTGTCCCACGAACCGATGTGGCTCTCCAAGGTCTCTTCAAACCTGCCGTCATTGACCGCCAAAATGCCTTCGGCCGCGGACACCTGATCAGTCACCTCGCCAGTGCCGTTCACCTGATAAGCGCGAAACGACGTGGTGCCCCAATCCAGCGCGATGAATGGTTTTGTCTTCATGCGCCGAACTTATATTTGGGCAGGCCCGCCACATGCGGATCAAAACAAAACACCCCGCCCGAAAGCGGATGTTGCTTCAACACCTCAACTGGCAGATTTGCAGCCGATGAAGTGACATAAATCGTATCCAGTTTGGCCCCGCCAAACACCACGCAAGTGGGCCGCGTCACGGGCATTGGCACGATGCGATCAAGGCGGCCCTTGGGGTCAAAGCGCAAGACACAACCACCCTCCCACCGCGCACTCCAGACATAGCCTTCGGCATCCACTGTGGCCCCATCAGGATAGCCATAGGCTTTGCTGTCATTGAACACGCGCTGGTTCGAAAGGTTGCCGCTCTCAACATCAAAATCAAAGGCGTAAATGATCTGGGCGCGCGAATCGCTGAAATAGAAAACCTTGTTGTCGGGCGACCAGCACGGGCCGTTGGAAACACCCACCTCATCGACCATCATTTTGGAAACACCGTCTGTGCCCACCCGGTATAGAGCGCCGGAATTTTGGGTGATGTCAATGTCACTGCCATCGGCTGCAATATTCTGCTGCATTGTGCCAAACCAGAAGCGACCCTTGGCATCGGCCGCACCGTCATTGCCACGGTTTTGCGGGCGGTCGAGCTCCGGCTTGGTGAAATCCGTCAAAGCGCCAGTGGCGGGTTCAAACCAAAACAAACCATGCTCGCCGCCCAAGATGAGTTTGCCGCCACCCGCCAAGGCAAAACAAGTGATGATTGCAGGAAACGTCCAGTGCCTTGTGGCACCCGTCACAGGATCCAGAATATTCAGCTTGGTGATGGGCGCAATATCCAGCCACCACAGGCATTGGCCTTCAACATCCCACAGGCAACCTTCGCCCAATTTATTCTTGGCTTCCAACAAACAGGTGACGGGTGAATGAGGCATGTTTTTGTATTACAAATAACCGCGCCCAGAAACAAGCCGCCAGTGCCTATTCAATCCAAACAGTTTCGCCCACTTCAGGCACCAGAAATTGCTGTGCCGGAAGCTGTGCTGCCCGCAGCGCCTCTGCCAGCGCCAGAGAAGGTGCATCAATCGCCTCGTCGGTCAACTGGATAGTGCTGTGATGAATGGCGAGGCTCTGCTTAGCGCCCAATAATTGATGCGCCATCACTGCCTCTTGCGGGTTCATGTGTTGGGGTGCCATGAACCAGCGCGGCTCATAAGCACCGATGGGCAGAAGGGCCAGGCGCGGCGCGCCAAACAGGCGGTTGACCTCGCGGAAAGTATCACCTGCGCCAAAGCCGGTATCTGCCCCGAAATAGATATTGCCCCCTGCCGTCTCAATCATGAAGGCGCCCCAGAGACTTTTGTTGGTATCAGAAGTGGTGCGCTTGGCCCAATGCAAAGCCGGAAGCGCGGTGAGTTTCACATCCTTGAATGCGAAACTCTCATGCCAATCCAGTTCAGTGGTTTCAAACCATGGGGCATGATGCTTGTTGTTCAGCGGGGTAACCAAAACGGGCTGATGCTTACGTGAAAGTTTGCGCAATGTCGGGCGGTCAAGATGATCATAATGGCTGTGGCTGAGCAAGATCAGGTCAATCGGCGGCAAATCCTGCAAGGCAATGCCAGGCTGGCGCACCCGTGCTGGCCCGATCAGTTGCGAAGGGCTGGCACGCTTGGAAAAAAATGGGTCGGTGAGAATGTTAAGCCCGGCAGTTTGAATAAGGGCAGTGGCATGGCCCACCCAAGTAACTGCCAGTCGATCACCACTCACCCGGTGCGGCGGCGGCACGAATGTGCGATTCGGCACATGGCGCGGCCATTTGGCCCGTTTGCCTCGCGTCATCCATTTCATGACATCCCGGGCGGACACACCATCATGATGTGGCGGCACAAAGCGGCCATCGCGCAATTTATATTTGATCAGACTTTCGTTCATGCCACCCTATTTGCGCATCACTTGCGCCTTGCACAAGGAGCGCGCGCGAATTAAATAGCCCAGCCAAGTTTGAAAGGAATTTCCATGAGCCGCATCGCCTATGTCAACGGAACCTTTGTGCCGGAAAATGAAGCCAAGGTTTCAATTTTCGATCGCGGCTTTCTGTTTGCCGATGGTGTCTATGAAGTCACCCCGGTTGTGAAGGGCAAACTGGTTGATTACGACGCGCATGTGGAGCGCTTGGATCGTTCTTTGAGCGAACTGAAGATAGCCTGGCCCTGCACCAAACCAGAGTTGCGCGCCATGCACGAAGAACTGGTGAAACAGAATAAGCTGGATGAAGGCATTATTTATATGCAAGTCACGCGCGGCGTGGCAGACCGCATGTTCAACTTCCCAAAAGAAATCAAGTCTTCGCTGGTTGCCTTCCCGCAGATCATGAAATTGGTCGACAATCCCAACGCCAAGGTTGGCGTGAAAGTCATCACCACACCAGATATCCGATGGCTGCGCCGCGACATCAAATCCATCATGCTTCTTGCCCCCGTGTTAGGCAAACAAGATGCCTATGAAAAAGGCGCTGCTGAAGGCTGGATGGTAGAAGACGGCAAGGTAACCGAGGGCACCTCTTCCAATGCCTATATCGTCAAGAACAACACAGTCATCACCCGCCCGCTCTCAAACCGCATTCTGGCAGGCTGCACAAGACGCGCACTTTTCCGCTTGGCCGCAGAACATGGCGTGAAAATTGAAGAGCGCTTGTTCACCCCTGAAGAGGCTTATGAAGCCGATGAGGCCTTCCTCACCTCAGCCTCGCAATTCGTCATGCCCATCACCGAGATTGATGGCAAACGCATTGGTGGTGGCCAGGTTGGGCCAGTGGCCCGCAAGCTGCGTGACCTGTTTCTGGAAGAAGCCACCAAGGGCTAAATCCCCGATTTGCTGAAAGCGATAGGCTTTGTTAGGCTCTCCCCAAAAATAAAACCAAGGGGAAACGGCCATGCAAGGTTTGATGATGAATATGCCGCTGACGGTAACCTCCGTTCTGCGCCATGCTGCCAATTATCACGGTGACACGGAGGTGGTGTCGCGCTCTGTCGAAGGGCCGATCCACCGCACCAATTATGCTGAAATCTGGACGCGCAGCCAAAAGCTGGCCAATGCCCTGAAGCGGCTTGGCATCAAGAAAGGCGACCGTGTGGCTACCCTCGCCTGGAACACCTGGCGACACATGGAGCTTTATTACGGCATCTCAGGCTCAGGCTTTGTGTGCCACACCATCAATCCGCGCCTGTTCAAGGAACAGATCGCCTTCATCATCAAACACGCTGGTGACAAGGTTCTGTTTGCAGACCTGACATTTTTGCCCATCCTTGAAGCGCTGGCCCCACAGCTGAACAAGCTGAAAGTTGTCGTGATGATGACGGACGCGGCCCACATGCCCGAGTCAACCGTCCTGCCAAAACTAAAGTGCTACGAAACCCTGATTGCCAAAGAGAAGGATCACTTCAACTGGCCAGAGCTGAATGAGAACGAGGCCTGCAGCCTGTGCTATACATCTGGCACAACGGGCGACCCCAAAGGCGTGCTCTATAGCCACCGCTCATCCGTGCTCCACGCCATGGGCGTGTGTACGCCAGATGCCTTCAACATTTCGGCTTCATCCTCAGTCTGCCCGATCGTGCCAATGTTCCATGTCAATGCTTGGGGCATTCCCTATATCGCGCCAATGGTGGGGGCTAAGCTAGTGATGCCCGGTGCCAAACTGGATGGTGCCAGCCTTCACCAGTTGATGACAGAGGAGGGAGTCACCTTCACCGCAGGCGTGCCAACGGTGTGGCTGGCGCTGCTGGACTATCTGGACGCTGAAAAGAAAACCATTCCAACGTTAAAGCGTGTGGGCATTGGTGGCTCCGCCGCCCCGCCAATTATGTTGCAGAGGTTCCAAGACCGTGGTGCCGAAGTTATTCACGCTTGGGGCATGACTGAGACCAGCCCTGTGGCGTTGACAGCGGCCCTCAAAGGCAAACATCTCAAACTCTCAGAAGCCGAAAAACTGGCCAAGCGCGCCAAACAAGGCCGCCCACTTTATGGCTGTGACTATTTGGTGGTGAACGGCGAAGGAAACGCGGTGAAACATGACGGCGTTGAATTCGGCGCACTGCATATTCGCGGCCCATGGGTGGCCTCAGCCTATTTCAAATCCAAAGAAAACGCCGCCTTCAAACGCAAAGGCTGGTTCAACACTGGCGATGTGGTGAATGTGGATGAGGACTCATTCTTCCAGATCGTTGACCGCACCAAAGACGTGATCAAATCTGGCGGTGAATGGATCTCATCCATCGAGCTTGAAGGCATCATGCAAGCCCACCCCGCCATCAAGGAAGCCGCCGTGGTGTCCAAGCCCCACGAAAAATGGGCTGAGCGGCCCGTGCTTGTGGCCATTCTCAAACCGGGTGCCAGCCTGACCTATGACGACATGGTGGCGCATTATACAGGCAAGATCGCCAAGTGGAGCATTCCTGATGAACTGATCATCGTGGAACAATTGCCCCACACAGCCACTGGCAAGCTCTTAAAAATGGAAATCAGAAAGCTCGTACTGGCGCGTTAATGACAATCGATCTGGGACATTGACAATTCGTGGCCTCATGTTAACCTATACGTCAGGTAACATCCTATTAGGGTAATAAGCTATGTCAGATACTCCAGACCTTGAAGCTCTGCAGGAAGCCCTGCCCAAGCTTCACCGCATGAACTCCATTTTGCGTTTTGATCTGAATGACGGCACGGGCCACACGGTTGATGCACGTGACGGCAAGGTGGCGCTGGTCGATGACGGCAGCTTGGAACCAGATTGCACCATCAAAGTCAGCCGCGAAAATCTGATCAAACTGGTCAGCGGTGAGATGGACCCGATTCTTGCCTACACCCTGGGCCGCATCAAGGTGCAAGGCTCCATGGATATCGCCATGAAATTGGTGAAGGCCATTTCTTCTTGATCACGCCGCAACCCACAAACGCTGGGGAGGAATAATGCATACAACAATTCCGCTGAAACCGATCTATGCGTTCTTGGATGAGGCTGTCGAGAAGCGTGGCGCGAGCAGAGCTTTGGATTTTCTCGGCAAACATTGGACTTATAGCGAATTGGGCGATCTGGTGGCCCGCGCTGCTGCAGGTTTTCGCGCCATTGGCGTAGCGCCCGGCATCAAAGTTGGTCTGCACCTGCCCAACACACCCTACTATGTCATCTGCTATTTTGCGATCCTGAAAGCCCGCGGCACGGTGGTGAACTACAACCCGCTCTATGTGGAGCGTGAGCTCACCCATCAAATCAAAGATTCCGACACCACGATCATGGTGACAATGGATCTCGACGCGCTCTATTCAAAACTCGCCCCCTTTGTGGCGCAAGGCCTTCTGCAAAAGCTGGTGGTTTGCCGCATGGCAGATATCTTGACGCCAACCAAAAGCGCCTTGTTCAAATTGTTCAAGCGCAAGGAAATGGCCAAGCGGTCAAATGATGCGCGCGTGATTGGCTTTGAGAAGTTGATCACCATGGGCACGCTCATCGCGCCCGCCATCATTGATCCCAAAACCGAAATCGCGGTTCTCCAATATACCGGGGGAACCACGGGCGTGCCCAAAGGTGCCACCCTCACCCATGGCAATATTTCAGCCAATGTGGGGCAGCTTACCTATTGGGTCAGGATGTTTGACCATAGCGAAGAGCGCATGATGTGTGCCCTGCCTTTCTTCCACGTCTTCGGCATGACGGTGGCCATGTTGGTAGGTGTTGCCCTTGGCGCTGAATTGATCTTGCTGCCACGTTTTGAAGTCGAACAGGTATTGAAGGCTATTGCCAAAAAACGCCCTACCCTGTTCCCCGGCGTTCCCACAATTTATATCGCGCTGAACCGTGCAATTGCGGCCCATGGCGGCAAGTTGAAACTGGATTCCATTCGCGCCTGCATTTCAGGCGGCGCACCCTTGCCCGTAGAAGTGAAACAGGAGTTTGAGCGCGTGACTGGCTGCATGCTGGTGGAAGGCTACGGCCTCTCAGAGGCATCACCAGTTGTCACCTGCAATCCCTTCGACGGTGCAAATGTGGAAGGCTCAATCGGCATTCCCATGCCCGGCACAGTGGTTGAATTCCGTTCGCTTGAAAACCCATCCAAACAGGTGGCGCGCGGTGAACGCGGCGAAGTCTGTGTGCGCGGGCCACAAGTGATGGCGGGTTATTGGCAACGCCCCGACGCCACCAAAGAAGTCATGATCGACGGCGCTCTGCGCACTGGTGATGTGGGCTATATGGATGAGCAAGGCTACATCCATATCGTTGATAGGGTAAAAGACCTGATCATTTGCAGCGGCTATAATGTTTATCCGCGCATGATCGAAGATGCCATCTACGCGCACCCCGCCGTGGCCGAAGCTGTGGTGATCGGTCTGCCAGACGCGTATCGAGGCCAATCGCCCAAAGCCTATGTCAAATTGAAGGATGGTGTGACACTTACAGCCGACGCGTTGAAACTTCATCTCGCTGACCATTTGTCAAAAGTTGAAATGCCCCATGAAATTGAATTTCGTGATCAACTGCCACGCACCTTGATTGGCAAATTTTCGAAAAAGGCCCTGCTTGAAGAAGAGAAGGCCAAGGCCGCAAACAAGGCCGCATTAGAAGGAGCCAGAGCTTGAGTATTGAATCGCGTACCGGTTATAAATTGAATTTGAGCGACAAGCTTTTTTCCGTCAGCGAACTGGCCACTGATCTTGGCATCACCCAGCGCACCTTGCGGTTTTATGAAACCAAGGGCCTGCTTGCCCCCCAAAGGCTGGGCATGATCCGGGCCTATACCCACCGTGACCGCGTGCGCATGATCCTGATCCTGCGCGGCAAGCGCATGGGGTTTTCACTGCGTGAGATCAAAGAATTTCTCGATCTCTACGACGGTGATCATTCCAGCGACAAGCAGATGCAGCATCTTTTGAAAAAAGTGCGTGGCCGCATTGCCACGCTAGAAGAGCAGCTGCTGGATGTTCAAACCAGCCTGAGTGAATTGCGCAAGATGGAGCAGGTCTCAGTCGAGACACTGAGCTCCAAAGGCGTTGCCACCAACTAATTCCACAAGTGGAGAATGATATGACCCGCACTGTAATTGCTGCTTACGCCCGCTCCCCTTTCACGCCTGCCAAAAAAGGCGCTTTGGCCATGGTGCGCCCGGATGATCTGGCCGCGCAGGTGATTGCCGCTCTGGTAAAGAACAGCAAGGTCAACCCTGCCGATCTGGAAGACCTGTTGCTGGGTTGTGCTTTCCCCGAAGGTGAACAGGGCTTCAACGTGGCCCGCATGATCGGCTTTATTGCAGGCCTGCCTATCTCACTCGGTGCAGCCACGATCAACCGCTATTGCGGCTCATCCATGACCGCTGTTCACATGGCCGCAGGCGCCATCGCCATGGGGGCCGGAGAGGCCTTCATCTGTGCTGGTGTCGAAAGCATGAGCCGCGTGCCCATGATGGGTTTCAACCCCATGCCCAATGCCGAACTCGCCAAAGCCAACCCTGCCGCCTACGTGTCGATGGGTGATACGGCAGAAAATGTTGCCACCCGCTGGAAGATCAGCCGCTTGGAGCAGGAACAATTCGCGGTGGAATCTCACCGCCGCGCCACAGCCGCACAGGCCGCGGGCAAATTTAGAGATGAAATCATCGCCATCACCACCAAGAAAGGCGTGGTGTCGGAAGACGGCTGCATTCGCCCAGACACAACGCTGGAAGGCCTGGCCGCCCTCAAGCCTGCATTCAGTGTCACAGGTCTGGTGACGGCAGGCACATCTTCACCGCTCACCGATGGGGCCAGCGCTTTGCTGGTCTGCTCCGAAGCCTATGCCAAGAAACACAAACTGGACATGTTGGCGGCTATCAAAAGCGTCGCCGTTGCAGGCTGTGCGCCAGACATCATGGGCGTGGGGCCAGTGGGCGCATCGAAGAAAGCCTTAGCGCGCGCGGGCATCACGGCAGCTCAACTTGATGTCACCGAACTCAACGAAGCCTTCGCATCGCAATCCCTCGCCTCGATCCGTGACATTGGCCTTGATGCCGCAAAAGTGAATATCGACGGTGGCGCAATCGCCATCGGCCATCCGCTGGGGGCCACAGGTGCGCGCATTGTGGGTAAGGCCGCCAGCCTGCTGAAGCGTGAAGGCGGCAAATACGCTTTGGCTACGCAGTGCATCGGTGGTGGGCAAGGCATTGCCACGGTGTTGGAGGCGATCTGATGAGCACCATCAAAAAAGTCGCCGTCATCGGCGCAGGTGTCATGGGTGCGGGCATTGCCGCGCATGTGGCCAATGCGGGCGTGCCCGTGGTGTTGCTTGACATCGTGCCCAAGGGCAATGCCAATCGCTCAGCCATCGCTGAGAGCGCGGTTGAAAAAATGCTGAAGCAAGACCCGGCTCCCTTCATGAGCAAGTCTGCCGCCAAGCTGGTCACCACTGGCAATATCGAAGACCACCTCGACCTGCTCAGAGACTGCGATTGGATCATCGAAGCCGTGCTCGAACGCCTCGACGTGAAACATGATCTCTATGCCAAGCTGGACAAGGTGCGCAAAGCGGGTGCAGTGGTTTCATCCAACACCTCCACGATCCCATTGGTGGAACTCACCAAAGGCGCATCAGAAGAATTCGCCCAAAATTTCATGATCACGCATTTCTTCAATCCACCGCGCTATATGCGCCTGCTGGAAGTGGTGAAGAGCAACAAGACCTCACAAGCCGCATTCGACAACGTCTCGCAATTTGCCGATATTCACTTGGGAAAAAGCGTCATCGATTGCAAAGACCGCCCCGGCTTTATCGGCAACAGGCTTGGCGTCTATTGGCTGCAGACCGCAGTGGTTGAAGCC